>Ga0302320_10021193_pt1 | contig 12917 bp, 6 predicted proteins | sample Bog_T0_3_FD_202130 | JGI IMG/M metagenome (GOLD analysis project Ga0302320, IMG submission 202130) | Peat permafrost microbial communities from Stordalen Mire near Abisko, Sweden - Bog_T0_3 | ecosystem: Environmental > Terrestrial > Soil > Wetlands > Peat | place: Sweden: Abisko, Stordalen Mire...
CAAGGGCCCGTTCTCCGGTCCTTTTGCGCCGAGAATGATGGCGTTGTCCGCGTTCGCGCCGCGAATCAGCCCCATATTGCGCAACCGCTGCTCGTCGGCCTTGTAGCCAAACGTGCGCGCCGCGGCGATAAGGTCTCCGTAAGTCTCCGCCGCCAGGTCTACACTCGCTTGCTGCCGGCCGATTGGCGCTGGGAAGTCGATAGTGTATTGAATGCTGTATCCGGACCCCGGATAGACACCGATGAACTTGTTTCCCTCTCGTACCTCCACCGGCCGTAGAACACGAATCGTTTCGCGCCGCCGCCGCTGGGTGCGAATACCGGACTTTAGAAAGGCCTGCACATAAGGCAAGGCGCTTCCATCCAGGATGGGCAGTTCGAGGTTATCCAACTCGATAATGACGTTGTCCACGCCCATGCCTATCAGGGCGGACAGAAGGTGTTCGGTGGTGGAAATGAGAACGCCCTGCCGCATGAGGCTAGTGGCGTAACTGACCTTGGCCACGTTGCGGCCATTCGCAGGAATCTCAAAGTCGTCCAGGTCAGTGCGGCGGAATACGATGCCCGATCCTGCGGGCGCAGGCAAAAGCCGCATAGTCACGGGCGCGCCGGAATGGAGTCCAACCCCCTCGAAAGAAATGGGCCCTGCAATCGTTTGTTCCAGGTGGGCAAGATTCGCCAAATAACACTCCAAATTTCACAAGAATTAATGCACTGGTTAGATTAGACGCGAAGTTCGTTAACGGACCTGTGGCATTTTTGCCACAGTCTGCGCCTCCTGAACCACCCGGCTCACGTGTGATGGGTCACACGGGTTGCCCGATTCCTTCGGCAATATGGGATTTAACCGTCGTAGAATCAGAGAATCTTCGGCTTCCGAGCCGGCATTTGCCAAGAAAAGGTCAATCAATGCTCAGCGCTTTAGAGTCTCCCATCCCCATGCGTGCCCTTCTGGCCGGAGCCCGTCGCAGCCAGCCCGCGTTGTTGGACCTTCTTCGCAAGCTTGTGCTGGCCGAGTCACCTTCAGACGATAAGGCCGCCGTTGACGCCTGTGTTTCGCTGGCTGCCGGCCATGCCAAGGCTCTTGGAGGCCGCGTCAGGATTCACCGCCAGCGGGCTCTCGGGAATGTGTTCGAGGCGCGCTTTGGGCCGCGGACAAAAGGCAACTCTACAAAACCGGTCCTTCTGCTTGGCCATCTGGATACGGTCTGGCCTCTCGGCACCCTCAAATCCATGCCCTTTCGCGTGGCCGACGGCCGGCTGTTTGGTCCTGGAACCCTGGACATGAAGGCCGGGGTGGCGATGGCTTTTGCCGCGATCGAATTGCTCACTGAGGCCGGCCTGATTAACCGGGAAATCATCTTGCTGCTCAACAGCGATGAGGAGGTGGGCAGTCCCGTCTCGCGGCCGATCACCGAGCGTATCGCAACGGAGTGTGCGGCTGTCTATGTTCTGGAACCGGCCCAGGGTCTGGCTTACAAGACCGCACGCAAAGGCACGGGAAACTGGCGTATCGACGTCCAGGGCGTCGCTTCCCACGCGGGGGTGGATTTCCTGAAAGGCGCGAGCGCCATCCGCGAACTGGCTCATGTGGTTGAAACCGTCAGCGGCTGGACCGACCTCAAGCGCGGCCTCACGGTGAGCGTTGGCCTGGCTGGCGGAGGAAGCAAGACCAACGTCATTCCCGCCGAAGCCTGGGCCGAGGTGGATGTGCGCATCGCGCGCAAAGCTGACGGAGCGCGGATTGAGCGCAAATTCGCAGCTCTCAAGCCTCAGGACAAACGTTGCTCGGTTACCGTCACGGGCGGCATCAATCGGCCGCCCATGGAGCGGACACGCGGTACTGTCAAGCTTTACCGACAGGCCAGGTCGTTGGCGGCGGAACTCGGTTTCCAGTTGGACGAAGCCGCAACCGGCGGGGCATCGGACGGCAACTTTACTTCTGCCCTGGGCATTCCTACCCTCGACGGGATGGGTGCGGTTGGCGAGGGTGCCCACGCGCGCCATGAGTCGATTGAACTGGAGCATCTGGCGCCGAGGACGGCGCTGCTGGCTGGGTTGCTGGCGCAATAATTCCGGTGTCCCAAGGCAGGTCTACGGATGCTGCAAGTAATTCTGCAGGAAGAAGTAACCTGCGGTTACAAACCCGATCACCGCGACCGCCCAACGCATGGCCCTCTGATTCACTCTGCGGCTGTAATGCGCGCCGAGATAGCCGCCGAGTGCTGCCAGAACGGCCATGGTCAGGCAAAATCGCCATTCCACCCGCCCGGCGATAATGAACGAGATCGACGGGATTCCGATGGAAACTGCTGCTGTGAGCACCTTGAGCGCGTTCATCTCGTGAATGTCGTGCACTCCGCAGATACCGAACAGCGCCATGACCAGAAAGCCACCGCCTGCGCCGAAATAGCCTACATAGACGCTCACCACAACCATGCCTATCAGGAGAGCGGTGTTGTAGCGGCGGCCGCCTGAAAGCGCAGCCAGCCAGCGCCCGAGTGGGAAGCTCATCACAAACATGACTGCGGCAAAGAGAAGCAGCCATGGCAGCATTTCACGGAATCGCCTGTTGCCGGTATGCAGCAGCAGAAAGCCGCCTGCCCAGCCACCAACGCCCGAGGCGAGGCCGAGGGGGAGAAGCTCCCAGCGGTATTCGCGGAGTTGCTTCCGGAAAGCCACCAGCCCGGCCAACTGCCCGGGCCATAGCGCCACTGTATTGGTGGCCTGCGCTGAGACCGCACCGACTCCCGCGGCGGTAGAGCTGGCCAGCAGCGCCGGCAACGACAGAAATGAGCCGCCGCCGGCCACGCTATTCAGTGCACCGGCAAAAAAGGAGGCCACGGGCAGCCAGCAAACCCTTAGTAGATGAAGGATGAACGGAACCATAAATCAGGGTAATGCAGTCCGCATAAAGATGCATAAGGTTTGCTCGCTGGCGGCCCCTCTGTTTCTCAATGCTCTTTTCGTTGCTTTGGTTTTGGCACGTGCTATCTATTAGGATCGCCTGATACACTCCGGTCAAGAACTGTTGGAGCTTCTACCACCCATGAAACAATCTGCTTTGATTCTGTTCCTGGCGGCCGTTGCGGCTGCTGCGATTGCTCAAACCACGGCCAAGCCGGCTGCCCCTGCCGCTTCGGCGACTCATCCTGCGGCAACGTCCGCAGCCGCCAAACTGGAACCCGCTGGCCTGCCTCCAGCGAGGGGAATTGTGAAATCGGCTTTTTCCCTGCGATATAAGGACTACAAGATTGGTACCGGCGCCGAGGCCGAGCCCAACAAGATGTACAAGGTGCATTACACCGGCTACCTCGGCAACAACGGTCGCGCTGACGACGGGCATAAGTTCGATTCCTCCTTTGACCATCCCGGTCAGCCGGAGAAGGACAAGGACGGCAAGCCGGTGCTGGGGCCGGACGGCAAGCCCAAACTGGGCGATCCCCAGCCGATGACGTTTCCCCAAGGCATGGGTCGGCTTATTCCCGGCTTCGACCAGGGATTTAATGGCATGAAGATCGGCGGCAAGCGTCGCCTGTTCATTCCGTGGCAACTGGCTTATGGCGCCAAGGGCCGGCCGGGTCCCGATGCGGCGCATCCGGGAATTCCACCCAAGGCCGATCTGATTTTCGACATTGAGCTTGTGGATGTGGCTGACCTGCCAGCGCCGCCACAGCGTCCGGGGGCGGGTGGAATGCCGGGTGGCCGTCCAATGCCTCCAGGCATGACTCCGCGTCCCATCGTTCCGCCGGGTGCGGGCGCGCCGGGTGCGGGTGCGACTCCGGCGAAGCCTGCTACGCCGGCTGCTCCGGGGACTGCTCCTGCACCTCAGGCTTCACCGGCTGCACCGGGAACAGCGCCGACACCTCAGGCTGCTCCGGGGGCACCGGCTCAGGCGCCTGCGCCAACCACTCCGGCGCCTGCGACACCTACCCAGCCGCAATCGAATTAGCCGGGGGTGTTGTTCGAACTGTTGTTCAGGCCACGCCGGCAGGTAACTCCGGCGTGGCTTGGAGCAGTTGCCGTGTGTATTCTTCCCGCGGTTCGGCGCACAGTGCTTCTGCCTCACCCGTCTCCACCAGCCGACCCCGCTCCATCACGGCGATGCGGGTGCTCAGGTAACGCACCAACGGCATGGAATGCGAGATGAACAAGTAGGTCAGTCCCAGTTCCCGCTGCAGCCGGCGTAGCAGGTTCACGACCTGGGCGCCCACGCTTACATCCAGCGCGGAAACCGGCTCATCCAGGATCAGCAGCTTCGGCCGCAATGCGAGCGCGCGCGCGATGTTGATACGCTGTCGCTGGCCGCCGCTGAACTCGTGCGGATACCGGCCCAGCGCCGATTCGTCCAGCCCCACCTCGAAAAGCATCTCCATCGCTTTGGAGCGAAGCGAAGCGCGATCTGTCCTGATTCCCGCTTCGCTTCCGTGAATCACCAATGGCTCGGTGACAATCTGGAGCACTTTCATGCGCGGATTGAGCGCGGCATAGGGATCTTGAAATACCGGTTGCATCTGGCGGCGAAGATGGCGCAACTGGGGCCCTGAGGCTTGCGCAACATCCGTGCTGGCGACGCGGATGGAGCCGCTGGTCGGCGTCGCCAGCCCGAGAATCATCCGCGCCAGCGTTGTCTTGCCGGAGCCCGACTCGCCGACCAGGCCCAGCGTTTCGCCCGGCTCAATGGTGAGCGATACGTTGTCCACGACGGTCTGCATGCGGGTTCGGAGACCGGTGCGTTGGGGATAGGCCTTCGAGACTGAATCTACTTCAACGAGTGCCATGCTTCAGTCCAGCTTTGGGTGCAGCTTGTGGAAGTCCGTTGCTCGCTGATAGGCCCAACCAAATGATGCGAGCTTGGCGTCCTGGTAGTGACCGGCTAAAAACGTCAGTGAGACTGGTGTGCCCGGCCCGCCAATGTCGTCGTTGTCGCCGTCGTCGATCTTGGGCGGTTTAGGGGCGTCGTCCCCGCGCAGGCCATTGGGGACAATCAGCGCCGGATGGCCGGTCAGGTTAGTGGCTACCAGTTGAATCCCGTTGGTTGGCGTCACAATAATGTCCACCTGCTCGAACAATGCGGAAACCTGCTGAATGGCAAGCGTGCGCGCTCGGTTGGCCTGAATGTATTCGACCGCTGGGTAAAAACGCGCAACGCGGAAATCATTGGGCCAGTCCTCGGCGCTCTGCTCGGTCAGCAGCTTGTCGCGGCCACTCATCGTCAGGTCGTCGAAGGCTGCGGCGGCTTCAGCGGTCAGCAGGGCGGTCATCGCTCCATAGGGTAGCTTGGGCAATTCGACGGGGATGAGAGTCACGCCCATTGCTTTCAGCTTTTCAAGCGCGGCCAGGTCGAATTTCCTGTCGTAGTCGCGGCGGGCGCGGCCTGCCTTCATTTGAGCGTTGCGCCCTTCGCGCTTTTTCTTTTCCTCGGCGGTTTCATCGGGTTTGGCTTCGTCTAATTCGAGCGGCTTCGGCGCGTCAAATTCGGACTTCAGGTAGCCAATGCGCAGCTTCTTCCAGTCGCCGACCGCACTCCAATTGAATGTCGCGGGCGCAACGGAAGTATCCTTGCCATCCGGGCCATAGATTTCCGCCAGAACCAGTGCGCAATCCTCGGCGGATCTCGCAATGGGTCCCAGCTTGTCCATGGTCCAGCTGAGCGCCATGGCGCCGGTGCGCGGCACAAAGCCAAAGGTGGGTCGCAGACCGGTAACACCGCACCGCGTCGAAGGCGAAGAGATGGAGCCCAGCGTTTCCGAGCCGATGGCAAAAGGCACGCAACCCGCAGCCACAGCGCTCGCAGGACCAGCCGAAGACCCGCTTGATCCCTGACGGGGATTCCACGGGTTGCGCGTGCGTCCGCCAAACCATTTGTCCCCCATGGCCAGTGCGCCCAGCGTGAACTTGCCCAGCAGCACCGCGCCTGCCGCATCGAGCCGCTGCACCACGGTTGCGTCCTCGTCGATGACCTGGTGCTCAAACCCGCCCGCGCCCCATGTCGTCGGATAACCCTTGACGGCCAACAAATCTTTCGCGCCCCATGGAATGCCGTGCAACGGGCCACGATACTTGCCAGCTGCAATTTCTTCATCAGCTCTCTTCGCCTGTGCCATTGCTCGCTCTTCAGTCAGCGTAATGACGAAGTGCAGTTGTGGGTCAAGGTGCTTGATGCGATCGAGAAACATTCTGGTCAGATCGATGGACTTGACCTTGCCGAATCCCACCGCCTTTCCCAGCTCGAGCACAGACCAAAATGCCATGTCATCGATTTTTTTCGGAATCGGTCGGTGGCCATATCCGCCGTCGTCGACAATATCGATAACTACCTCACCGTTGGGACGAGGCAACGTCTTGCAGTCCTGATTATCTGTCGCTTTTGCCGCCGGCAGCGGATGAAACACAAACGCCGGCGCAACCGAATTCGGAATCTTCAGCTTTCGGATGGCCTTCATGGACCCGTTTTGGTCCACCAGCCCGTCGATCATCATCTTCTTTTGTTCTTCTGTAAACGGACCAATCCCGGCCAGCACGGAAGCCTGATCGATCATCTCGGGAGTGATCGTCGGCGGTTTGGATTGGTCTGTTCCCGCAGCCTCCTGCGCCTGGGTTGCCAACGTGTACAAGACCCCCGGCAACAGCGCCGAAGTAACTCCAGCCCTGCTGCATGCAGTCAAAAATCCTCGACGATCTAACGCCATTCTCAGATTTCCTCTATAGGTAAGGTAAATCGAGGTTCGTGGTTTCCCACCCTTGCGCCAGAAAAAACGCGCAAGAATTGGGCACGGTGGATTTGTGGCACGACGCTGAGCTCACTTTCCCGCGTCTTCCACCTGGCTGTGCGCTTTGGCCACGGCGTCCAGGCGACGTTTTGCCTCGCCCGCAAAATCGTAGTCCGCGGGCAGCCAGTGATATCCCTTGGCACGCTGGATGTATTCGTCGATGCGCGCGGCAAACCCGCCGTCAATGCTGGCCACATCGGCCTGCGCCTTCGGCAATACCGCATGGAAATGCGCAATCTCTGCCACGGCAGTTTCCGGATGATAGCTCATGCGATCGCCGGCTTGCATGGCGTCGATTACGTTGTCCGTGGCATCTGAGACCGGCGAGAGCTGCCGCATCAGGTCGTAAGCTCCGCGCACACGCTTCATGGCTCCGGCAAATCCATCAAGCTCGGCGCGCTTTGCTGTCATTCCCGCAGCACGGCGCACTTCTATCGTCACCTTGGAAGCGGTGCTTTCGCTGGGAACCGGGATGACGGTGGTCAACGTGTTCCCTTCGAAGTTCCAGCCACCTTTGCCTGCCACTCCAACGTGTTTCACAGCAATGCCGTTCACGGTCACAGCCGCTGGAGGCCAATCCGCGGGCAAACGCAATTCGAACCCTCGTGTCCTCAGCATTCCCGCATAGCTGCCCTCGACCGGTCCAATTTCGACCTTCAATGTGTCGCCGGTCTGCGTAGCCTTGATGGGCGTGCGCGCAAAAACCCCATGCTGGTACTCGACCGAAACGCCCGAGTCCTCATAAACCGAGTAGCTCGAACTCGACCCCGGTTCCAGAGGCCACACATTCACGATCAGCGGGTCAACCGGCTTCTCGCCCGTATACCGCATAGGCGGCTGCATGGGCACGATCGCTCCGGGGTGCAGATAAACCGGCGTCTGTTCGATGGTGAAATTGCGGTCGACCGTTGTTGGGCCGGTGAAGTGCTTGCCGGTTGGCCATTCGATCCACTCACCTTTGGGAAGCCAGACTTTTTCGGCAGTCAGGCCGCTCTTCTTGTCGGCAGCGGCAACAACAGGTGCCACTAACATCTGATCGCCGAACGTGTATTCGTTCTTGCTGTCGTAGGCTTCGGCGGCATCGGGATAGTCGTAATAGAGCGGGCGCAGGAACGCAACGCCGGTGTCGTAGGTACGGCGGGCTTCCGTATAGAGGTAGGGCTGCATCGCATAGCGAAGCTGGAACGTCGAGCGGAGGATGGACGAATACGGCTCAGGATAGGCCCATACGCGGCGCTCTGTCTCTGGGTTCTTGGTGGTATGGGTGCGCAGAATTGGGCTGAATGCGCCAAACTCTACCCAGCGCGTAAAGAGCTCCGGCTCAACGGGGCCAGGCATGTGTCCGCCGATATCGTGGCTCCAATAGGCATAGCCCACATTGGCGGCTGTTGCAGTAAACCAGGGCTGAAAGGCCAACGAATCCCACACCGAGACCGAGTCGCCCGAGAATCCAATCTGGTAGCGGTGATTGCCGAGGCCGCCCCAGCGATGGAACAGCAGAGGCCGCTTGCCCTCGCGCTGCTGGTCGGTGAAGTGCACGTAATTGAGCCACCAGGTAGGCGTCACTCCAGGCATATCGGTTTTATGCTCCTGCTGCCAATCGAGCCACCAGAAGTCGATGCCCTGCTTCTCCAGAGGATGGTGCACCAGATTCATGTAGTTGGTGGCGAATTTCTTGTCGGTGATGTTGAAGGGCACATACTTCCTGGTTGCGGGATCGATTCCCATAGCCATGGCCATGGCCGGATACGCCTGTTCCCATGGCTGAATGCCCGAAGCGGGATGGAGATTGAGCGTCGTCTTCAGGCCTTCGGAATGCAGCTTGGCGAGGAAGTCTTCGGGGTCGGGAAACAGCATTTTGTTCCACGTATAGCCGCTCCAGCCCAGCCCTTCGTGGGCCTGATCCGTTTCTCCCATCGCCTCCAACTGCTCGCGGCTGATGTGCCAGCCCATGTCGATGACAAACACATCGAGCGGCACGTCGTTTTCGTGAAAACCGCGCACCAGCTCGTCAAGCTCCTGGTCGCTGTAGTCCCAGTAGCGCGACCACCATGCTCCAAACGCAAACCGCGGCGGCAGAGGAATGCGGCCTGCGACTTTGACATAGTCGCCGAGGGCCTTGCGGTAGTCGTGGCCGTAGCCGAAGAAGTAGAGGTCCTGCCGGTCGCCCGCTGGGCGCTCGATCACCCACGGCCAAGGGCTCTTCTCGCCGTCTTTAAAGCTGAAATCGGCCGAGTCGAATAAGGGGCGCGTCGAGTCGTCCACCAGGGCCCAGCCGGAGCGGGAAACCAAGCCCGGCTCGATCGGTTCAACAGTCTTCGAGCCGAGTGCGCCGTCGAGGGTGCGGGTGGTGCCTTGCAGGTTATCGGGATCGGTGAGGCCCGGATGCCAGGTCACCGGTTTGCCGTCGACAGTGAGTTCGATGGAGAAATTCTCGGGAGTAAACCGCCCGTCGCTTGAGTTTGTATAGGTAAGCGTCAGAGCGCTGGTCTTAAGAGTTACGACCTGGTTCTGGCCCCCCTTGGTTACGGTCTTCTCGAATTTCGGTACTGGCAGCCGGCGATTCAGAAACACAAACGAAGCGTGATCTTCAAACTTGCCGTCCGCAGCCCATTCCATGCGGATTAATTCTGGCGTAAGCACGGTGAAACGCGCGTTGTCCAACGTGACAACTGCCTTGGGATCGGCGACCGGATCGGTGACTTCTCCAGCAGCCTGGGCATGCGTTGAGGGCGTTGCAGGCGTTACCGCCGCGTCCCGCTTTGCAGGCGGTGGAGGTACGCGGGGCGCCGTCTGCGCCTTTAAAACAACGTCGAGTCCGATGGTACCGATCGCGATTGCGAGTCCGATTGCGGCAAGTCGTACAGATGAATTGAGCACAGCTCCTCCTGGTTTTTTGCACCACCGGGAAGGGTATCACCGCTGGCCGGTGAGGGCATCGGGATGTGGCCGTGCTCAACGCAAAAGTAACGATGGGATCAAAAAGTAAACTTGCCTCCGAGCTGGATCTGGCGCGGGCTATTGGACGTGTAATTGATCACCCCGAAATTTGGATCGTCGACCGAAGTGTCCGGAGTACCGAAAACCGGGTGATTGAGCGCATTCTCAGCTTCGAGGCGCAACTCAAAGTTCATTCCTTCATGCAATTTCGCCAAAGAGAATTCCTTCTCCACCGACATGCTGGTATTGAAGGCCGTCGGCGTCCTGACCGCACCTGTGACCCTGGGCGCATTGCCGAATGTGTAGATGGGTGGCAATTGGAACACGCCGGGATTCGCGAAGTAGTTATTGATCCAGTTGGAGTCGGAGCCTTTCGTACGCGTCGGCCGGGCGGTAATGTTGGGCCGCTGCGTGCCATAGGTCGGCAGCGAAACTCCATCGTACATGGTGAAAGGAAGCGGCCTGCCGTACGAAATCCTCCACACGCCGTTTGTCTTCCATCCGCCAATAACTGCATCCAGCACGGCCGGCATGTGGCTGAGGAATGCCTTGCCATGGCCCACCGGCAGATCGTAGGTATAGCTGAACTGGTAGACGTAGGGAATATCGAATGTTGAAAGACTCCGCTCCAGCCACGGTTTGTTTGGGTCCTCCAGACTTGAAAAACTCCCCAGCCAAGTGGTGTTGTCGTCGGGCGCCGAAGCGTCGTCCATCGATTTGGACCACACGAAGCTGGCCAGAAACTGAAGACCGTTCGAATAACGCTTCTCCGCGGTCAGTTGCATCGCATGATATTCGGAATCTGCGGTTGCCGTTGGCTCGATGGTGACGCCTCCGGGAAACTGCGGATACGGAATCTGCAACATGTATTGCGGTATCTGGGGAGCGGAGAGGGTGCTGTTGGGATCGGTATTGATCCCGGCGAAGGGATTATTCACCATGGTGGTGAGATTATTGATGCCGTTCGCATCGAGGCCCTCCACCGATGGGCCCAGGTGGTTGATGTAGTTGTCGCCGGAATAATAGAGATGGGTCCCTTTCTTCCCGACATACGAAATGTTGGTGAGAACCTGCGCAGGCAATTGCATCTGGAGCCCGAAACTCCAGCTCTGTTCATAAGGCGTGTTCGTGGCGTTGCGCAGCGGACCGTTGGCGCCATATCCATAATCGTTCAACAACCCGAGGGAGCTTCCCGGCGGCTGAATCAATCCATTCGGGTAAGGATTGCTCAGGTGCAGGTAGGGCGTTGCGCCGTCGTTGTTGTACGTCGTGATCATGCCGGTGTACTGGTTGAAACCCTGGGAGCCATAGGGGGCAACGCCTGTCGCGCCCGACCTGGGTTGCGAGTAGTAGATGCCATATCCGCCGCGAACGACCACGTTGGGAGCTAACAGGTAAGCAAATCCGAAGCGCGGCTGAATATCTTTCCAATCGTCGTTCACGATGGTACGCTGTTTGGAACTGGCGAAGACCTCGCCTCCCACAAGGGTCAGCCCAGGGACTGAGACCGGGAACGGCGCGTTCAGATCCAGCCAGTTTTGACGGTTGAAGCGATCGGTCCTGGGCATGGAAACGTCGTAGCGCAAGCCGATGTTCAGCGTCAATTTGGGGTTGACCTTCCAGTTCTCCTGCACATACCACGCGTACTGGTGGTCTTCCGTGGCTGGCCGATCCTGGATTTCGTAGTAGCCGCCGCCATCTACATACCCCATCATGAAGGTCGCCATGCCGTCGCCGCCGCAGGTAGAAAAATCGTTGGGACACTGCGAACTGCCGCCGTGGTCGAAATTGAAGATACCATTCGGCGCGTTGGTCTGAATGTAGTTCATCTGGTGCTGGCGGCCCTCAAATCCGAACTTGAGTTCATGGTTGCCAAGCACTTTGTTGAGCGCCACAGTGAGCTGCCCCGAATCCTGGCCCTGCCGGTAATTGCCGTATGGGTCGCCTCCGATGGTGGTGAAACCGGCGGAATAATAGGTACCCTGGTCGACGAACATGGAGGGAACACCTTTGAACCCGTTTGAGTTCAGATATGCCGGGAAACCAAGTTTGCTGACTGGATCGGTGACTCCGCCGGCGCCGTTGTAGGCGAGGATTTCCTCCGCGCCGCGCGTGTACCCGAGAATCACTGTCAGCAAAAGAGTCTTTGAGAAAGTGTGCTCATCGTTGATGGTAAACAAATGCGCGCCAGTCTTGTTGGGACCGCCGGCACACGGATCGGCGAAGTTGCCGAAGCAGTTGAAGGGGTGTGAACTGCTCCACTGCTGCGAATACTTCGCGCTCATCATGTTCTTCTGATTGAAGCGGTGGTCGACCTTGATATCGAATTGGTCGTTGGGGTAACTGCCGGCTCCCGATTCAATCCAGTTGTCATAGATGGTCGGATTTGTCATGTTCGCGGTGGGCTCCGGGAACATCTTCATCATCGTCTGGGCGATCGGATCGATCAGGTCGCCGGCCGCGCCGGATAACTGGTAAGGCGTGCCCGCGAGATTCGGATTGCCGGGGCTGGCATAGCTGCCGACGTTGTTGTACGGGATGAACGTGGCCCGGTAGGCCCCCGCACCACCTGAGCCATCGGGGGCGGAGGCTTGATACGTCCCGGAATAGGGGTCCCATATCTGCCCAGACGCTGCCGAACACAGGCCAGTGTCATCGAACGCTCCGCCCTGGGCGGTACACACCGCGCCAAAATCGCCGTTGTTGCGTTCGGCGTCGGTGGGCACTCCGGCCTGGTATGTGCCCATCGAGGTTTGCCGCGTAGCGTCGTAATCGAAGAAGAAGAATGTCTTGTTTTTAAAGATAGGTCCGCTGACCGTACCGCCGAAGTTATGCCGGTGAACGGGCGGAATCGGAATTCCGTTCAGGTTGTTAAACCAGTTGTTGGCGTCGGTAATGGTGTTGCGGACGAAGTCGTAAGCGCTGCCATGGAACTTGTTCGACCCGGAACGGGTGATCATGTTGACCACCGAGGCTCCGGAGAAACCATACTCGGCGCTGAAGTTCGACTGCTCCACGCGAAACTCGTCTACGGCCTCCGGCGAAGGTGTATAGGTGACATTGGTGATGCCGCCGTTTGGCTCGTAGTTCGTTACTGTGGCCCCATCCATCAGCACGTCGGCCGTGGAGTTACGGCTGCCATTGGAGATGAAATTCGTCCCAGTGCAACCGGTGGAACACTGGTCATCGGTCTCGGTGACTCCTG
>Ga0302320_10021194_pt1 | contig 12917 bp, 10 predicted proteins | sample Bog_T0_3_FD_202130 | JGI IMG/M metagenome (GOLD analysis project Ga0302320, IMG submission 202130) | Peat permafrost microbial communities from Stordalen Mire near Abisko, Sweden - Bog_T0_3 | ecosystem: Environmental > Terrestrial > Soil > Wetlands > Peat | place: Sweden: Abisko, Stordalen Mire...
GCGGACAAATCAACCATGATTTTCCATGAATACCTTATCAAGCCAAGGCGGCCATTCGGCCCTGGTGAAAATGCAACTGCGGATCAACGGCAGTTGTCTGCATATTTCCCACATGGGCCCGGACTTTTTGTTTGTCGATGCCACCGCCGCCCCCGCCCTGCCAGCACCAACGGTGCGTTTCAACCGCAGCCCAGGCCAACGGCCTGGGAATGGTCCCCATAAATCCCCAAGCCCTGAAAGAGGCGAATCAAAACCTGCCCCACGCCTCGCGCGGCTGTAGGCTCAGTTCGGTTTGGCTGCTGCGAGCCGCTGACAATTCTCTTCCGACAGGTTAATGCGTTGCGGCTGCTTGATCGCCCGTGGGTGAGCTCGCTGTGACACTTGCCCGCTTAAGGCATACCCAACTTCATAGCCCGTCGTCCGACATAACTGCACAGCCTCACCACACCCAAAACTTGCCGAAGGAGGCGAGGGTCGGAATCGGACAATTAAGGCCTATTTTCCGGCTCTTTTTTGACATATTTGTGAGTGAACAATGCGTATCTGTTCCTATCCGTACGTATCGTTCCGAATCGTTTTGGTATTCCTTTTGGTATTCGTTAAGGCAGTCGTAAGACACAAAGCCGCCATCGAAAAGGCATGTTCCCGAGAGAACGATCGGCGCGATCTCCACCCTGTTTATTCCTGGCGTGGTTTTATTCATTGGCTATCAATCTTTAGACTTCCATAACGGACCACTCAACATTGCTGCTTTCATATTCTTTAGGGGATCGACATAAAAGCAAAAGCCCAATCCGGCCTGCCGGATTGAGGTTGTAATCCAAGGGTTGACTGCGCTGCTTAGCGAGTTGAAGGTTAAAAGTTGAGTTACGTCACAGGGTTGCATTGTAACGATGGCGAGGTAGCATCATCTGCATGACAATTGTTCATAAGCAATGGAAAATAATAATCGAGGACAAGGCTCCGTACGACGGATTGGGGTTCTTGGATACGTTTGCTGGGGATTTTATTTTACCTATTGAGCCGAAGCTCCGGCGATTTTGGTGTTCGCGTTACTGGGATGAAACCGGCAAGCATATTTTATTTCGGTTTGAAACGGAGAATTACGATGAGGTAAAACTCAGAATCGAAGCGATCCAGAAAATGTTTGGAACGGGAGCTTTTACGGAAAACTCTTATGATTACGTAAAGGACCTTGGTCATGGGGAAAAGGAGCGGTTCATGGGAAGTGATGCTCGGGAAAAGGATCCAAAGAAGCGGGCTGATCTCGTTTATGACTTTCTCGCAGCTTCGGAGAGGTTGTATTTGGGGTGTCTAGTCAAGCATGCGGACGGACATTGGCGGCTGGAAAAAGACACGCATAGCGGCATGAATAGGGATACGCCCATGCAGGCCTTCCACCATCTGTTTTGCAACATGACGAATGTCCCAACCCACGTGGTCCTTTTTGCGGCACCGGGACTTGCGGCTGGAGGTATGAATGTTCTCGTAGAGAGCGACATGTACGCCGGGAAAGTTGCTAAGGAGCATCCCGATTGGGCGAGGCAGCTAGCCAACGTGCGTTTCTGACGCTGGGCAACGTTTTTTTCCGTGCTCGACTTGGCCCATTTGCTTCGCGAATCACAGAATGATAAAAGGAGTCGAGAGACCGCGCCTCTCGCGGGATTGGTTCGCGGAACGATTGAGAACCTTTGGCAGCTTCAAGGCGAGGCTTTGAAAGATTGGCACCTGCGCCGCGAAGCGCAAGACAGCGTCGTTGAGATGAACACCGTGGTGGGAAAACTCTCGTCGGGCTTCTGATGGGGCAATCCATCGTCAATCCAGCCCAGGGCAAAACGCTTTTCGCTTATTCAACAAATCAAATTGTCGTGGAAGCTGTGGTTGTCCCGGTTCAACCGCGCACCGGACTCCGAACCTGGTAGCTCCAGCCTAACCACATGGACTGTTGAGCCAAAGAATCCGAAGAAGGTGCGGCCATCTGGGGTTGCTTTTATCATCCTCAGAGGATAGGGATAGACCGTTAACCGGCGACTTGGCAACATTCTGACTCCGACTTGATTTTATGGTTTCCATTCCCCGCGGCAGAAGGGAGATTGCCATTTTTATGGGGGGATAGCCGGCGGGCCGCAAAGCGACGGGGCTTTTTTAAGTTTTACGTTTTACGCTCAGGTTCCCCGGGCGCTAATGAATATGCAGGCATTTCCAATTTGGGATGTTCACCCACGTCTTCGCCCAAATCAGCGAACAACCAATCGACAGCAACAGGGGGAGGCCACTGTCTGGGTGTTGCAGCATGTTCACGCAAATAGGCGTGGCGACGTTGCTCCAACCACCCAGCTTTTTCCTTGTCCGTATGGCCTGTAGAGCCGACGAGTTCCTCCAAGACTTTAAGTTGATCTGCCAGACGCTGTGGTGATCGATCATTTCCGGTATTGCCGGCTACCGAGCCGAGCACTGCGAGAAGTTGTCTTGAGAATTCACGCACTGTCTCAATCCGGTTACGATTCTTCCAATTTTCACAAAGACAAGATTTTCCTGGCATGCCATCCTGCGATTCTATGATGGGCAGGTGAGCCACCAACGAGAGCGGCGGCGGGAGCATTTGAGGGCGTGGCTTGCCTTCGGGAGAGTAAACTGGATCAATGTCGACGATTACAAGCGCCTGTTCCTTCCTCCCAAGCCGACCCGAGTTATAATGATTCGGATGATAAATTCCAGGCAGAGGACCATGATAAGGACCGTGTCCCGGAAATCCAACAGTTTCGACTCCATCTTTCCCCCAACCATCATGTCCTATGACGCAACTTTCTCCTCGACCAGACCTACCCTCGACAGCATTGCAAAAGACTGTCGTAATCGCAGACGCAAGGAAGCTTGCTTGACCCAAAATTGAATAATCTGCCGAGCGCGTAGTCATGGCAGGAACAAGAAGCAAAAGACGCGGCTGGTCCTCACTGTGGCTGAGCGAGGTGTATTGGGCAAACGTGCTAATATCCTGTAAAAGCTGCGCCTTCATTTCCTCAACATTTGGCGGCGTGCTTTCGCCAAAATTAATACGTAGGCGTCGAACGGCATCGACCATACCAAGAAGATTTGCTGGGCTGGTAACTAAGAAGGCCTCAGAACAAATCAACTCATATATATATGAACGAGGGTCAAATCCTGGTGACGTAGCCTTAAATTCAGGTACAAGCGCACTCATCTTGGGATTAAACACCTCAGAGGCGGCAACTGCTGGATATTTCTTGGTTCGTAGCTGTACCCGCCATTGCATTTCGCCATGAGTAGGCGCCACAATTATTGGCATCACGGCACTCCAAGCCGCTGGTTGTTCACCCCCGGGATTGACCTTAAGCCGCATGTCCGGTGGTTGTCGATACGTGCCTGCCCACACGGAAGTGTCTGGCGCCAATTCGGGGAGATGTGCAGTGAGCCATGTCACGGTTTCTGGTCGAATCGAATATTCAGGGAGGAGTAAGATATCCACTTTGAATTCACGACACGCTCGTAAAATGGTCTTCAAAAGAATCTGCCGCCGGTGCTCTCCACAGCTTGCCAATTCGCCGGATTCGTTCCAGTGCTCGGGGAATTGCAAATGGTTCTTGTCGCGGTTTAGACATATTGGCTTGGGAAAATCTCGAAGACAAGCGTCGAAAAGAGGATGGCGATATGTCTCATCAAGATTCCACTGAAAAAATGCGACGCGTGCGTGACGGGGTACCTTTTCCGAGCGGGAGGCCCAAGCTTTTTCCTGACGCCTGCGCATTTCGGCTAATGGATCGCCTGTCGATTCCAAGTAGGGCTTTTGTTTATTCTCGCGAGGCGTTGCGCCCAGTTCTGGAATTCCAGAGAGTGTCAAGTTTGAAGGCAGATTCGGTTGCGATAAAGGATGAAAGGTTGTCGCCTCGGGCGTAAAACGCAATTCTTCGCCTGCTTGATCACCGGACTCCAGACCTTTCGAGTCAGAAGATTCAAGATCGCTCAGTCTGGCTAAGTATGGCTTAACAACTCCGATATCCAAAAGTCGTCCAGCTAGAAGTGATTGGGACCACCGGATTTCATGGCGCTCGCCAACTAGTTTTTGTTCTACTCCGCGATGGGGCTCGCCACGAAGTCCAGCATGGTCAATGCGCCAGGAGGGAAATTGATAACTGCCAGAATCGGTATCTATCTGGACCATACCAGTACGAGGATCGGAGCGAAGGCTGAACCGTTGCGACCGACATGAAGCAACGACAACTCCAATCGCCTGATCCAGATTATTTGCCGCTATAAATGCATGGCTTGTTCGTTCTTCCGTGAGTTTCCGAGCTAGCGGTGCAAGATCGTCCCACGGCGCGTCCTGGCCATTGTCGGTACTTAACATTAAGTCATCAATGATACTGTCAATCGCTGCCCGAGCAGAGCGCAAAGCTTCGTTGGGTTCTACTCGAAGTTTCGCTGTAATTAGGCAGGATAATAACACTGCCCATCCCAGTGGGGTGACGCCATCAAGCAAATGAAAGCCATTACCCGCGTTACGTGCTGTCGCATCGCAGACAATGTCCAGCAAGAATCTCAGGCCCAATCCCGGGCCAGAGTACAACGGATCCGTCTCTTGCTCTCGATGTAATAGAAGCGCGTCATTAATCGAACCCTCACCTTCGAATATTGGTTCCCGGCGTATCTCTTCGTGTTCAGCATCGGTCATTATCGCCCAGAGTTCGAGAGATTGGGCACGAATTTGCGCCTCTATAGAGAGCAGCCTGGCACCTGAAGCGATCGTGTTCAGAGTTGGGTCATCTGGGTGTGGATCGTCACGAATCAAAGCCTCTAGGCGTAGAGCGAGACCTAACCATGCTCGCGCAGGTCGACGAATTGGAGTCCACTCAGGCCAAGGGGCACTATGCTTTGGAAGCCTTGAGGCAAGTTCCTCGTCTCCCGTGAATTGACCCCTCACGAGATCCGCAAGAAGCGCTGCCGCTCCTCCGGGCAACGTAAAATCAAAGCCACATTCTCCGCGCAAATGTAACGCCCGGCCTTCGCCCAACGTAGCCAACAGATGGGCGAGCCTCACGTTTTTACCAGTATCTCCATCATCGAAATCGATGGGAAATGAACGAAGGCGTCCCAAAAGGCGCTTAATGGATTTGGGGAATTGTTCGGTCGTAGCAATCGCGTTAGATGATGCGTATGACCATCCGCGCAAACGGGTGAGGCTAAATCGCAGCATCGCTTCGACAGCCCAGTCTGAGCCGACGCCCAAGATATTTGCCTTCGCCGTAATGCGTAGACTTGGTATGGACCTGCTGACATCAAGACGACCAAGAAAATCTGCAAGCGCCGTGCCGACACGCCAAAGGTGATCGTGCCAGTCTGCTATTGGCTCAAGCATTAGACCGTTGCCACGACGGATGAAAGCTTGTCCGCGCACTCGAGATTCCTGCACCTCGTATCCCAGGACATGCCACTGGGTTTTCTCTAGCACCGCATCATTTAAATCTCGACCGACAATGTTCACGGCAGTTATGGCGCAAACTTTTGCGTCTTCGCGCCTTTGCGTGCAAGCCAAGGCCGTAAACGCGTCAGCCAGCCAGATTAAAACTGTTGGAGGAACGGGGTCTCCCTCATTAAGTGGCGTTAAGAGTCGCAAGTTGCCGAGTCCAGCAAGATAGGGCTGTAAGCCGTTGTCACCAAGGGCGACCCCCCGCTGCCATTTAAGATCATCAGGGCAGAACAAGGGCTCCGTATCCTCATTCTTGAAGTCAACACGCACGACCTGTTGTCCATTCGGTGGCGGCGCACTTTCGATCCCAATAAGACCTGGCACTTCAATGCCCGGAGGTGTTGCAATTGCGTTGCCACGCCAATTTGCATTGCCAGAATTGAGAATTGCATTTGTCAGCGAGCGGCGATTTTGCAGCAACCTCTGCAGGTATTCGGGAGCCACGCTCGACAGCATACGGGCGACTGATCGAGCCGCTTTTGGTCCGTTTCCAGCGATTGCGGGGCTAAAGCCTTGGAAATCCGGTAGCAGGAATCCCAGGGCTTGGTAAAAAAAAGTACCATGAGCCATCAGCTGCTGAAAGTGTTGCAATGGTTGCAGCCGTTCGGACAAAGGTGCCAATGGATCAAGTCTGGGCCCGATATTTACGGCTGCTGTAGTAGTCTCGTCCGCACCACGCTTGGTCCCAGCAAGTTGTAGTCGCGCCGTGACTTCATGCAACAGAAGCCATTCCTCTCGCGCTTCTTGTTGTCCCGCTCGGTCCAAAAGTGAAGTCTCGTTCGCTGCCAGAGCTATCGAAATGATAAGGCGTTTTTGGCCCGCAGTCCGCGGGGGATTATTCACGAGTTCATCGCGAAACCATTGTGGCGCTCCATTATTCGGAGCAACAAGAAGGGCGGAACGCAAAAGCGCCATGCACCGAAGTGTCAACATATGATTGACCTTCGCTATATCGTCTGCGCGGAAGAGCTTCACCAAAGCAGGGCAAAGCCCGTCGCAGACCAAACGTGCAAGTGCCTGTCGTATCCCAGCGATTGCTTGGTGCTGATTCACAGAGTAAGCCGGGTCACGGTCTCTTCTCGATCCTAGTAACCTATCGATACCCTCGAGCCATGCGAGAAGGTCGGCTGTTCGTCGGTGGTCCACTTCGTCTGATTTTTTTTCGAAAGAGGGCAGTTGACTACTTGTTCCATCCCAAAATTTAACAAATTCTTCCGTTGCTTGAGTGGCGGACATTGGCCTCGGCGTTCCATCTGGCTTAATCACACATCGCCAAATATGTTGTGCCGCCTTAGCGCGATCGCCATGTCGGAGGTCGTGCGCCAATCGAGCGATTTGGATTGCAGCAATTATCTCTGCTGCGGTGGTTATTGGATCCTCCAATCGAGGCGAATAAAGAATCTGAAGCGAATCGCCGCGCTCAACGTCGCCGGCATCCACCAGTGGATCATCCATGCCGAATGTATCGGTAGAAGGGGGGCCTTCATGTACTCCAGAAGCCCCCAGCGCCGCACCTCTTTCTGAAGTCAGCCATTCACGGAAAGTGTTCACATCCATCGCGGGAAGCGGCTCAGTCTTGGGGCTTAAGGTTAAACCGAGAGCATTAAGTTGAAGCTCAACAGCCGAGCGCAACCGGCTCAAATCATGCGGATTACGGGCGACTAAAACCATGTCATCTACATACCTGGCATAAACTCCGCCGCGAACTGCCGACTTGTTATTTTCTCCGTGTTGGCCCTTAAAGAAATGTCCTTGCCTGTTCCTCCGATCCCCGCGCTGCTCATCCTGCGCCAAACCGTCGAGTTCGTTGACTATTTTCTGAAGTTCGTAATCAAGTCGAAAAAGTGCAATATTCGCCAAGTAGGCGGAAAGATCTGGCCCCTGCGGAATTCCGTAGCGTTGGCGTTCAGATTCGCCTGTCTCTGGATTTTCGATGAGGAAATTGAAGCTTTCATCACACAACCAATCAACAATCCGCTGAGCGCGCACTTCGGGATCCTCCAGCGATGGTATGAATAGAGGGGCGCACGCCTTGGCGGTTGGACCAGGCTGCCCCGCATCTGCTAGTGACGAAATCGCATCCTTCAACCCAGGCAGAAGCGCATCAATGACAATGGACCGAGGAATGGTGTCATAGAAGCGGCGTATGTCCAGACGGGCAACATGCAACAGGGGAACCCGACAAGCAGCAGCCCGGCGGTCGATAAAGTTTATAAATTCACGCCAACAACGATAATAGGGGCGAAACATTCCTTCACGTCGCGGTGCAACTCGGCCTTCCACCACGTCCATGTCAATCTGGTAAGCGAACGATACTGTTTCGACGAGGCGCTGTTCCCGCGGCCCGCCCGTCATCCAAGGGCGTCCGCCATTTCTTCCAGATGCGTAACGGATCGCCGGGATGGCCTGCGAGAAATCTGGAGCCTGCGAGTATTCCTTAAGAACCTCGTTCAAAAGATACTGCTGCATTGTAAGTGTCTCGGCACAGGGCAATGCCTTCGGGCGAAAATCACGCGGTGGTTTCGGCACAAGCGTGGCGATCATAGGCTCAGTGTTATGAATACCCGAGGCTAAACGATCAGCCAAAAATGGTATCGACACTTCGACGGCGGCGTCCATGCGTTCCCAACTCCCTTCGTCAACAGGCAACTCCTTGCGTTGTCCACTGGCCAACGCAACTTGCATCGCGCGCTGAAGTTGATTTAGGTCATCACGGCTTACACTGGGACTTGATGGGGCGGCTTGCAGCGATAGAGGTTTTGAAAGTAGAAATGACTCAACTTCGTTCCGCAACCCCGATTCGGTTTCCGTGGCGGAGGAATCAAGATGTCGAGCAAACGGCTCTAGTCTCTGAAAAACACGCTGCCAGACTTCCGGCCGCAAGCGACGTTCAATCTCACGATATGCGCCCACCCTGTAGCTTTCCGGTAATTGAGCAGATCGTAGGGCAACATCAACCGGCTCAGAAGACAGTGCGTCGGCAAGAAATGCCTCCATCACGGAGTAAGCATTCTGACCGATGACTGACAATGCCTGACCCTGGCTTTTACACGTGCGGAGCATTTCATCTGGGTCGCTCTTTTGTTCCGATAGCTTCGGAAGGATAACATCGATTAAGAATCCAGTTGAATCGCCAAAAGCTCCTGCCTCTAGTAGTCGTGGAAGCGCCGTCCGAAGCGCGTGGCGCCCCGGTTCATCGGCATCAAAGAAAAGATGTAACACCAATTGACACCCGTCACGGTCGAGGTCGCTCGCCAACTGAGAAAAAAGGCGCGCCTGAGCAAGAGTCAGTTGTGTTCCGAAAACAGCGACGGCATGAAGCCCAAGCGATTCCAGCCGAAGTGCATCAAGTAATCCCTCCACAGCGAAAATATCCAGCCTCTGTGGTTTGTTGCTGGCGTGGGCCCGAATAGCTGACCGTATATGATCCAAACGATAAAGAGTTTCCCCTCTAGGAAAGCCCGGAGAGTAAAGGTATTTGGGTTCATCGTCCGGGCTTAATGCACGGCCGGCGAAACCGACAAGTTTTCCGCGATCATCGCGTAAAGTGAATATTATCCGTGGGCGGAGAAAAAAATCTCTTGGAGGCAGGTCTGTTGGGAGGGATGCGCCTGTTGCGGCAGACAACACTTTGCGACGGATCAAGCCTGATGCCAAAAGATTCTCGACTGCTTCGCGGCCACGTTTCTGCGCCTCCCAAGAAAGTTTTGGCGGCTCTGCGGCAAACACCTCCACCCTCGATAACAACTCAACTTCGAAGGCTCGCTGAGATGCAAACTGGCTGACGCGGTCCACTTCGGCTTCACTTTGACTTTTAAAAATGTCAAAAGCGAGCTGGAGGCCGGATTGACGTGGATCGACTAATCGGCGGCGATCCGCGTGAGGGATTGGTAAATTGAGTTTCCCTGAAAGCCATTCGAGAGCATTGCGGAAGTCGCAATTGCGCAACTTCATTACCAATCCATAAACATCGCCGTGTGCACCGCAAGCAAAGCAATGGTATTGGCCTTTTGAATCTCCGCTCCCAGGATAAAAGACAAGTGAAGGCGTTCGGTCATCATGGAAAGGGCACAGCGCCTTGGGTTGCCGCGTCCCACGGCCAATAACCCGCATTCCCAATTCCTCGGCAAGCCCGGGCAAATCGGCTCGTCGTGCAATTTCCTCAACAATTATGTCCCGTTTTGAACTCATAAAATCAAACGCTTCTGAATGCTTTCATAGTTTTACCATGATTCGCACAGTTTCTCGAAGACGTCTTTGCGCGCCAAAAAGTGGGAGCAGAGCTCCCAGCGGTTGGTGCAGGTGTCTGCGTTCTTTTGTTCATCTGGGCAAGCCAATTGACATCGTTTGTGCAAAGTGCTGCCCGTCCTGATTTATCAGTGCGTTGTCGCCATATAAACCACTACAAGCATGGCGGCTGCCGATAGGCTGGACGTTCCAAATCCAATCAAAAATATGAAAGTCAATGCGCTCAATACATTGACGGCCGCCTGGGACAGACGAGTCCAAACCTGATCCTTTTTTCCTTGCGCATCTTCAAACAATTGCTGTTGGGTCAATCCATTCTTTCGGACAATTTGTTTAGCCTCTTCAGTCAAGGACAAGCCTCCTAGTGTACGTGTGTTCTCGCTCTCCGGTAGCGGATAGTAGAAGGAATAACCTGTATTAATTACGATGGCGATCATCAATGATACCAACGCTGAAGCAAAAAAAATGACCGTCACAATTGCGAGAGCAATCTGGCCTATTCTCGATCCAAAAACATACAATAACGCAATTACAATCATGGCAAAAAGGGCAGCAAAACGAGCTGTCCCTTCTGGTACAACTTCTTTGGGTGGCTGCCATTTTGAGCGCTTCTTGAATGCCAAGATGATGGCCGCCGCCGCCGAGGCCAGCGATCCGGCCACGGCAACTAAATTCGCGAAAACCCCGTAATCTTTCATGGTAAATTCAATCGCACGTTGGGATGGGGACAGTCCCAGACAATACCTTCAAATCTTGGCATTCCAGAATCCATGATTCCGAAGGAATATCTTCCCCGAGATAAATAGCCAGTCGCCGGCGTGGAAACCCCAAAGCCCGCGCCGGTGCTGACGAAAAATCCTTTGGCATAAAGCACCGTGTCACCATGTCGGTTCGAATTAACAACCGTTGGTGGCAATGTTGCCCCAGAACCAGCTTGTGTGATTGCCGCGACCACAAACTCTGAGAGCCGGTCAATGAATACCTCTTGAGCGTCGTTAGCATTGATTTTCTCTAGCTTCAATCCCGATTTGCCCAAAGATTCCAGTAAAAAATAATAAGGCGTTTGAAGATTGTGTAAGTCTGGCACCCGCACAACGACCGGCAGGTTGGTGCGAGCATCGTCTGCATCTTTGAACATTGCCACATAAGCAGGTTCGGATTGTCGCACCAGTGCTCGCATTTGATGACGAAAATAAACCACGTCCGGAAATTCTGTCTCGGGAAACGCCGTTTCCTGTTTTCTGCCTTGCAAAGTCCGAAGGTAAGCTCTACCCAGCCGAGTAAGGAAAAATGAATGTAAAGGATAGTTTACAATCTCCGCAACTTGTTTACGCAGCTCAGCTGGCACTTCAAGTCTCATTTTGGGGGGGATTCCTGAATTGCGGTTGAGTGCCGATCTCCGGACGCACCGACATATCCGACTGCGAGTGGGTGTAATTTGCCACCCCGCAAATTGCTGGTGATTTTTTTCCTTTAGCCATGGAAATTGGAGAGAATCGTAAGCAGGAGTGGAATTTAAGCAATCGCAAATTCCTTGCGGTTGGTGCTTTCCGGTCGGATACCAAGGCGGACAAGGCGGTGAAAAAGCGGAACTTGACCGATCCTTGTCCGCCGCGACGAAGGCTGCCGACGCTCGCGAATGGCATTCGCTATCCGAAAGCGAAGTGGTGTTTTCTGGCGCGGCATGACAAAATTCCGCCATCGCCCTTGCGGTGTAAATTTTGCTGTGAAGTTTTCACGCTCGGGTGCATCATGTTCGCATCACGGCAATTCGATGGATGCGTTTCATAATGCCACGAAAATTAGAAAGGGCCAACGTCGTAACAGTTTAGCTCGTATTTCTATGCGATGCCTGAAGGATGATTCAACAAAAGGAGTGGTTTAGCACCGGAGCGGAGGTGGGGGTTTTTCGGGGAGCGGATTGCGGTAAAGGGCGGCCTGTGCCTGCGGCGTGTTTTTGGTGAAGAGGTCCAGAAAGAAGTGGTGGGCCTTTTTGCCTTGTCTGCGGGCGGTTTCAAACAGGCTGCGCAAGACGCTGTGGTTCTCCAGACCCTGGCTGGAACGCGTGCCGTGGACGACTTTGCGCAGGATGACGACAGGGCGCAAACTGCGCTCGGCCTGATTGTTGGTAGGGGGGACGTTGGGGCGGCGGAAACAGGTGAAGAAGTGCTTTTGCTCCGGGCCCATGAGGCGTTTGCGGCGGAGGAGGCGCAGATCCCTTCCGCGTCCGCAAGGGCGCGGCCCCGTTGAAGCACGCAAGGCTAAATCGTCAGCGGTCACTCAAAACCAGCCAGTGAGGGTCGAATGAAAACCGGCCACTCCGAAGTGGTCAATTCTTATCAGTTTTATTGAGTCAGACAAGAAGGATCTCCAGTTTCTTCTCTACTTCTCTACTTAATGGCGGCTTGGCGGCCCCGCTTTGAACACGAAGGCCTTGCCGCGGGATTCTGGGTTCCAGCCCGCTTCGATTGCCTTCAGGATACATTCGATTAGCCGCCGGTCCGGAATTCGGAGTCTTAGATGCTTGGCCATTCCCCGATGGAAACGCGGGTCAAGGTCAAACTCCAAAATGAGTTCACGATTTCCAGACGTGACTTTTGTCACGGCAACTGCATGGCCGTATGGCCCAGAATCCGAAGCCCATCCTTGTTTGCGAAGAGCCGCCCAGCGGAAATCTGAGCCTTGGACACTGACGATTCCCGTTTTCATTGCCAGTCAACATCTATACCCAACCTTCCTCTAATCCGCAAGCCGTCGAAGCTGGGGTTTTGTTAAAAACAAAATCGTAAGCAACGAAGTAAAACAAGCGTCGGTGTCAGTCCTCACCATTGACGCCGGCGCGCATTGCTTGATCCATCCCAGCGTCAGCACCCTTCAGCCTGCTCCGGCTTTTTTGCGGCTTTTGCGCCTTCTTGCGGCCAACCTTTTAAATTCCTGCCGGCTGGCCCAGGTGCCGCTTTTCCCACCCGCATGGGGATGGTCCGCGAGCAACGAGGTGCCGCTGAGAGTGAAGGCCGTTTTCCCCACACGCGTGGGGATGGTTGACGGGGACCCCGGCGAGATGGATGCAGGTGGGGCCTTCCGCGCCCGCAAGGGCGCGGCCCCGTTGAAGCTTCCAGATCGTGTCCTGACATTTCGCCGGAGCCGCCGTTGGCGCTGGCCGCTCCGCTATCGCGGTTCACGT
>Ga0302320_10021195_pt1 | contig 12917 bp, 15 predicted proteins | sample Bog_T0_3_FD_202130 | JGI IMG/M metagenome (GOLD analysis project Ga0302320, IMG submission 202130) | Peat permafrost microbial communities from Stordalen Mire near Abisko, Sweden - Bog_T0_3 | ecosystem: Environmental > Terrestrial > Soil > Wetlands > Peat | place: Sweden: Abisko, Stordalen Mire...
GGAACTATATAACGCCGTAGCTCAGACTATACCATAATTCTGCCCATCCAGAAGGTGGATGAATGATTCTACTGTTACATCCTGGTCATTTCCAGAAAAAGTTATTTGTACATACATAATGCTGTCAGAAAGATCCCAGGCGAATTGCGAAATTGCGCCCATTATAAGAGATGCCGTCCCTTGACGATATAATCGCCAATTGACTTGGTCGTTGCTGATATTGACTGTTACCTGACATGGCAGAATTTGCGGTGAAACACCATTCGTAACCATAGCCGTAACAACACTTGAGTAACTCGTCGATACATCGGCTGTAGCGGAAACGACCGAGCCGTTCGCCAGACAGGGCGTCCCTGTGGCGACAAGCGTTCCAGCGGTTTTGTGGGCTGCCATGGTGGAAATATTCCTTAACTAAATATTGTAGCTATTTAGCGCGGCACGTTAAGGGCATAGCAAGGCAGCTATTCCGCACAGAACATTTCGAAATCAATCTCCGAACCCTCGCCCGAAGGCATTCCTGGGCCGTCGTGACCAACCAGGGCATCAGGTCTTTCCACCGCCATCTCCGAACCCCCAAGTATGGGGCGCACATGCCAACCCGACGTGGAGCCCGCCTCTGGGGCAAGCAATTTCGCCTTGCCATGGCGTCAAACGGGTTTCTCCATGCGGGCGATATAGGCATCGAAATCAATTGTCTCACGCCCATATTTCACGCCGATTCCCCTCGCCAGCAGATGACGCAGTGACGGTGACCGCACGGCGGTCACCCACCCGGAAATGATGGCAAGCACTTTTCCCCGCAACTCAAGTCGGGCGGTTCCGTCATTCGCATAGACATCGCCGGACAAACCAAGACTGCGGGCAACGGACGGATGGATGGCGACGCTGGCTGCCCACCAATAGGTGTCGCCTGTCGCCTGATCGACCAGACCGCGCAATGATTTGCCTCTTGCCGCTGCGGCCAATTCCGTTATGCCAGGATTGCGCAGAACCGAAAATGTTTTGTTGAGGACGGTGACCTCCTCGACTGCCTCTGCCAGCGCAGCGCGGAAAATTTCGTCCATTCTCATGTCCGGCGGCCGTCGCGCCAGCGTTGGTACGCCTCCGCCGGATCATGCGCCGAAGCGTTGGTCCAGCCATGGCGCAAAATATTGGGGATTTCCTCTTGCCTCAAATTGAAATCAAAATCATTATCCGGTTGATTTTGCGTCGATCCGACTGCCGGCGTGCTGCTGACGGCGAACGGCAGCGTCCGCTGCGCCGGATCGTCATAACGGACGCCTGCCGGCCAGCCCATGATGTCGGCAACCACGTTATACACGGTCCAGGTTGAATAACTGGTTTTGTTATCGTTATAACAACGCCAGAACGCCGCCGGGGTGAACTTGTGTTTCAGTCCGAACAGCCGCAATTGCCGCCTCTGAAGGGGAGAGAGCGGCGCGATGGCGTGGTTCATCACCCGGATCGCCACGTTCAAAATCATGGATGCGGGCGGCTGTCCCCGGAAATTCGGAAACTTCCGGAAAATGCTTTCAAACGACGCCAGCGAATAGGGCACCGGATCATAACTGGTTCTTTGCAGGGATGCGTCGCCATATTTCCCGCTGGCCAGCAAGTTGACGACTTTGGTGACATACTCCTTCGCCAGCATCGTCCTGCTGGAGCCAAGCTTCAGCACGCCTGCCATGCGGATGACCTGTTTGCGAATTTTTTCAAATTCCATTTCATAGCCGGCACCGCCCATGCCACGGAACTCGAACACACCGTTGTCGCGGGATTGCATGGAAACGTATTTGTCGAATCTCTTGGCGAGTTTGGTTCCCAGTCCATGCAGCAGCTTGAGCGTTGTGGCCATGTTGCGGGATGTCATGACATCAAAAACGTCGAGATGTTGGGTCGGGGCAGGCTTTACGTCCTTTTTGACAAAATCCATAATTCTGCTGCGCATTTCCAGGCAGTAATCATTCCCGAGGCGTCCAAACATGTCGGCGACGTAATTCTCGTCATAAAAAATCATCATTTTAAGGAAGTCATATTCATCCGCTGGTTTGCCCGCTATGCTGAGGTTGATATGCAACCCGGTCTCTTCCGTCGTTCTGGCGTTTCGCCCGATCCAGCCGAACAGTTTCTCAAGCTTCGACAGGCCCCCATTGAGCGCATAAACCGAACTGACGATTTCGGCGCCGATTTCGGCATCGGTATCGGTCAGCGAACCATCGGGCTCAATATACCACTCGCTTTGGTTCTTTTCTTCCTTGTGGTACTCTGAAAAGACGTTGATTTCCACCTCCAGGCTGTCACCGATGTTTTCGGCGGCCTGTTGCCTTATCGAGCCATGGTCGGGTGAATTGCCGGTCAGCAGCCGGTCGCCACCGCCGCCCTCATTCCAGCCATAAAGCGGTTCGATGCCGAATCTGTGCATGAATATGGTGTTTGTGCCGTAATTCAGCCGGATGAAATCATCCATGGTATATTTGGTGTCATCACCTTCAACGGTTTTCCTGTCCACAAACCTGTCAAATGCTTCCTTCGTCCGAAATCTGATGCTTCTTGAGATATCAAGATATTGCTCCAACTCATCCCACGGCTGCGCATCAGCCTCGACCGTGTCGCCTTCGCGTTCGGCTGAAATCATGGTCTCGCACTCGAACCCGATTTTCACGGAATCGTCCGCCAAAAGCTCGTCATATTCGCTGGCGGTGAGGCGGCGTTCCTGCAAAATGATTTCGTGGGCTTTCATGTTTCAATCGCCTAAGGGGTTGCCGGTATTTATGCTACGCCACCTAAATAGAAATGCGGCAAATAATCTACACACAAACGGTTGCAGTCAGGCTAAAGGGGCACGATAAGAACTATGGCGACAGTAAGGGCATATATCGACATTATCAACGAAGCCAACAGCGCCATCATTGAAACGGCAACGGCGGAGCTTTTGGCGAGCCTTAAATTCAATCTGAATGAGGGCGAATTAATTCCATTGCCACAAAGATGTCTGCGGATTATCGGCAATGCCTACGACATGTATCAAATATTGAAGATGATCGCCAATCCCAACTTGGCGCATAAAATAAACTTTGTTTTCAAAGGCGAGGACATGAAAGGCAAGGCGGGGGAAATTCCCTCGACATGTGCATATTCTTCTTTGACGATATCTCGATACAGGAGGCAATGGATCTCCTTGACCATTTCAAAATCGAATATGCGCAATACCGGGAGCCTGCGTCCGAGCTGGGCCGCCAGGGCTTTGGCGCTTTCAAATCGAAACTTAACCCGCCCTCCCAATCCGATATGGTTTACGGCCAATACTTTAAGCCTGTTAAGCATAAATTGAAGAAATAAACAGTTTTGGAGCACATGCCTTTTGGAATCGCGTTCATCGTCGTATGACGCGGTTGGTCCGTGCTTCGTTCCTGGCTTTTTCATGCCGCATCGCAAGCTTCGCTATTTTCCCTTTATGGCAGACCGGACATATGAAACCATGGAATTTTCCGTGACGGTCATAGACCGACCAGCGCCGCCACATGGCACAGAAATGCCATCGCTCCGGCGGGAAATTAAAGTCATGCGTCCATTCCGGGTACCGTTCCCGTTCCTGAAGGTAGCTTTCCACCGGAGACTGTTCCGGTTGGGCTTCCAGCAACATCTGGCTCACCCGCTGCCGGCTCAGATTCAGCCGTTGTCCTATCTCATCGTGCGTCAGTCCATGACGTTTGGCGGCACGCGCATAGCGGTCACGCTCCCAGGCATGCTGCTGCCGCGCAACACGCAACCAGAGCGAGTGGCTGGCAAGGAAAGAGCAGGGATGGAACGAAGCGCCAGCCAATAAGGCAGTTCCTGCAAAGCGTCCGCCAACAGTTTTTCGAACCTCCTGGTATACAAATCCGACACCTTGTATGTCCTGGAACCGTTTGCGACGACAGCGCCTTCAAGGCGTCAAAAGTATTGAACGAGGATAATTGCCATGCCCAGCAGCAACACAGGTTTCGGGGTGCATCCTTGTGCATTATGCCGGTTATCTGCTCTCTTCGAACCCCATTCATAAACATAAGATAACGTTTCCGATAAGTTCTCTTGCACAGCACCGGACCGGACAAGGTATCCTTGATCCACCGCATGACCTCCGGCTTGAACGTGCTGTGCCTTATTTTGATGTCAGACACCACCTTGACCAGCTTGATGGTCTCAATGCGGTCGCGCATGGTCCGGTTGCGCCTGTTCCAATAGTTGCCCGAAAGCTGGGCGCCAAGGCGGACATGGCGCCTGCGCATGCGCGGCCTCCGGTGCACAAGATTCCTGGGATAGTAAACTTTATTGAGACCGTTATTTTTGTCCAAAAGATGAACTACTCCACCCAAACCTGATGGACGGCGATCGAAAAAGCCCGGCAATGTGCCGGGCTTTTTCTAAGCGTTACAGAAGAACTATTTTAGCTGAGCCAAGGAGTGACCTGGACGTTGGTCATGACATTAACGCCGTCTGCGTTTGTCGTAAACGCTGAAAGCACTGTATCAGCAGCAAAGCCATAATTAACACCAGCCGCTGCAATTGTTTGCGCTAGATTGGTGGCGCCGTCGAGTTTCACCGATCCGTCCGCATTTACGATTGCCCATGAACCAACGTGTTCGATTGCAAACTTAAATGTGAAAGGTCCGGTATATGTGGTGACGGGTGGCGTTCCTGTAGTCTTAACAGTGTAAGCCGTCGGTGCAGCCTGAATAATCGGTTGCCCGCGCAAGGAGATGATTTCTATCAATTTATTTAGAGCGGATTGACTACCGGGGGTAAATGTAACATAGCCGGTGACAGGGTCAGTCGTGACCGTATCGAAAGTGCCGCCAGCCGATAGTGGAAGAATGTTGATTCCTGTGGTCAATGTCCAGAAATCCATCGTAAGCGTGAGATTCTGTGCCGGGGCCCGATCTCCGCCGTTTACTTTAACAACACCCCGAAGCCAATCGCCGTTTGTATTGCCAGTCATTTTTATAATTCCTTTAGGAAAAGGGTTTCTGATGATATTTAGCAATCATATTCAAAATGGCTGCACAATCACGTAATTTAATTAAATTATCATTGATCAGCTTGGCGGCAGGCGTTTCCTCGCTGCGGCAGGCGCCAGGAACCTCGTCGCGTCCGGTTCGGTCGTGTATTTCGAACTGCCGCGCTGCAAGGGCGGCATCAACCGGCTGTTCATCGTCCTTGACGCCGATGGCATGTACACGGTCGAGGCAGGGCGGTGGAACCGCTGGACGCTGAAAATCGAGCCGGTGTCGAGAGAACAGGGCGTCCTGCACCATAATCTCAGGAAAACCTTCGCGTTTGTCACCGGACTTGATGGCTGGCTCTGAATGCATGGAACCATAACATGATTATGCACTCCGGATATACAAAAGTTACAGCAACCACGGTCGCCGCCGTGACCGAGACGATGGTCATGAATTTGATGGGGTTTGAGGCGCCTCCGATGAAAATTGTCGGCAACATGGTTTCCTGCAAGCTCATGGTGCTGAAGGAGACGCTGAACCGGCATGGCATCGCCAGCAAATTCCTTGACACATCCCTGGCGACACGGGATAACATGTCAGGAATCAAACAGCTTTTCGATCTTGCGCTGCAAAAGCGGACCGTGTTTATCCTCAATGACGATGGCGTGCAACACCACATGGATGCCGAGATCGCTTCGTGCGCCAGTGAATTCATCCGGGATGGCGGCAAGCTCATTTGTCTCCGGACCGACAATAGCCTTTGATCAAGTTTGCCGGCATATGTTTTTCCTGTTGACCAAAATGATTTTGCTGCTAAAGTCTGTTTCACCGGAACGCATTTGATGGAGAGCGACATGACTGGCATCATCGACCGCAAGGCACTTGTTATCGCCGCAAACGCAGCAGGCGCGACGCTCCTTCCTGATAATGATCAGTGAACGAACAGGATGGAAATCAAGTCCGCCACGTCCAGCCGCCTCTACGTTGTTGCCCAGCGAAAGGCAAATGGCGAATTTGGGTGCGGGTGCCCCGGCTGGAAATCCCACCGCCATTGCAAACACCTGGATGCCATCGTTCCCCGCCTCGTCGCCTCCGGTATCGCCAGGAAGGGCGTGCGCTGACATGGCACGCGCAAGGATGTCCGATGAAGAGCGTGAGGCGAAACGCAAGGCACGCGTGGCGCATTCGTTCTCCGATGCCGCCTACCATGTCTTGGCGGACAGTGCTCCAGCCAGACCGCCTTCGGTTGGCTGGTGGTGAAGTCCGCCAGCGCGCGACAACGCGCTATTCTGGCGTTGCTTGCTGTTCGTACACGCAGTGATATAGCTTGGAAAATTCCGCTTGACTATGCATGCAACCAAGCTTAGCGTAACAACATGACCGCTGTCCATCGCCGAGACAACAAGATTCTGTATCCGCCGCCGACCTTCCAGGCGGTGGCAGGCCGGCTGTCATGCTCGACTTCGCCGCTGGCCATCACCAGTCCAGGCTTCAGCGACGCGCCGATTCAGGCGGACATCGTCTTCCTTCCCGATAACAGGGTATGCCGGAAGGTCACTTACCGCCTCTATCCCACGTCCACCCAGGAAGAAGGATTGTGGAAACGGCTGTGGCTGCACTTCATCCTGTACAACGGCTGACTGCAAGAACGTATCAGTGCATGGCGTCATTCTGACCGAATCTCCATCACATTTCAGGACCAGTGCCGCAGCCTGACTGATATCCGCGCGTTTGACGAGGACTTCGCGTCACTGAACGCCCAATCCGAGCAGGTCACGCTCAAGCGGCTTGACCTTGCGTTCCAGGCATTTTTCCGCCGCGTCAAGGCAGGAGAGACGCCAGGGTTCCCGCGCTTCAAGTCGTTCAGGCGTTTTCCAGGATGGGGATACAAAACCAGAGGCGATGGTTGGGACTTCGAGCCCGGCGAAAAGGGCGCTCACGGCAAGCTGCTTGGCGGGAGTAATTCATTTACTTTAGCCGCTAATTCAGGGTCGCTTGTGCCCACAGACGAAGAATGGGACCACAAAATGGACTTCGTTGTATACATGATCCTGGCGTGCGGTGCGTTCATAATTTTCTGTTTTGTTATCACCACCATGCTGTAACGGTCTACAACCACCTAGACGGTGTGCCGCAAGGCGCTGCCAAAGGCAGGTTGAAAACCTGTCACTTTTTGGTAGCCAACCGCAAGGCATAGCGTTTTGCCATGGCTCGGTACATTGAAACAACGCGGTCAAACTGCTTTTCCTTTTCCCATATCTCGTCGCCAAAATAATAATGGCTTATGAATGCCTCAGCCTTTGACATTATGTCTGCGTAGCCATTGTCAATGAGCCTGGAAATACGGTCTGGCGAGGTCTCCTGTCCAACCACTGAGCGCGCCGTGATCCGCGCCAGATACGCGATCATCTCCGGCATCCTCAGGCTCTTGGCTTTTTCGACGAAACTACTGTCTTCCCCGTCCACATCCGCAGTCTTGCCCGCCACCGGATGCAGATAGTCGCCCAGTTTCTGATAAAGTAGCCGCATGAACCGGTGCCATACCTTGGTCATTTTCTCATGATCCAAACCCGGCCATTCCTGCCGGATGGATTCCTGGTATTTTCTATAGTAACGGTCATGATCGTTTGACGTGGCGTAACCATCGGCAATGGATCGCCGAAGATCATTCAGATTCCGATTGAATTGTGACTTCGAATCATAGCTATTTTGATGCATGTCATGCACCATCTCCGCCGCAGCCGACGACGCATAGGCGTCAATCTCGTGCGACGAGCCGATATAACGCAAATAACCTTCTTCGGTTTTATCCTGGTCCCGATGATAACCGCCACGCTTGCCACGACGTTTCCCGCCAACCTTTTCCCGCCTTGACCCCACCGTGATATAGCCAAGGTCTGGTTTCCACCAGTCCTTGCCACGGGCACCCTGCTCATAATGCGCGTATTCGTGCACGAAAACCGGCACAATCAACCCAAGGAACCGCCTGCGATAATCTTCGACCTCTTCCCCAAACAGACTTTCCTGGACCAATCCCAATGCCGCATGAACCACCGCTTCACCGTCAATGTAAAAGCGGATTATGCCCGGAAAATGATAGCCTCCGGATTTTTGTTTTTCCCTGGACAATTCGCCAGCCACCATATTGACCTTGACGTGATTCTCGTTGGCTTTGTTCTGTCCGTATCGCTGTAATCCAATATCATTGGCAACCTTTGTCAGCACCCTGTCTATTTCATTTGAAATAGCCAGAATGACGGTTACACGGTGAGACGTGAACCATTTGTACAATTTGTCATAGTATTCACTATTGTAATCCCCATTGCCGCCGTCCTTGTCAGCGACGGGAGCATAAGGTCCGATATCCGGAGCGGCGTTCTGCCGCAGAACCCTGACGATGTCAGGCATACGCTGATTGATGGCTGCGCGGGCCGCACGGTCCACCTCAGCGGTCTGGATGCCAGCCTCGGCAATTATTTCCCGGTAATGCATTAGGGCGGAATCTTCATGGCATGACGATCTCAGCGGCCACCTGAACGATTCTGGCATCCAACCCCTTGCGGGCAGCGTCAAACAGCGATCCGTCAATCACCGCCATGGCATGATTTTGTACGCCAATATAAAAACAGCCTTTCTGGTGGGTTTGGACAAACTGTCTGACCGTCTGCGGCTTCAGGAAAACATCGGGAATGTATTTGAGACCCCGCCGCATCAGCAGCTTCAGACTGTCCATGCCCGTGCGGGGAACCTCACCGAATGATTTGATGGGAGGCTTCCTGAAGTGGGTGAGGATGGCGTTGCAGGACACCGCCGTGCAACGCGCAATGGGCTTCGGCTGCTCGGGAAGCTCGGCCACGGTCGGCGGACCCTCATCCAACCCAACAGCCTCGTGAATGTTCTTTTTCGCAGGATCGAAGTTCCGGTTGCTGATGGCTGATTTCACCTGATGCCCATTGAACGGAATCCAGACATCATGCCCCTGGCCGCCCCGCTTGCCGCCGACATCCCTGATGCCATCGTAGCCGAATTTCTGGAGAGTTTTTGTCACCCAGTCAGGGATGACCGTCCAACTGGTGGTCCCGCCGGTTTTCTCGATGTCATCCAGCAAATCACGGAACCATATCCTGGCGTTGGCGGTCTTTTTGTCCCATTGGTAGCTGTATTCAGTCTCCGGTTTGTTGGCCTGACGTGCCGCGCCCTTGGCCAGGGCCTCCAGCACCTGTGGCGGAATTGCCGTGCTGGCCAATGGATTTTTGATGGCGAGGAACACCTGATAGACAAAGGGATAGGCAGCGTTCGGATGATCGAATTTGACCGGCGTGGTCATGCCGGCCAGCTTCAGCACCTTCAGGAATTCCTCTTCCCGGTCGAACAGGGAGCCACCGAGCAGCCACGCATCGGCCAGGGCCTTCAGGGGGTTGCCACGGGCGGCCCGGAGATCATAGCCGCCATTGCCCCTGGTATTTTCCGGCTCACCCAAAACAATGTCTTCGCCATCATCATCAGTGGTCACTCTTGGTGCCAATGCCGCAATCCGTTGCTTCTCTTCCCCAGAAAGATAGAACCACGCCTTGTCCACCGCGACGCCACTGCGGCTGCCTGGGACCTTCACCATGAACCATGTGGCATAATCCACCCGGTCGTCGCCGATGCTCGTGTCAGGCTTGGCTGAGGCATAATTGCTGCCAATCTCCGGGTCAGAGGTGAAGTAGGCCATTGGCCCGGCGGTCGCACGGGCTTTGCGGAAGCGTGTTCCAACGCGGTCGGGTCGCGCTGTGCCATGGTAGACGGGGAGGGGGTTCCCGGCAGCGTCAACCACCTTGGAGCCGGCAAACCAGTTGCGGAAGGCTGGCGTGTCCGTTGACACGGCTTCGAGAAACAGTTCTCCAATAATCATTGTGCGGTCGTCCTTTGCAATACCGGGTTGAAAATGACAACTTCCCAGGAGGATTTGCCGCCATTGCTCCAGTCACCCAGCGCGTCATTTGTTTCCGTGAATACGACAAAGTCATATTTGCCGAATATCCCATTGCTAAGTTGCGGCAAGTATTTTTCATAGGCTGTCGCGATGTCCGCACCACAGGCGTCATGCACCAGAACCGCACTTTCGAACAAACCTTCATACGGGCTCATCCGTTCCAAAAGCCTGTTCAAATTTATCAGGAAATCCGATACTTTTTGTCTTTGTTCCGGCGATTGTTCACGCGCCTTCCACCGGTCAGCAGCATCCTTCGGTTTTGTGCCTTTTTGCCAATCATCAAAACTTTGGCCGCACTGTTTGAACGCTTTGCGCAGGGCGCGGATAACCAAGCCGCCACCAGCGCTGCGCCACGTGCCCATGTTGATGCGCTTGTACGTGGCGCCTGCCGGGATCACCACCTTGTGGACGTTATGGCCGAAGTTGGCGGCGAAATTCGGATTGTTGGTTGCGTACATGCCGTTGCCAAGCGGGTTCCAGTGGGTCTCGCCCTTGGCGGCATGCTCGGGATTGAACCGGTCGAAGGTGTCGCTCGCGGTGCCGTGGTAGAACGTCCAGGGCTTCTTCGTCACAGATTCGTGGATGTTTTTCTTGTTGGTGAACGCCCTGTTGCCGACCGCCGATTTGACGCGGTCAGGGTTGTTATAATCCAGCAGGACATAGGTGCCACCGCCGAAGATGACCGAATCGTAGCCTTCACTCCGTAGTTTATCGAAATAGATACCCTGCGCTTTTTTGTAGTTTTCGGCGTTTCTCAGTTCGTCAGGCAGCGCCACAAAATGCTTTGGGTTGGTGATTTTCAGATAGACCGGGATGACACGGGAGGCGGTATGGACCTGGAGGGTCACCGGTCTGGCGGTCAGCCCGGCCTCAACGATATTAATAAATTCACGCACGGCAGGGAAAATCCATGGTTGGTCATATATTTAGCCACCGTCGCTTGACGAAACCGATTGTCCCTGGTAAAAAAGGTAGCGGAGGAATTTGGTCGATGACAGCTATCCTGGCAGAACTGCGGCTCCTGGGGTCCGTTGCCGACAACAGGCGCGCTTGGGATGCGAGCCCGCTGGTCCGCCGGATTGTTGCTAACACAAAAGCATATGTCTCAAAGGAACTGGAGGGAAGGGCGTCCGCCAGCGGACGGCTTATCATGTTCAAGTATACTTTTTTGCTGAATGTTGTTGGAATTGACACCAATCAAACAGCAATAGAGTATATTCACCATAAGACCGTTTGGGACATTTTTGAATATTCGATGCAGAATGTCTGTCAAAATGCATTATACATTCGCGCAAGCGCAAACGCTTTAGTTGAATGGCTGGAGCACAATGATATTCGTTGCTTCGTAGGTATTGCGGAGCAGTCTTGTGACTTGTTTTCGCATGATTGGTTCAGTGCCGTTCAAACAATCAATGTTTACTTTAGCGATGACCTTGCCACCGTAATGTGCAGATTGGAGTTTCCCGAGAGCCGGGTGATTTCGCCTTGATCGCTTGATGCCATCCCGCGAAAGCCCAGTCCTAATTGATGATCTCAATCCATATGTGTCCGTGACAAAGTCTTGGCGAACAGCAGCACACAAGGTCGCAACCGCGCAATTCCCGTCGTGCCCGTTCAATGAGATCAGGCTGGTCACACACCCATGCGCAGAATTTCTCCACGCATTCCTCCCGTGTGCCATGTTTGCCGACAACGAATGGGTTGCCCCATGGCGTGCCGCGCATGATGTTCTTTGAACCGGACGGAAATCCGTCAACGTATTTGTTCAGCACGCGCGGCATGACAAAATCAGTTTGAAAGGTTGGAGGCGCTTCCGGGAGAACGGGGTCCAGAGGAGGGAGGTGTGTGGCCAGCGCCGTTCCCCCGAAAGCAAAATTATTATACGGAGCCGGTATTCCGAAGTCAATTATAATATGTATTTTTTCGGTTCCACGACCGAACCACAATGTCAGTTGCCTTGACATGCATGGTCTCTGCCATCCTGACGATAATTTCCTTCTGCTCGTCCATTCTGCTGAATGGCTTTACGATCTGATTGAACAAAACCAAATTGCAGAAGACATTCAGGCTCGCGGCGGGTTTGCGGAAAACGACCCACTTGCCGAAGCCTTCCATAAAGCTTTCGCAAACATAACGGTCTGTGGACCAGCTAGTCAGTGGGGCGGCTGCCTGGATTGCAATGCCGAAGCCACGTTTGGTCTTCAAGTCTTCGAGCTTCCGGTAATCCAGGGCAAAACCCCGGTAAAGCCATTTTGCTTCTGTTCTGGCGTAGTGCGCCGCCACCGGAGCGAGTTCCAACAGTTCCTGCTGGACCTCGGCACGTCCGTGTTCCCCGCCAATCCAGTCGGTCAGTGCCGCGCACAACATAGTGGTTTGCTCATCCATGGCGGTTTTTGCGCCATGGTAGGGCTTTACTTCGCGCCACCTTTCCAAAAGGATTTCGTGCAACAGCATCTGACCTGACTTTCCAACGGATTAGCTATATTTAGCGGAAATCTGGTTAATCAGCCAGTTCCGACCTGCCACATTCCTCCCGCGCCATTGGCCAGTTCCTCCGAAAACCGCAGTTGGAACACAATCCGGTCAGATTCGTTCCTGAATGTGAGCCTTGGCGATACCGGGACGATTCTGCCACTTTTGTAACCAAAACCGGCGAAGAGGTCATCGCGCTCGGAGACACTGGGGATATAGCCAAACGTCTCCTGGCAAAACACGGAATGCCTTGCTAACATGGAGACGTGATCTGGACCCAATGCAAAAAACCGGAAGAATTGCTTCACGTTTAGCTCCAGCACATTGGGAGAGCAATTATTTTGCATTCTTCTCTCCGAACACCGCACAGTGGATAGTTTTTGCCCACTGTGCAGCACTGTGCGTCACAGCTTATGCGCGCATCTCGTCTTCAGAAAGATGACCGCGCTTGTTGGCAAGCGTGCCCAAACCAACCTTCTTCGCTC
>Ga0302320_10021197_pt1 | contig 12916 bp, 11 predicted proteins | sample Bog_T0_3_FD_202130 | JGI IMG/M metagenome (GOLD analysis project Ga0302320, IMG submission 202130) | Peat permafrost microbial communities from Stordalen Mire near Abisko, Sweden - Bog_T0_3 | ecosystem: Environmental > Terrestrial > Soil > Wetlands > Peat | place: Sweden: Abisko, Stordalen Mire...
ACCTGATCCGACTGCTGGTCCGTTTAATACTGGTTGGGCTAGTGTTTTAAATGAGAACTCTACTGAAACAGCAATAGAGATGGAAGGTGAGGGACCATATGGTTACCAACCGATTTTAAGTCCGAATATTAAATACGATGTTATTTTTGACATACATACGTTAGGCAACAATATGATGCTTCTTAGTATCAGAGGAACTCATACGAATTTTCCAAGTCAAGAAGGGTTGCAGGGTTTGTATCCTGATAATCAAGATGTTTATGAATATGATGCGCCAGCTAATGGAGAGACAGGTCCAAATCTCATTAACCTAAATACATTCACTTCTTTTAGTAAACCGCCAATTTTGATGAAAATTAAATGAGAGGGAAGCGCATGACTAATGGTAAATGGAGATTGGCATTAATCGCAACGATCATTGATCTGGTCTATATTTCTTTGGTAGTTGTTTTCAAACAACAACTTAGTAATGCGGGGATTGTTGGAACGTTTTTCAGTTACTATTTGCCGTATTTTCTTCACTTTCCGTTTGCGTTGTTATTTTTTGGTTTAAATTATTGGTACTTATATTTCTTCCTATCAATTCAAACATTTGTAGTTTTCCTTTTAATTGGTTTTGGATGTGAAAAACATAAAAAAATATCTGTGATTTTTGGATTTGTTTTTTATTTAATATTAGTGAGTTTGGCTATTGTCGGGTCTTTGAATGGATGGCTTTAAATTGATAAATAAGAATATGAAGTGTTTGATTTTAGTTTTGACATTAATCATGGCTACCGATAGAGCCTTTGCCACCACCACCACCACGCCTCCCGTTAGCCACCATATACCCCAAAACCCAACCGAGAAAATCCATCTTCGGTTCAGCCATCAAACCGCCCAAATCCACAAAGATGTGAAGCTGGGCAAACTGACCAAGGCGCAGGAAAAGACCCTGACGGGACAGGTTGAAACCATCCGTAAACAAGAAATGGCCTTCCTGAAAGCCGATAATGCGAAGGTTCTTACCGACTCCCAAGAGATACTAATTAATAGCCAGATAGACACCCTGTCCAAAACCGTTCCAAGATGAGAATGTTCCTGATCGAGTTCTGCCTGAAACTGAAGATTTCAAGGAAAACTTGGTCGAAATCGAAGCCCAAAAAGATCAAATGTAAAAGAAAACTCAAAAATCCAAAACAGCCTAAAAAAGCCTGTTTTATAAAGGCCGGAGACGCTCTCCGGCCTTTTTCATTTTTGAAGTTTTTATACCCCCCCTACAACCAGACCCACGGTCTCTTGGGCATTAAAGACCCGCTGGGCGATACGCCCATCCGCAACGATTACGACGCCAACGGAAGGCTGACCGACAGCATCGACGCCTTCGGCAACAAGATTACCTACAACTACAACCTGGCAACGAACAGTGAGGCGGTCACCAACCGTCTCAACCAGCCGACGGTGTATGTTTATGACAATAACGGCAACGTCATCAAGTCCACTGACGCACTGGGCAATGTGACCACCTATACCTATTCCACCGACGGGTATAACAACAAGCTCAGCGAACTATTGCCCGGCAACAGCGCCCCCACGGTGTACCAGTACAACGACCCCAACAATCCCCAACTGGTCACCCAGCAGACGGACCCGATGGGGTTCACCACCAGCTATACCTATGACCCCAAAGGCCATGTGCTGACCAGCACCGATGGCCGCCAGATTACGACCTCGAACACTTATGATTCGTATGGAAACTTGAACGCCAGCCAGGTGCAGGGTTTCCCGCCCACGCAGTACAGCTACGACGCCAATGGAAACATGATCCAGGAAACGGACCCGTTGGGGATAGTGACGAGCAACAGTTATGACCCCAGCGGCAATTTGATTTCTACCACCGTGGCTTCGGGTACTTCTGCTTCCCAGACGACGACCTACACCTACGACGGCAACGGCAACCGGCTGACCCAGACGCAGACTTCATCCGCCGGTAACTTAGTCACCTCGTATAGCTATGATTCAAGCAACCGGTTAGTGATGACCACCTACCCGGATGGCACGAATACCAAAACGGTGTATGACTCTCTGGGCCACACCATCGGCACGATTGATCAGAAACAAAGACAGATCAGCACCTTCTATGACTCGATGGGAAGACCGGTGACGATTGAACAGCCGGACAACCGCAAGAGCGTTTATGAGTATGACGCCAACGGCAACCGGATTGAGGATACGGAATACGGAACGGATGGCACGAACCGCAGTACCGGCACCGTATATGACCAGATCAATAGGGCTGTGACCGTCAACTATCCCGATGGCACCCATACGGCCAGTGTGTATGACCCGCAAAGCCGGGTGACGGACAGTTTTGACGAAAACAACAATGACACCCACAGCGTGTATGACCAGGATTCGAGAAAGACAACGGTGGTGGCGGGTTACAGCAGCGCGGTTGCGCAGGAAACGGACTTTACCTACGACAACGACGGCAATCAGGCCACGATGCGAGACGCCAATGGGCATACCACCGGATACAGCTATGACAATCTGAACCGCCAGACCCAAGTGAACTTTATTGATGGCACTTTTACTATGACCACCTATGACAATGACGGCAGAAAATTGAGTTTCAGGGATCAGGCGGGACTGACAACCCAATACGCCTATGACGGCCAAGGTAGATTGACGCAGGTGACGGACGCTTTGGGCCAGAACACCAGCTACAGCTATGACGAATTGGGCAATCAACTAAGTCAAACAGACGCCAACGGACACACCACCAGCTACACCTACGATGCGATGAATAGACGAAAGTCCCGTACTCTTCCCGATGGTCGTACACAGAGTTACTCGACCTATGACGCTACGGGGAATTTGACGAACTATACCGACCTGGCCGGAAACGCCTTTACCAATAGTTACAGCCCCTTGGATGACAAACTGACGGGGGTTACGGGGCCGGGGGTAAGCGAAGCCTATACCTACGACAGCTTTTTAAGGCGGCATAGTTTTACGGATGCAACGGGTACAACTACCTTCAACTATGACGAAAGAGACCGCATGGTAGGGCAGAGTGGCCCGGCTGGTTTGGGAACATTGACCTTTACCTATTTACCCAGCGGCCAAATCAACAAGGTTGAGTCCTCGAATACCAACGGCAACAACCTGACCTATGAATATGATAGTCTCAACCGGCCAGCCACTATTCTGGACGGGGCAAAAACCACGACGATCAGCTATGACCAAGTCAGTAACCTTGCGGTCATTAACCTGCCCAACGGTGCGGCGGTGACGCAGACTTATGACAGCCTGAACCGGATGACGGGTATTAACGTGGCGGGTACGGGCGGCACATTGGGAAGTTATCAATACACCCTTGGGGCGGCGGGGAACCGGGTGAACGTACAGGAGTATAACGGCAGGGCGGTATCCATCGTGAATGACGACCTGTACCGGTTAACCAATGAAATTATTACGGGTGATCCGGCCAGCAACAACGGAGCCATAGGATACGTTTACGACAACACGGGCAACCGCGATCAACGCACCAGTTTTGTCACGCCTATCCCCACGCAAACCTTTACCGGCGGGTACAACCCGGCGGATGAGTTGAAGTCAACTTTTAACTTTGACGGAAATGGGAACCAGCTTTCCGATGCCCAAAGCCGCACTTACACGTACAACAACTTTAGCCAGTTGACCCGTGTGCAGGGGTCTGGTCTGGACGTGGCTTATGTTTATGACGGAGACGGCTTGAGGGTAAAGAAGACCAACAACCTGACCGGGGTGACGACCAATTATTTGTGGGACAGAAACAACCTGACGGGTTACCCGCAGGTATCGGAAGAACTGCAAAACGGCCAAGTAGTCAGACGTTACGTTTACGGGCCAGCAGGGCCGCTATACATGAGCCAGCTTGTGGGCGGGAATTGGGTGAACAGTTATTTTGGAAAAGACGCGCAGAACGTGCGCTTCCTGATGAACGACAGCGGGCAGATATCGGATGCCTATACTTGGGACGCTTTTGGCAATTTGCTATCCAGTACGGGGGCGGGAACCGCCAACAACACAGGCGCGTTCGGCGAATACACCGACACTGACACGGGACTGATTTATCTAAGGGCAAGATGGATGAACCCGACGCTGGGACGGTTCATGCAGATGGACACCTACGAAGGCGACCCGGAAGACCCTCTCTCTCTTTCAAAATACCAATTCGTTTCTAATGACCCGAGCGATATGGTTGACCCTGGCGGACACGATGGTGATATTGCAGATGTAGCTTCGGAAGGAACCACTCCGCTAATAACAAGGTCATCAGTACAGGTTAAGTTGGAAGATTTACCGAGCAACATAACCTACGATCAACTGATTGCGATCATGATGGGTGAGGCGCATGGCGGTGCGGCTGGTGGGGGTGATAATGCGTTTGAAAAACAAGCAATGATCGCTTCGTTCAGTAATCTGGCTTACAACAATCAAGTGCTTCTAAGTAAGCATCCAAATGCGTCAGGCAGGTTTGTTTCAATAAGACCGACTTCAATTATCGGAGTTATCAGACAACACGGAAGCACTAATTCCAGCTACAACGGTGCGGATTGGCACAAAATTATGATATCGGATGACACGCCGCATACGATGGATCAAATTAACAATACTTTGGTTGGAAGTGATCGAATGCACTACAACGATATAGTTGATTCTGTGAATGGTTTTTCAGGGATTTGGGGTTTAGCTCAGGGTTGGATATCACTTCCCATGCCGAATGGTGAACTTGCTCCAATTGGTTACAATCATTCAACTTCAATATCGCCGAATCCTAGCGCACCAAAAGGCACTTACCAAAGTGCTGGAATGATAAATGGGACGGGTTTTTGGGCTTATGGCGATAATCAACCAGGACACTACTAAAATGAAAAAAATACATCTTTGTGGAATGCTTTTATCAATTCTCGTTAGTGGCGGAGTTTGTTTTGGCGCTGATGAAACGGTATTGGATGGTCAGAAGATATTCCCGTTGACTAGTTGGGGTAGTTTGAGTTGTCAAACTCCTTCGAAAGAAACCCAAATCAAGCTTGGCTTTTGTGATGTTGACATTGAAGCCGACGATTCAGCCACAAAGTTCAAAGGGCATTCAATCAACGGCAAAAAGTGGGAAGTGGATTTGGGGTCAACAACACTATTCGACCAGTGTGTGTTGAATGTGTATTGTGGCGATCTTTCAAACAATGGGATGAAAGATTTGGTTTTTGAATATTCTTATCCGAATCAAAGCGGTGTTGCCGCTAGCGGTAATGCTAACTTGTTATTTGTTCTGTTCGATAAGGATGGGGTTCCGCATCCGACGGAGTTCTTTGTCCACATGCCAATGACGGACGTACCATTTCAGAACATATTGCAGGACTCCCAGGGACGGGCGGTTCTGGTTCACAAAGAGCTAAACAAAAACGAAAATGCTACTTGTTCTTGTCGCGCTTCGTTTTATAGGGTGAATGGCACTGACTGGGAGAAAATACCAATAGCAAGTTTGACTGTTAAAAATCCCACTATGTATTCAAGTTTCAGTTTGACCGTTGATGACCGTCATTTTGATAGTTCGGATGAAGCTTTGAAGTTGTGTTCGGGCAAAGAAGGGAAGAGTGATGATGATTTCAGCTCGGTCGAAGTCACAAAGTACAAACAATTAAAATCTTATACATCGTCTGATTTCGATCAATTCAAGTTTGTATTGGCTGATGAAAAGAACCAAGATCAAAAACTTGATGTAGTTCAATACGATAGCTGTTATTTCATAGTTGACGATGGCAAGGTTTTGAAGATTTTTAATCACGATGCAATGGCCGCAGGTACTTTCAAAGCGCTAATTAAAGGCAAATATCACGTCAATGTAGTTCACCCAAAGAATAGTAAGAGCTATTCGCTGTATTTCACCAAGTCTTAGACGGTGGGGTTAGACATGAAGCGTAAGTTTGTAGTGTTGACAATAATAGTGGCCGCCGCGACCAATGCGGTTTTCGCCACCACTACGACCGCTCCCGTTAGTCACCATATACCTCAAAACCCTACCGAAAAGATTCATTTACGTTTCAGCCATCAAGTAGCCCAGATACACAAAGAGGAAAAGCTGGGAAAGCTGACAAAAGCCCAGGCCAAGACTTTATTGTCCAATGTGGAAGCGATACGAAAGACTGAAATGGCCGACCTGAAACAGAACGGCACGAAGACCCTGACCGACGCCCAAGAGATTCAGATCAACAGCCAGTTAGACGCCTTGTCTAAAACCATCCCCATCAAGTAACTGATTACTTTTCCTTTTTCTCAAAGAAAGCCCGTTTGAGGATTTCGCGTTGAGTCCGTAGGTGTTCCTCCTGGGCTAACGTGTCCTTTTGTTTGCGGGTTCCGTGTTGCCGTATCCAAGCCTTTTGCTCTGGTGAAGTGGTGGGCGGTTCGCATTGGAGCATTTCGGAGAGTTCTTCCTTGGTGGGATTTGTTCCGGTAGTTTTCCATTCATCCATTCGTTTTTGCCAATACGTCCAATCACGATTTTCCATGCTGTGCCTTCCAAGCGGTCAAGGAATTCTCCAAGGACTTGGCAATATGTTTGCGTTCCACGGGCGGGAGTTGTTCGACTTCTTCCAAGAGGCGGCGCAGGCGTGAGTCCCGCTGTTTCAATGTCTTGACCTTTTCAATTCCCAACAACTGATCGGCAGTCACTCCCAACACCTTGGCGAACACCGCTAAAAGATGTGTTGGGGGATGGTGTGTTTCCGTCTCGTAATACGCGGCCATGCGTGGAGAGATGCCGACAGCCTGGGCAAAATCCTTTTGTGAAAGACCCCCGGTCTTGCGGAAGCGGATGAGCCTATCCCTGAAAGGTTCTTTGGTTTGTGGTAGTGGGTATTTACGTCCTGGCATGGTTTCTCCCTGAGGATGAATGAGGGAGACAGGATAGTGCCGGTTTTGGTTTTTCATGGTTCTCCAAAAGGTGTTGACATGTAATTACGGAAAGTGTAATTTCTTGAATCACAAGACTGCAAGCGAAAAATCAGCTCCGCTTGAGAGGGGGCTTGACAGGTTTTCGGGGGAGGCCGGATTTTGCCTAATCACATCAAAAAGATGGCCGCCGCGCTGGAAGCCTCCCCGGAAGCCCAGCTTCGCCAGAAGCTGTTGAACCGGGTGGCGGCTTTCTACCACAAGAGTTTTCAGGATCAGGCCCAGCCCCAAGCGGCGTTGAAGGCGTTGGGGCTGACCGACGTTTCCCTTTTCGCTGACTTCAAGGTGGGTTTTGCCGACGGCACCCTGCTTTCGACAATCCCGGACGGAAGCGAACTTCAAGAGGCGTTGAAAAGTTTGGGGCTGTTTATGCCGGAAGGCAAGGAAGCCTTCGAGGGGTGCGTGACGTTTCCGTGGTTCAATGAAAATTCCGACTGCGTGGGACTGTGGGCCTTGAGGATTTCGGACGGGGAAGGGTTGTATCTTCCAGGCCCACGGGTTGGGGTGTGGAACTGGCAGGCCATGAAGCGAAGCCGTCATGTTCTTTTGGTTTCGTCTATTCTCGACGCTTTGTTTTTTTATCAAGCGGGATATCGGGAAGTGGTTCCCCTGTGGGGCTCGGGCCGATCGGCCCAGGGTCATTCGACCCACGGTTTGACTGACGACCACAAGCGGGCTTTCCAGCGGTACGGCCTCAAGGAAGTTTTTTTGACTTTCGAGGCGGGGGATGAAATCTACAGGGATTTGGAGGAAGAAGAAATTACGGTGCGGGCGGTGAAACTGCCGTCCTCGGTTCCGGAATTTTTCCGGCAGGCGGGAGCGGCGAAGATTTTTGAAACGCTCCTGACGGAAGCCAATCCGCAGACATCGCTTGAGTCCGAGCGGTTACGCAAGGCCAAGGAGATGGGTTGGGAGCGAACCGATACGGGGTTTGTCGTGCAGTACGGGGAGAGACGCTACGAGATCAAGAGCATCCAGAAAGAAGGGGTGAAGCTCAAGGCGACAGTGAAAGCTTTCACGCCGGGGAAAGAAGAATGGTTTCTTGATTCGGTAGACCTTTATTCCCACCGGAGCCGGGTATTTTTCGCCAAGGCGTGCAAGGAGTATTTCCGGGAGAAGGCGGAAGTGATCGAGGCTGATCTGGGGAAACTGTTGGAGCTGGCCGAGCGATTCCAGGCCCAGCCGAAGGAATCGGCCCAGGCGGTGAAACTGACCCACGCCGAGGAAAAGGAAGCCCTGGCGCTGTTGAGAGACCCGGAATTGCTTGAGCGTATTTTGGAGGATTTTGAGCGGTGCGGGTACACGGGGGAGGAAGGTAACAAGCTGATGGGATATCTGGCCGCCGTGAGCCGGAAACTGGAAGAGCCCATATCCATTCTGATTCAATCCCGGTCGGCGGCGGGTAAGTCGAGCTTACAGGATGCAATCTTGTCTTTTGTTCCCCCGGAGGACGTGGAGAAATATACGAGGCTCACGGGGCAAGCTCTTTTCTACAAGGATGAGTCGGGGTTGTGCCACAAGCTCCTGGCGATCGAGGAAGAGGCGGGGGCCAGGGAAGCGAGCTACAGCATCCGAAATTTACAGTCCTCGAAATTCCTTTCGATTGCCACGACGGAGAAAGACCCGGTGACGGGCAAACTGCGCACGGTGGAATACCGGGTGAAAGGGCCGGTGGCCCTGATGCTGACGACGACCGCCGTTGACATGGATTTTGAGACGCAAAACCGGTTTATCACCCTGACCATTGACGAGTCGCCGGAAATGACGAAAAGGATTTTGGAGCGGCAAAGGGAGCTTGAGACCCTGGCCGGGTTATCCCGCAAGCGGGGCCAAGACGAGGTGGCCCGAAGGCACCAGAACGCCCAAAGGTTACTCAAGCCATTGGCGGTGGTGAATCCCTACGCTCCGAAGCTGACCTTTCCGGCCAACAGTTTGAGGGCGAGGCGTGACCACAAAAAGTACCTGGGGCTTATCCGTGCGATTGCCTTCCTGCACCAGTACCAGAGGGAGATCAAGACCCATGTCCTGGCCGGGGGTGAAGAGGTTCAATACGTGGAAGTGATTCTGGCCGACATTGAGCGGGCCAACCGGTTATCGGGGAAAGTTTTGGGGCAGACGATGGGGGAACTATCGGCCCCAGGGTGGGCCTTGCTTGCCAAGGTGCGGGAGATGGTCAAAGAACACGGCAAGGGCCAGGAGTATAAATTCACGAGGCGGGATATCCGGGAGTATTCGGGATGGAGTGATTTTCAGGTGAAGACCCATATCGGGGAGTTGGAAGACCTGGAATACCTGTATACGGTGACGGGCAAGAAGGGCAAGGAGTACGTCTACGAGCTTGCGGCTCCGGAGGGCGATGAGGATGGAAAACCATTCCTGGCCGGACTGACGAAGGTAGAGACGCTGGCCTAAACCCCATTTAGCCCTGAAGGGGGCAAAAGCCTTTATGGGGCTTGAAGATTGGAAAGGGCACCGTGCCCGACCCCACCTATTCAGTATCAGTAATAGTACCGCGCCATGGAACTATCTTTTCATACAGTGTGAAATGAAAACCGGCCTTTTACCCAGGTGAATGAAGGAATTTTGAAAAAAGTGCTGGCGACCCCCCCTATCCAAGCATCAAGAAGGTGTGTGTGTGAAAGGTGAAAATTGTTTGATGCTGGTCAAACGTTTTTGAGGCTAAAAGCATTGTGGTGATTAGGTTTGAGTGAAGTAGCGATGCCCGACCCATGACTCTCTGTATCAGTTTTTGGGGTATTGGTTTGGGGGGAGAAGTAAAGCGGATGGTAAAACGGATTTACGGGGAACTTGAATCTGATTGAGGCGAAATTCTCGATTTTTCCATTGGTTTTATTGTGTTGTATTCAGACAGCGACGCCAGACCCCACCCCCTCTGTATCAGTATTTGTTTTTGTTTATGGTTTGGGTGTGTGTGGGTGGAAGAAGCGCGGGCGGTTGAGGTTGATGACTAGGTGACTTGGAGAGTGGTTGGAGGGTACTTGGAGGCGTAGAAGCGAACAGAAAAACACACGGTTCCAGGCGGGGTCTAGAGCGATTGAGGGCCACTAGGTGACTTGGTGGTGGAAGGTCAATAGACCCTCGGTTGAAAGCTGTCATACCTGTAAAGGGGGTATTGGATGAAAGATCATTTGGGTTTGTATGGGCTATCGGCAAAATTCCTGGAAGCGATGAAGCTCAAGGGATATGCCCCGGCCAGTTTGGAGTCTTTTGACCTGCACTTGAAGCCGTTCATGGCCTTCCTGGAAGGGCGGGCAATTTTTGACCTTCGCCGGGTGAGGAAGGAAGACCTTTTGGCCTATCAAGTCCAATGGGCGGAGGCCAAGACCGCCCAGGGGATGCCGTACCGATGGGGCACTTTGTGTTTGAAGATCAGGGTGGTGAAGAGGTTTTTCGAGTGGCAGGAAGCAACGGGGCAAGTGCTTCTGAATCCGGCGGAGGATTTGCGGGAACCCCTGAGGACAGACCGGAGACTTCCCCGGAATATCCTGACGGAAGAACAGGCCCGGAAACTTTTGGAAACCCCGGATATGACGACCCCGACGGGAGTGAGGAACCGGGCCGTTTTAGAAGTGTTGTACTCCACGGGAATACGGCTTTCGGAGTTGACCCACCTGACATTGAACGATGTGGATTTTGAGGGCGGGTTGTTGCGGGTAAACAAGGGCAAGGGAGCCAAAGACCGGGTGGTGCCACTGGGAATGACGGCGGTCAAGGTCTTGAGGGGATACACCACACAGGTCAGGTCTCAAGTCCTTTCGGGCCGGAAGGAAGAGAGGTTGTTCTTGAACCACTTGGGCCAGCCCCTTTCCGAACTGATGGTACAGATCATCGTACGGGAACACGGGAAGAAGGCGGGTCTTCCCGTGCGGGTGACGCCCCATGTTTTGCGGCATTCCTTTGCGACCCAATTAGTGAGGAACGGCGCTCCGGTGGAGCTGGTTTCCCGGATGCTGGGGCATTCCGACCTGTCCGTGACCCATGTTTACGTGCGAGTGGCAGGGGCGGAGGTGAAGCAGACGCACCGGGAGAGCCATCCCAGGGAGAGGACGGCGGATGCGGTGCCGGAAGCCAAACCAACCTCTTTCAAGGTGTCGATCGACACCAAGGAGTGGAACCATGAACGAGTTTGAGGACTATTCTGAAAAGTTCAGGGCGCACTTGCTGGTTTTGAATTATGCCCCACGAAGTATTGAGTCTTATGGGTATTACCTGAAACAGTTTTTTCGGTACTTGCGGGAGTTGGGGTTGTCCGATTTGGCGGCGTTGACACCCGCCCACCTGCGGGACTACCAAAGCCACCTATGGGAAAAAGCCAACGAGAGCGGAAGGCCATTGTCGCCCAATTCCCAAAACAGTGCCCTGCGGGGGGTGAAGGTTTTTTTTCGGGTGATGAAACAGGAAGGCTATTTGGCGGGCGATCCGGCCAGAGACATTCCTTTTACCAAACTTCAAAAGCGGCTTCCCCGGTCAGTGCTGACGAGGCAGGAGATGAAGAAACTCCTGGATGCGCCCAACGTTCACACGGTCTTGGGATATCGGGACAGGGCTGTGTTGGAGTTGATGTATTCCACGGCCATGAGACGCGCCGAGGTTGAGGCGTTGAAAGTGGAGGACGTGGATTTTGATGGCGGGTTTGTGAGGGTGAACGAGGGCAAGGGCCGCAAAGACCGGGTAGTGCCATTGGGAAAAGTGGCCGGGAAATATTTGGAAAATTATCTCAAGGTGATCCGGCCTGAATTGGTGAAAGACCCGATGGAGCGGGGTTTGTTCCTGGGACAGTACGGGAACCCGCTGACCGGGGACGTGATATGGCGGATGGTCAAGCAGTACGCCAGGAAGGCGGGATTGACGAAGAACGTTTATCCCCATTCCTTCCGGCATACCTGCGCCACGTTGATGATGAAGAACAAGGCGAACATTCGGCATATTCAGGAGTTGTTGGGGCACGCGTCATTATTGTCCACGCAAGTTTATACGGCGGTGTCCATTGTGGATTTGAAAGAGGCCCATCGGAAATATCATCCGAGGGAACGGGAGAAAGGCTGAAAGCGAAAAGGCGGGGATTGAGTTGACCATTCCCTGCCTTTTACCGTTGGCGGATATTCACGGGAGGATATAATCGGCTTATGAAAAAAATTCGATTGTCAGGCCATGCCGTCTCAAGACTGCTTTCGCGGGGAAGCTCCGAGGAAGAAGTGACGACGGCCATCCGGGAAGCTAAGTGGGAGGGAGCTAAAGAAAATCGGCTCCAATGCAGGAAAAGCTTCCCCTATGGGAAACTTTGGAACGCAAAGGCGTATAATACAAAGCAGGTAAAAGCTATTTTTGAAGATCGGGAAAACGAGATATTCGTGAACACAGTTTACGTTTTCTACTTCTGAGGGGGACAAAATGAAAATCTCATACGACAAGGAAGCGGATGTGCTGTATATCAGCTTCCAGGAAACAACCGTCACCACCAAGGAACTAGAGGACGGGCTGGCGGTGGATTACGCCCAGGATGGAACGGTGGCCGGAATTGAAATGCTGAACGCCAAGGATCATATCGGGCATTTGGACGAGGTGTTGAAGCGGGTGACACTTGAAAATGTAGCGTTGGCGACGGCGTAAAGACTGGAAGAAAAGGAAGGGCATGGGATCCACGTGAAGTGGATTTCATGCCCTTTTTTATTTGCGCTTTTTTTCTTCAAGGCGTGAGACGAAAGGAAAAGGCGATGAGGCAAAGACGTGCCACCACTTCCCCCGCCTTGGTTTCCCCCTTTGGAATCCCTCTTCCGAGGCGCCCCCATTTTCAATGAATCCCCAAAGGGGGAAACCCATCCTTCCCAACGCTAACGACATTGTTATACGCGTTGGGTCCCTTTAGGGGGAAGCGGTGCGTACCACGGCCCCCGGTACGCCCTACGGGTCTATCGACCCT
>Ga0302320_10021198_pt1 | contig 12916 bp, 9 predicted proteins | sample Bog_T0_3_FD_202130 | JGI IMG/M metagenome (GOLD analysis project Ga0302320, IMG submission 202130) | Peat permafrost microbial communities from Stordalen Mire near Abisko, Sweden - Bog_T0_3 | ecosystem: Environmental > Terrestrial > Soil > Wetlands > Peat | place: Sweden: Abisko, Stordalen Mire...
ATACATCAGTCTATTGAACGCGCTGTTCGTTATCCAGCGACTTGACCTCGTCGGAGCCATGTTACGCGATCGGTTCGGCTTCCCGCGCGACGTGAATCTCGCGTTCGAGGATTCCGGGTTCGGCATAGGAATTTTGCGCTGGGATATATCCGCGGACGGTGAGCATTGCTTCGTATTTGATTCTACTGCGCTCCGCGATGACAACACGCGAAATGAGATTTTGAATTTTTACTGGGAATTTCCCTTGCTGGCGCATTATGCCGCACAAGGGGAAACCGAAAGCGGCAGCGTTTTGCTTAACCGCGGCGACCTCGGGCAGAAGCCGGGTTTGGCATACTGCGACAATCGGCCGGATTATTTCCTGATACCAGACGCTGTGTTCGTTCCGAGTGAGGGCTACCGCTGGGCTCGCCACGTCCTGAAGACCAAGCAAATCCCTTGGCAGGACCGCCAGCCGGTGGCGTTCTGGCGCGGTGCCACGACCGGAATGAAACCGTCGGAGCGTGCGTGGCGTGGGTTGGAACGGATCAGGCTGTGCGAGATTGCGCGCGCCCATCAGCACACCGGCCTTTTTGACGTCGGCATCAGCGGCCTGACGCAAATTTCCGACCCAGCCGTGGCGCAGGAGATCATGGACTCCGGCTTGGTCCTCGGGCGCGTGCCCTGGGAGGAATGGGGCCGCTACAAATACCTGATCATCATCGACGGAAACTCCAGCCCATACTCAAACCTGATTCAGGCTCTGCTGACCGGGAGCCCGGTCCTGCGTGTCGAATCCAGCCGGGCCTTGCGGCAATGGTTCTATAACGAACTGATTCCATGGCATAATTACATACCCATCGCGCCGGATATGTCGGATCTGGTTGAAAAGGTGCGGTGGCTTATTCGCAATGATGAATTTGCCCGGCGGGTTGGCGAAAACGGCCGCGCGCTGGCTGAAACAATGACCATCGAGCGCGAATTGCAACGCAGCGTACCCGTCATTTCGGCCGCGTTCCGGTATTTCCGCGACCCTTCGGCTTACATAACGCCCTATGGCATGCAGGTGACGTCGGAAATCCCTTCCCCGGCAGCCACGCCGCCGATCCCCGCCGCCGCCGCACCCGCCGTCAACAGGGAACTGCCCAGCCAGGGCGTTGCGACCGCGAATTCCGTGGAATTGCCGCCGATCGGCGTTGCGCCAAAGGAGCCTGAAGGCATGTCGTCGCTTACCAGCCTGCTAGCCAAAAAACGGGCGCTCGAAGCGCGTTTTGACGACCATGGTCCGTTCCTTGATCAGAATGAATATATGGCACTGCTGCGCAAAATCGATCGTGACTGCTGCGGCATTCTGGATTTCCGCTGGCCGGGCGTCGCATGGCCGCTTTACATGCGCTGCGGGTCCTCCGATCTGTCGAATTTCGGCCAGATGTTCGTTGGGAAGGAGTATGGATTTCCGATGGATTTCACGCCGTCGCGGATACTGGACCTCGGCGCCTATGCAGGCTATGCCGCCGCCTACCTGACCAAGCGGTTTCCCAACGCGGAGATCGTCAGCGTCGAACCGTCACCAGCCAACTTCCAGATGCTCACGCTGAACACGGGCGCCTATAGTCGCATTCGCCGGCTGAATATTGCGGTCTGGGGCCATAGTTCAAAGCTTTCCGTGGCCAGTACGGTTGGCGGCGACTGGGGTGTTCGGCTGGCCGAGGCGGATGATCGCGAATCCGGACTACCGGCGCTGTCGATCCCCGATATCCTTGCGAACGTGGGGTGGGACAGGATCGATTACCTGAAGTGCGACGTCGAGGGCGCCGAGCTGAGCGTCTTCGCCGCATCGGGCGCGTTGATCGCGGGTATGGTGCAGGTTTGCACCGTCGAAACGCATGACGCGATCGCGCCCGGTAGTAGCAAGACCGTGAAAAGCGCCTTCCCGGCCGCCGATTTCAGCAATAGCCGCAACGGCGAATTTGAGGTTTTCCTGCGTCGCAATGTGAGCGCCGCTGAGAGCCGCGCAGTTTCCTCGGTCAGTGTGTTACGACCGGAGCACGGAGTGAGGCCGATTTCGCTGACTAATGTCCGGCCGGAAGGCTGGGCCTATTACATGTTCGATTCAAATAGCTGCCAGCTTCATCCGGCTAATCGCAATGATCCCGCCGCTGAACTTGCCACCACAGTGGAATTGAGCGGGCAAACGACGTTCAAATGCGAGCTTTCGGTTGAAAATCCGAATCGTCACGCCGTGGACTTCATTGTCGAGGTACGTGATCTGGCCACCGGGCGGGAACTCGTACAAGCAAGGACAACCGCGGAGGCCGGTGTACGCCGGCCATGGAACGTGTCGCTGGGCGCGCCCGCATACGGGGCGCACCGGGTCATGCTGCGAACGATCATGTCGGCAGACGCGCCGTCCAACCACCAGGCGTTCGCGAACTGGATTGCACCGTGCTTTAGCGGATAGTTCTGGCGTCCGTTGCAACCTTGGATCGCGCCGGGACCGCCTGAACCACTGCAGATACTGCAGTGGTGCGGCAGACCCAGAGGTTACGCAGCGTCACTGGCCGACGGTTCGGGCGTCATCGCCAAGGCGTTCGTATCGTTCAGCAAGGCATTGATCCGCCAGTCTCCAGGCAGTTTCTCCGCCAATTCGGTCAGAAGGCGGCGATATTCTTCGCGATCGTTGCGTTCCCGGGCGATCAGCGCCCCAGCAAACAGCACGGCGTTTTTCGCGGCCGTCTGCCCGGCGTGGGTTCCGACTGTGTCGACGAATTTCTCAAGGTAGCGCACGGCGATGCTGCCACCAGGCCGGCTGAGCTGATCGACGATTTCAGTCAGCGCATCCGGCGTTTGAACAAACCGCTCCGCCGCTGTCAGAAGAACGTCCGTTGCCTCACTGATGCGCTGCTGTTCGCGCAGAGTGATAGCCAGCCACGTATAGGCTTGCCATACTTGCGCGTTCAACCGCAGGAACGAGCGCCACCGCTGTTCGGCCTCAGGCCAGTCTCGGCGATGCTGGGCGAGAAGCGCGAGACCTTCCAGTGGACCAGTCTGCTCTGGGAAGCGCGTAAGCGCGCCGAGAAGCACGGCTTGCGCCTCGTCCGGATTGCCCAATTCCCGCAGGGCCCGCGCCAGTCCGACGTAGCTTTCCCAAACGTTTGGAAAGCGCTCCTGAACGGTGCTCCAGCGCTTCGCCGCCTCCTTCCAGTCGCCCGCCCGTTCCGCTAAGCGTGTATGTTCGATGAATCGCCACGACTCATGAGGCATGTGCTCGGCTTGCTCGAGGAGTATCGCTTCGGCCTCCGCCGTCCGGCCCTGCTCGTTCAATGCGTTGATCAGGCCCAGCGTGGACCACCATGGAGCGGGATCGAGCACCATAGACTGCCGCCACCAACGCTCTGCCGCCGGCCAGTCCCGCGTTGCCTGGGCAGCCCGGGCCAACTCGTCGATCAGGGGAGTCGCTGTTGGAAACCGATCTGCTATCGGCTCCAGCAAAGCCCGCGCCCGCTGCGGATTGCCCTGTTCCCGAAGGGCTTTGGCCTGACCTGTCAGACCTTCCCAGGTGTCGGGAAAACGACCCGCGACGTAAGTCCAGCGCGCTTCGGCTTGGGGCCAGTCCCGACGTGTCTCGGCCATCCGGGCATGGTCGATGAACAGGGCTGCGTCGTTGGGAAAGCGCTCAAGCGCGTCCGCCACCAGCGCGTCCGCGTCAGCCAGGCGACCCTGCAAGCGCATCAAATGAGCAAGCTGGCCAATCACCCACGAATCGTTCGCGTTCAAAGCAGCGACGCGATGCCAAGATTGTTCTGCAGCGGCCCAGTCGCGGCCGGCCTCCGCCATCCGAGCCAGTTCCTGGTGCACGGCGGCGGCCTCCGGGAAGCGTAGCGCCGCCGTCTCCAGCACGTCCCGGGCTTCCGTTGTTTGGCCGGCTTCGCGTTTCTCGCGGGCGCGTTGCAGCCACGTCGTTACGTCGTTCTCGGGATCGTGGTCGACAGGCTCCCCCGGCGCGTCCGATCCCGGCGGCGTAGCCACCTCCGCCCCGGCGTCGATCGTGTCTGGCTTTTCCGTTAGGTGATCGGGTTTTGCCGGTGGGTGTGGCGCGACGTCGGCGGCTGTAGGTTCGTTCACACGTGCGTGAGACACGGCCTGATCGGATTCGGCCTCAGGCGCTTTGCCGCTTGAAGGCTGGACTGCTGTCCTGACACTCGGTTCTGCCTTGGCCGGTCTGGCGGCCTTGGCAGGTGCGCTGGGAGGAACCCGCGCAGGTTCGATAGCCCGACGGATAAAGTTGGGTAAACGCATTAAAACCTCGCACGATGCCGCTTCAGTATCTCCCGCGCCCACAAGGACGCAAGAAGATTTGCAACCCCAGGGCGTTTTGGTGCGCATACACATACAGTGCACATACGTATACACTCGATGTGTGTAGGGGTCCGGTCAGCGCTCGTGCCAGCAAGTATAGCTGGGCTCCGATGAGTCACGAGACTTTCATATGGAACCTGCGATCGTCGGCGGAGGCGTGCTGATTGGTTCGGGAACGGGAACGGGAACGGGAACGGAGGACGTGTCGCACATCGTCGTACGCGCGACGGAAGCGGCAGGCCGTTGAGCCGGCGTATCGGGCCGTCGCAGCCTGTGCCGCCGCGATCATTCTGCTTCAGCCGTCTAACGGTCGAGCCAGACGTCCTCCATGCGCCAGCCGTTGTAGATGCTGTTTTGCATCACTGTTATCCCTTTGACGCTCGGATCCCAGCATATTCCGCCACGATTGAAGTAAATCAGCGGCTTCGCGTTGTCCTCGACCAGTCGCCTTTCGATTTGCCAGACCAGGTGCTTGCGTTTGTCCTGGTTCGCCTCCAGCGACTGTTGATCAATGAGCTTGTCGATCTCGGGATTGCAGAAACCGTTGTAGTTGCCGACCCCGTTGCAACTGTAATTCTCATACAGCATTGCGTCAGGGTCATCGACCTGGGTCCCCGTCAGGTTGAGCGCGACCGTGTAATCCTTGCGCATGACTTTCGGATACCATTGGGTCGTATCGAGCGGCTCCAGTTCGGGGTCGAAGTAAATCTGCTTGAGTTGGTCGAGCAGGATCACCGCAGGATCGCGATAGGCCGGGATGTCGCGCGTGGACACCTTGATTGCCAGTCGGTTGTCCGGACCATAACCAAGTTTCCGCATGATCTCGCGCGCCGCGTCGCGATTGGCGGCCACGTCCGGACCGTAGCCGGGCAGTTCGGCCAGCATCTCCGGCGGCATCCCCCATTGTCCGCCCGGCGGCGGCTGCATCGCCGCGGCGCGGAGGCCTTTCCCTTCGGTCAGGATGTCGATGAACGACTGGCGATCGATGGTCATGGCCATGGCCCGCCGCAGCTCGGGATTGTCGAAAGGCGGCCTGGTTCGGTTGACGATCAGGTTGGTGCTGACACTGCCTTCCGGCAGTTCGCAGATCGCGTCGGGCCGCTGGGTTTGCAACTCGCGGGTCAGCGCGATGGTCAGCGTGCCGGCGAAGGTCAAATCGGACTTCTTGGCCTCAAACGCGAGGATGGCGGTCGAACGGTTGCGCGTGAGCACGTATTCGATGCCGTCGAGGTAGGGCAGTCCGGGCTTCCAGTACTCCGGATTGCGCACGACCTTGATGAATTCGTTAGGCTTGAACTCGAGGAATTTGAATGGCCCGGTGCCGATCGGGCTTTGGCGCATGCGCGCCGGCGAAACATGGCAGGGATAGACTGGCGACATTCCCGAGGCGAGCAGCGCAAGAAACGCCGGCTGGGGGCGTTTCAGCACGAACGTTGCCTGGTCATTGCTGTCGACGACGACTTCGGTCAGGTTGTTGTACCAGGTCTTGCGTGGATTGATGCGCAGTTTCTCGGTGGATTTGCCTTGCAGAAGGTCCCAGGTACACTTTACGTCGACGGCGGTGAACGGCTTGCCGTCGTGCCATTTGACGCCGGTGTGCAGATGGAACGTGAGCCGCGTCCTGGTCTCGTCCCATACCCAGTCGGTGGCGAGGTCGGGCACGATGGAGGCGAGGCTGTTCTGCGCGACGTGCTGGTCGAATACGACGAGGTTATTGAAAACACCCATCATGGGCCGTTCGGCGACGACCGTCGTTTCCTCATGGATCGACATGGTCGCCGGACTGTCGACGATGTGTTGCGTTAAAATCCCTCCCGGCTTTTGCGCGCACGCGGTCCCCGCCGCCGTCACAAAAACGAACGCGCCGAGCGCTGCGGGCATGAGACGCGATGCCGTTGCCATGTGTTTCTCCCTGGGATTTCCTCTTGCGGGGTTTTGCCCGTCTAGCTTGCAGCTTGCGGCGCCGCTGCACAGGTGTCCATCCATCGCGCATGGAGGGGACCCGTTGGTCGTGATCCCCATCAGAGGCCCGATTGGTGTGCGTGCGGATGGTTTTCCCGGCGTTCATGCGGAGCCGCAGTTCCTTTCCCGTCGTGAGGACGAAAACGGCAATGCCGGAATTACGGCACGGTTGGCGGATGCGTGGGACATACGTCTGTCCGGGTGACAAGCAGCGGTGTTCATGAACATTTCGGTTGTTTATCTGACAGTCAAAATCCGCAGGTGCTCCCGGGGATTCCAGATGTTCGCGCAATCGCTGTTCCGGCGTGGCATCGAGCGTCGAGCACCGTCTCGCCAAATAAGTGGAGATTGCCGCCCGCACCTGTCCGTCGGTAGGCCAGAAAACCGTCACCATGCAGGTGTTGCGTCATACCGCGGCGATGCGACTGCTGCGGGCCGCCATCGACACCCCGGTGATAGCGCCATGGCTCGGTCATGAACAGATCGAAACGACCCAGATCCACCTTCTTGCCTGGCGCAGCGAGTTTGGCACCCAGTTCGGCCAGGCGCGCGGTCAGGCCGCTGATCTGCCGGCCCTGCGCCTCGATCTGCGCATCCTGCGCCAGGATCAGGGCGATCAGGTCGTCGTGGGACAGGGAGAGGAGGGCTGCGCGGTTCACGCCTCTCCGTGAATCGATCCGTCCGTGACCGTGCCCAGGGATTTTTGCCAAGGGGGGGTGAGCAGTTACGAGTGAAGTCCTAAGCCGGTATCTTATACCAGTCGCGATGACTTTGACCCATCGGCACGGCCGGAGAGTCTCTCCCAACGCCAACTTGTCTTAACTGTTGCCTCGTATTAACTAGTGCGCGGAGAACGGATATCGGCCGACACGGCGCCGGGAGCGCCAGATGCAATTTGCGCCAGGGTCTTCAAGGTCTGGCGGTTAGAGACCTGCGCGGGTCAGGCTCTGATCATCGGACACTTGCCGTCAGTGATCGGGCGGAATGCCTTGTCCATCGGGATCGTGCCCCTCACTTTCGCCACGTCCCATTCCTCCTTTGACTCACTCGGCGCCTTTGCCTCGAACAGATACATCGCGTGGATCACCCGGCCATCGTCGCGGATCTCGCTCTTGCCGAAGATCTGATCCTGGATCGGGATCGCCTTCATTTGCGCGATGGCCGCCCGGCCACTGGCCTTGGCCTTCTCCGGTCCCATCGCCGCGACCGCCTTCAGGTAGTGCGACACGGCCGAATACTGGCCCGCCTGGGCCGAGTTCGGCATCGACGCACCCCTGATCTGCGCCTGGTAGCGCCGGCCGAAGGCGCGCGTGTCGTCGTTGAGGTCCCAGTAATACGGTTCGGAGAACCGCACGCCCTGCGCGGCCTTCAGGCCGATGCTGGGGAGCGAATTGACCAGCAGTCCGACGCCGACGACCTTCGTTCCTCCAGCGACGAGGCCGAACTCGGCAGCCTGCTTGATGCAGTTGTCGGAATCGGCGCCGCCGTTGGCGAAGGCGATGACCGTCGCGCCGCTGGCCTTCGCGGCCAGCAGAAAGGAGGAGAAGTCGGTCGTGCCGGGAAAGGGATGCCGGATCTCCCCCAACACCTTGCCCCCGGCCGCGGTCACGAATGAGGCGGAATCGCGCGCCAGTTGCTGGCCGTACGCATAGTCCGCGGTGATGAAGAACCAGGTATCGCCACCTTCCCGCACCGTCGCATCGACCACCGCATGCGGGCTGCCCCAGGTGTCGTACGACCAGTGAAGGTGGTTGGGTCCGCAGCGCTCTGCTGTCAGGATCGAGGACGCGGCGCCGGTGTAGATCGCCAGCTTGTCCTTCGCTTTGGCCATCTCCCCCACACCGATGGCGGCAGAGGACAGCGGCAGGTCGGTCAGCAGGTCGACGCCCTGGTTGTCGTACCAGTCGCCGGCGATTGCCAGCGCCACATCCGGCTTCAATTGCATGTCGGCGGCAAGCAACTCGACCTTGATCCCGGGATGCTGCTTCTGGAAATCATCGATCGCCAGCTGTGCGCCGAGAACGGACCCAGGGCCGGTCTGCGAGGCATAGGTGCCGGCCATGTCGGTCAGGACGCCAATACGGATGATCTGATCGGCGGCTCGTGCGATCCGAGGCATCGCCACCCCAACGCCCACGGCGATTCCTGAACCAACAACCGACCGGCGGCTCATGGTCTGATGCATTATCGCTTCCCCCGTGACGGATGCCCGAATTCCCGGGTCACCGGTTGTCAGGGCAGCAGTCTGTCATTCACGGTCATCGGTGGCAAATGGCGCCCGGTCCGGTGTCAATGCCGATGCCCGGCAGCATTGGTCGCTTGGCCTCGACCGACAGGACGCGGCAGGTCAGGCCATTGCCAAGACCACGGTATCGTTGTCAGCCTTCAGTCCAGGCCCGTCGTCGAACCTGGGCCAAGGAGTGTTTCGCCAGATGCGCTACGGCTTTTATCTCCCGACCCGCGGCCCCACCGCCACGCGCGAGGGCGTCCTCTCCCTGGCGCGAGAGGGCGAACGCCTGGGGCTGCATTCGGCGATGATCGCCGATCACATCGTGTTCCCGGTGACCAGCGAGTCGGCGTATCCATACACGGTGGACCGGAAGCATCCCGGTGGCGGCGATGCGCTGGAAGCCTTCTCGATCCTGGGGGTTGTTGCGGGGGCAACGGAAAAGCTGCGGCTGGTCACGTCGGTTCTGGTGCTGCCGTACCGGAATCCGGTGCTGACCGCGAAAATGGTGGCTTCGCTGGATGTTCTGTCCGGCGGGCGTGTGACCCTGGGGGTCGGCGTTGGCTGGCTGAAGGAGGAGTTCGAAGCGCTGGATAGTCCGGACTTCGAACGCCGCGGTGCCGTAACGGACGAGTGGATCGCCATCTTCAAGCAGCTTTGGACAGCGTCGCCGGCCAGCTTCAACGGTGAGTTCTACCAGTATTCCGATATTCGTTGCGAACCATTGCCGTTGCAGAAACCGCATCCGCCCATCTGGGTTGGCGGCCACTCCCGCGCGGCCTTGCGGCGAACGGCCAGACACGGCGACGGATGGCACCCGGTCGGCGCCGTCGCGGCGTCACCGTTGCCGCCGCAAGAGATGCAGGCGCATCTGGCCACCTTGAAACGTCTGACCGAGGCCGAGGGCCGGGATTTCTCGGCCATCGACATTTCCTATAAGGCGCCGCTTTACGATACCAACATCCCCGATCGCGACGGGACGCGCCGCAGCTTCTCCGGCTCGCCCGACGATATCGCTGGCGATATTCGCAGCTTTGCGGCGATTGGCGTGCATGAACTGATCTTCGATTTCCGCGGCGAGTCGATCTCGAAGTCCATTGAGCGGCTGCAACGATTTGCGGCTGAGGTTATGCCGTTGGTGGATGGCTGAGCCATCGATGCAGATTCCGCGACACAGTCCGATCCGGTCGTTACCGAAATCGTTCGCCGCGCGCGGCGGCCGGTTCAATTTGATACGGAAGCGCTGATCGAACGGACGGCGATGTAGCCGTTCATCCGTAAGAAGAATGATTTTCACAGGGCGCTGTTCGACCGCACGATCTGCAAACAGGAATTTTCTCAAATAAGCCCTCAGGGTTTTGCCAATATCACATTCGCTGTACCGAGTCAGGGCAAAAAGTCCCAACTGGCGCCATTGAACCGTTGCAGCTTCATGAATGTTATCACCCGATAGTCGGTCGAGCTGGTGTTGATCAAACTGCCCGGCAGCAACATCGGAAGACGGAAATTATGCAGACTTGCCGCCTGACGCATGATGTTTTCTCGCGACAGATCATCGCCGGATTGTCGCAGGACCTGTTCCAGTGTCTGCGCGAATGAATAGCCCGCCACATTGGCCGAATCGCTGAGGTCGGCGCCTGGCATATTTTCGTTCATCCAGGCTCGCCAGACCTTCTGGTCCGCATCGTCGGCCCATTGAGGATCGCTGGCGTCCTTGATGAACCCGGCCGTTATCACCCCGGCCGATTTTTCGAGACCCGCCGGTTTGAATGTCGCTGCGACCGAGGCGGAGCCGAGATGTAGATAGCGAACCGGCGTCCAGCCAATGTCCGCCGCTTTTCGGATCGCCTGCGCCGCCTGTTTGGAGTAGGCGAACAGGAACAGCGTGTCGGCGCCGGACGCCTGTAGACTGACAATCTGGGAATCGATCGTAGGGTCTGTCGCCTCGAAACTGGCGGTGGCGATGATCATCTTCTCAGCCTCATCCGCCAGGCCTGCCCTCAGCCCGTCCAGCAGACCCTTGCCGAAGTCGTCGTTCTGGTAGAGCACGGCGATCTTCGCAGATGGAGTCGTCGCCAGCACGTTGGCGGCGTAGAATTTTGCCTCGGTCGTCAGGGTTGGCTGCCAGCCGATCGTCCACGGAAAATGTTCGGGGTCGGCAAAATTGGGCGACCCGGCGGCGACGAACAGTTGCGGTACCTGCTTGGCGTTGAGGTATTTGCGGATCGCCATGTTGTTCGGCGTACCAAGCACGTTGAAAACCACCGCAACGTCGTCCTGCTCAACCAGCTTGCGCACCTGCTCCACGGCCTTCGGCGGGCTGTAGCCATCGTCAACGCTGATCAACGTGATCTTGCGCCCGTTGATCCCGCCGCGTTGATTGAGCCATGCAAAATATGCCGCCTCCACCCGCCCGAGCTGCCCATAGGCCGATGCCGGTCCGCTATAGGGCATCGTTTGTCCGATCTTGATCTCGGTGGCGCTGACGCCCGGCGCATTGCGTGGCTGCGCATCAGTGCGTCCGGATGTTAGCAGCGTGCCAACCAGTGTCAGGACCAATTCCCGACGTTTCACGCTCCCGACCATTGCCTTCCACCCACCATATTCTTATTCACCATAGGGTTTGGGGGAGAGTACGCAAGTCGTCCGCTAGAGCATTTTCATCCAGAGTGGAAATAACCGGCATGGCGGATGAAGTTCCGGCGTTCCTTGGACGACGCACATCCGATGATGGAGCCGAGTGCCTTCCACAGCGCATCGACGCTGCGCAGGGCCATCGCCCGCAGCAGCGCCTTCAGTTTGGCGCACACCTGCTCGATCGGGTTCACAGCAGGGCTGTAGGCTGGCAAGAACCGCACTCTTGCGCCAGCAGTCTCGATCGCCTGACGCACGGCTGGCTTTTTGTGCGAGGCCAGATTGTCCATCACCTGGACGTCGTCCGGTTGCAGGGTCGGAACCAGGATCTGCTCGACATAGGCCAGGAACAATTCGGCATTGATCGGGCCGTCGAATAGTGCTGGGGCGACCATGCCATCCTGGCGCAATCCGGCGATGAATGTGGACGTCTTCCAGTGACCGTGGGGGCTGGTTTCAATCAGCCTTGTGCCACGCCTCGAGCGTCCATAAAGCCGGACCACCTTGGTCAATGAAAATCAATTCTCCCGGGTGTAGGCTGGGTTGAGTGTTGCGCCACTCGATCCGCGCCTCGGCCACGTCGGGATGGTTCTGCTCAGCGGCGTGCATGGTCGCTTTTTAGCGTCAGGTTGAGAAGCACGAGCGTCTCCCAGACCAGGGTGGCGCTGGCTGACACCTGATGCGTCTCCAGCAGCCAGGCTCGCAGTTCGGCGATCGTACCGTCGGGCCGCGCTTCGACCCAAGCCTGGATCGCGCGGTGATAGCCGCTCAGTTTGCGCAGCACGTCCGCGCAGCGAGGCGGCGTCAGCCAACGGCATGGACCGGCAAACCTTGCGCGACCGGATTTATCGCTACAATGAGACGGGTGTCGAGGGCCTCCAATCGCGCTCGCCGCCGGGTCGTACGTCCTTTCTGACACCGCAGCAAATGGCCGAAGTACGAACTCGTCGTCAAAGGACCCGATCCTGCCATCGGCAAAGTCGTGCGCCGGCGGTTTGTTGACCTTCTGGAGGTGGTCAAGCGCCGTTTCTCGGTCGTAGCCGATAAAAGCACGCTTGTTAAATGGCCGCACCAGCTTGGGCTGACACGGTTGCAGCCACCGCCGGTGCATCCAAAGAAACACCCCGCGGCCGAGACGGCCTTTAGAAAACTTCAGCACCCAGGCTACACCAAGTTCGATCGCTGTCGTGATCTGCTCTTCGAGCCGTCAAGCGCTTGGTTCGACCGATGCTGGGGTTTAAATCGTTCCGATCAGCTCAGCTGACGCTTGCGGGCATTGAACTGATGCACATGATCCGGAGGGGCCAGTTGCCGACGAATGGAAAATTGCGCCCGGCGCAGTTGTCCAATCCGCTACCGATATAAATCAACCGCGGCTTCTCGAACCGAATTCGGCCACCCGGGAAATTTGCGACAGGACCCGATGCCGCGGACGAGGAACATCTCCCGCGGATCACGGAGTGACAGCTTGTAGCACTGAAGGAACCTGCATGATCAGTTGGTCCGAAGCAGCCCGTCGCAGGCGAAGCCGTTTCGGCCAAGTTCTCATGCACCACGTCGGCAATATGTTTCGCCGCTGACTCACCCCCATCCCCGACGCGCCCGGCGACTTGTTCGACAACCTAGCGGGTCAGGCCGCCTTCCAGGAATAGTTGCACCTGTTCGAACAGGGCCAGGCGGTTGCGTTCCATCAGGGCGGTGTGGGTGGCTTCGCCCAGCAGTGCGAATCGTTTTTGTTGCGCGTTTTTGAGTAGA
>Ga0302320_10021199_pt1 | contig 12916 bp, 6 predicted proteins | sample Bog_T0_3_FD_202130 | JGI IMG/M metagenome (GOLD analysis project Ga0302320, IMG submission 202130) | Peat permafrost microbial communities from Stordalen Mire near Abisko, Sweden - Bog_T0_3 | ecosystem: Environmental > Terrestrial > Soil > Wetlands > Peat | place: Sweden: Abisko, Stordalen Mire...
GGTCGCCGAAAGGTCAGCTAATCGCGGACAGCATCGCCGCGAGACAATTACTGTGCGATGCGGTAGAAGGCGTTCGTCGACGTGGGAGTAACCTGGAAAAAGGGCTGGCTGGCGCCAGTGACCGGCGTCCAGGGACCGGTCAGGCTACTGGCCTGCTGGAGCGTGCCGGATTGCCAGGCAACCCCCAATTTGGCGCCGGCCAATGGGTAGAGGGAGAGCAGGACCGGACCAAAGGTGTCAAATGATTTGCCATAATTCTGGCCAACGGCGTAGATGCTCCGGGCTTCGAGGTCGGTGAGTGCGCGACGCCAGACGCCGATATCATCCAGGGAGTAGGTACCCGATTCGCCATATTGACCAGTGGGATCCTGGCCAATGTTGAAAGGCTGCCCGGAATCCACGTCACCGATGCCTGCGATGGGAACGGAGCTGACCAATTCACCGTCCAGGTAGGTTGAACAAACACTGGCGCGGCTGAAAATCTCCACCACGTTATGCCAGGAGCCGTCGTTGATGCTGTTGGCGGGGCCTTGGACGCCGGAGCCAATACCGTTTACATTATCGAGTGACCAGGCCCAGCCGCCGGTTTTATAGGCGGGAGCCAGGGTCAACCCGTAAGCGCCCGTGGAGGTGACGGCACTGCACAGGAAAGGAAGGTCGCCAGGGAGGGCGCCCGGCGGGAATTGGACCCAGTAGCTGACCGAGAAGTCCACATTGGAGCTAAACAGGAAATCAGAAGGTGTGCCGAGTGTCACATAGTTGTAAGTATTGTTGGTCGTGTCCGTCAAGACATTCAACGCTCCGCTTCCGATTTTTCCGGGTACCAAAGCGGGTGAACCGACAGGGCTGCCATTATTACCGCGACCGGATGAATCATTGTAGTTGCCGTCGAATGTCAGGTGGAGCACCAGTGCGTTGGTCAAGTTGGCATAAGTAGGAGGATAATAGACGGAAATCACGGCATTGCTGCTGAGGGCGGACCCAAACGCGTTGGTGGCCAGGACGGTGTAGACATCGCTGGAGGCGGTGTAAAAGAGATTGCTGACAGTCAAGGTCGCATTGGTCTGGCCGGGCAGGCTAACACCGTTCTTTTTCCATTGCAGTCCCAGTGGCGGGGCACCGACCGCGGTGGCAGACAAGGTGACCGTCTGGCCGGCAAACGCATTCAGCGACTGGGGCTGGGCGGAGAAGGAAGGTGGCACCCCATAAAATGCCGCCGCGTAATGCGCCTGGATTTGGGAGGCGGTCAGGATGTAATCGTAGAAGGCCACCTCGTCCACCGAGCCAACGAAATAGTCTTTCAGCACGGTTGCCACACCCGTACCGCTGCCACCGATGATGAAGGGCGCGGAGGTGTTTAACGGCGTGGAGCCGTCACCCCATATATATCCGTCGGTGTTTCCGTTCACATAAACCTGGTAAGGGTAGGTGGCATTGCTGGCGGGGTCATAAATTATAACAATATGAACCCACTGGTTGGCGCGAATGGTTGGATCCCAACCGGAATAGCCTGCCGCCGCAGCCCCGGGGGCGCTGCCATACGAGCCACCACCATTGAGACCCTCCCAATAGGATTCGGCGCCAATGCCAAACCCGTCGCCGGCGGAATTGAAGGAAGATGCCGCGGTGACAGTATTTACGATTTGAGTCTGTCTGGCCCACAATTCAAACGAGAATTTTTGGCTGGCCAGGGCCGAGAAGAAGGGGACAATTCCGTAACTGCCGTCGCCATTGAAGGTGGCAGCGGTGCCAGCCAAGCCACCGGTGATCGCGCCAGGGTTGCCAACGAGAAGTCCGCCATTGTTCGTATAGGTGCCCGGATGGCGCCCCATGGCGTCGGCCATGACCGCGCCATTGGTGGCGGCGGGCTCGTCCAATCGCCACCAAGCAACGGGCGCATCGGCGTCAATCACCGCGGCATAAGTGCCTGCGGCCAGGGTCGGCACCGTGATGACGAATGGGCCAACGTTGGTTCCGCCGAGGGAGTTGGTAATGCTTAGCGTGTAAGAACCGGCGTTGATATTCGTCACACTGGCGACGTTATAAACGGGACCGGTCGCGCCCGGGAGGTTGGTTCCGTTCAAACTCCATTGGAACAGCAGACCGCCGCCCGCGGCCCCGACGCTCAAGTTCAGGACGCCGCCCGGATAAATCGTGGCGCTGGCCGGGAGGAAGGAAATGACCGGAGCGGTGGCGAGCTGGCCCGTGACCACGGCGACGCCACTGGTGGCGGACCCATACAAATTGGTAATGATCACGTTATAGCTGGCTGAATCCGCCGCGATGTTAAAATTGGTCTTGGCAAACACGGCGTTGGTACCCCAAACAATCGGCACGGAATTGGAGAACCATTGGTAACTCAAGGGCGGCGTGCCGCCGGCATTCACCGTAAGGGTCAGCGTATTACCCGCCACGATCGGCTGGCTCGGGCTCGGCGGATCCCCAAAGACCGTGGGCGGCAAGCCGCCGACGGCGGAGGCAAACTGGCTATACAGGTCGCCGGAATCCAGGGATCGATCCCAGAGGGCCACTTGATCGATCGCGCCATTGAAGCTAAAGGTGGGGTTGCCAGCATCCGTACCGATCAAAGTCGGACCGTCAAACGCTTCCGGAACGTGAGTGTAGAAGTTGGTGACACTGCTGAAGGTGGTCCCGTTGTTGGTGAGGGCAATGTAAATGTCGGCCTCCGTTGGCTGGATGACCAGAGCGACATAGGCCCAGTCCGAGTCGGGCAATGGCTCCAGACCGGCGTCCGAGGAGGGACTAAAATTATAGGTGTTTGGGTCATTGTTCCAATAGTAGCCCAGGCCCAGGCCACCGAAAGAACCGTCGATGATCAACCCCGCTCCGGTGGTTCCGGAGTCGCAGACCACAAGGCCGGCCCCCGCGCTTTGAAGGTTGGAAGCGTTAACCCAGCCGGAGATGGTGATGGTATTGGTATCGAAATTGAAAGCGGGAAGGCTAACCGCGCCGCCTTGGGCATCGAAGGCAGTGGCCTTATTCCCAGCCGGGAAGCCGGGGTACTGTGGGGGCACGGGTCCCGGCGCTCCAGGCATGGCGTCGGCGAGATAAAGACCGTCATCGGCGCTGCCGAGGGTGCCCAGATTGGTGGCCACAGGCTGTACGGGGGCCTGGAAACGGTCATACAAGAGAGGTGTGTCGGCCAACACTTTTGAAGCATAACTTCCAGGCGAGGTGGTGGCAGCGGAATAATGAGCGGCCACCCGGGCCGCCGGCAAGGGCCCCGGATAGAGAGCGGTTTCAGCCACCTGGCCGGGCCAGGGGAAATTGAGGGAACTGCGAATGCCAACGGTGAACGGACCGTCCACGTTGGGCACGAAACCGGCGCCCGCCAGATTGGTCGTGGTAACTTCAGAATCCGCCACCACGCCGTTGGTGTAAAGTTTTGCCGTCGTCCCGTCGTAAGTGACGACGAGGTGGGTCCACACGCCCGCCGTGGAGTTGGTGGCTTGCAACGTGACGGACGAAACCGCCGCGTTGGTGTTGAAAAAACGGACCACCCAGGCGGAACCAAAGCCGAAAGTGCTGCCGTTATCCTGGGCGAGGTACCATCCGGAGCGCGGCGAGTTTAATTCGGCCGAGGAGGCCAAATAAGCGAAATTTGGCACAGCGGCAGGTTTGGCCCAAATTTCAAAGCTGAAGGTGCTGGTATTGAGACCGGCGACCCAAGGAGTATCCACATACTGCGCGACGCCGTCAAAGCCAACTGAAACACTGCCTGCAAACGGTCCCGGGAGGGCGAGGGAAGGCAGGCTCACATAGGTCCCATCGGCCGCGGCTCCCAGGGTGCCAGAATTGGTGGGGTGGCTCGCTACAGGAATAGTGGTTTCCTGCAATGGATAGTAAGCAACCGGGTTTTGGGACAGGACCGTGGATCGGTAATCGGCCTTGGCTGTCTGGCTCATACCGATGGCAAGGAGGAGCATGCCGCCGAGCTGGAAAATGGAATTGATTCTTGGTTTGTTATGTCGCATATGGTTTGTTTAGGTTCTCTTGGCTTTTGTTTTACTTCACCGGCCCGGTCGTGTTCGCTGCTGGCAGAACACTCCGACAGCAGGCCCGACCAAAATCTAATGATTGCATGCAACTCGCCCGGGATGACTGTTCCGGCGACACCATAGGGCATTCGTCGCCGCTGAAACGGTCGTCCTCCATCGCCGCGGTCAGAGACGGATCATCTCGGCACAGTCGAATGGAGCTGAATCCAGTAGATGTCCTGGTTATTCGCTCCTGCAGCCGCATAATTAAAGCCTGTGTCCGCCAACAGCATCATGGCGGGGGCAATCGGCGGACAGGAGCGTGAGTCCAGCCAGTGCTTAAGCTCGCTGTGTCCATCGGTAAAGGAAAATCCACCGGAATGGTTGTGATAGCTGGCTGGCATGTCATTACTTGTACCATTGGGACCCCAGGTCCATGCGCTGGGGGTGGGAGTGACCGGACCAAATCCGGTCATGTCGATCATAAAGTTGCTCCAATTGACCGCGTCTTCGCGCTCATCCACAAACACAAAGATGCTCGCCGGGTTTGGAATACTGGTGGTCTTGGGGAAAATCCTGTAAGGATCCGATTGCGGCCAGCCGCCGTCGGTCCCCGTGCCGAGGCCGGAGTCGGGGGCAAACCCGCCCACAAACAAATTCATGGCCATGGTCAATATCCGGGGAACCGATATGTTTTGGAAGTTATTAACCATCGACTGATCAGAAGGACATTTGTAAATGCCCACGGATTTGTTGTACTGCCAGAGGGGCCTCTTTTCCATGTCCACCGTAGGGTCATAATTTGCCCGGTTCGCGGTTTGGAAATCCATGTGCGCGCCCGACCAGGCGTAATTGTTGGGATCGCCTGGATTTGCCGTCGGGAGAACGCTGGACCCCGTACGGCCATTGCCGGTCGGCCCACCGGTGCTAGCATAGGTGACAGTGTCATTGTTGTCCTCAGCGTACATCCTCCAAGCCAAGGCGAGCTGACGGTGATTATTCATGCACTGTATCCCCTGCGCCTTCTGCTTCGCCCGCCCCAGCGCCGGCAACAAAAGCGCCGCCAGAATCGCAATGATGGCGATAACAACCAGCAATTCGATCAAGGTGAAACCACGCCCAAGCGATGCTGAGCCGGAACTCTCGAGCAGAGTTCGATCAAGCCGGTCCGGATTTTGATAAGTCATTTTAATGGCATTTAATAGTTAAACTCAAAAATTAACTGCCCTAATTCCGTACTTTATACTGACATATTCCACCCTGACTTGTCCAGCAAATAATACATTCTAGCAACCTTTTTTTAACAAGATTGTTACTTCGCTGCGCTTTCATCCCCATATTTAGACAGTACTTCATGATCTTCGGAAACTAGGGACCAATCTCCAGCCGATAAAATTGTCGCGGAAAGTTCGTGGCCGAGGAATCGGTGAACTGCCAGAAGCCATTCCCATTGATTATGTTGGTGGCGACCGGATGCCAGCCTGCCGGCGGCGAGAGGTTGGTGGCGGCCTCCAAAATGTAGTTTGAGCCGGGCGTTCCCAGTAGATTGAGGGTGAAACTACCGTCAAGATTCGCCGAGGCAACGCCGATTCCTGGCGGGATTACCACGGTCAGCAAGGCCGGGATGCTGATGACCGATCCATAAAAATTGGTAACCACCAAAGAATAGGTCCCGGTATTGGCATAGACCGCCCCGGAAATTGTGAGGAGACTGGAGGTGGCACCAGCAATGCTGCCTCCATTAGTGAGGGTGGCGCCATCCTCGAGCCATTGATAACTGAAGGGTCCGATACCTTTGACCGCCCCACTGAAAGCGGCGTTGGAGCCGGCTAATACGGTCAAGTTGGCGGGCTGGGAGGTAAATAAGGGCGGCGAGAGGGAATCCAACGTGATGTCGTCCAACCCGAATCCGCCAGTGGGATTTTGGGCGGCAAACTGAAGTGTTGAGTTGGTGCCGGTCGCGCTGACGACCAGAATGACGTTCGTCCACGATAGTGCCGCGGGATTGATGAGCGAAAAGACCTGGTCAGCGCTGCCGTTGGTGATCCAATTGACCAGGAACTCCTGTGCGGGTCCAACCACCGGATTATCAACCCAGAAGGAAAGCCGGTAGTTTTGTCCGGGAGTGGTGGGGAGGGATTGCGACAGCGTGGCCAGATTGGTGTCGCCGAGGAAGGCTCCGTAATTGCCTGAGTGGACATATTCCGAGCCCGAGCCGTCGGTCAATGAACCGGTGTTGACCACGCCATTGTAAAGGTTCGTTCCATCGTAATTGTTGCCTACCAGCGCCCAGGCCGTGAAATCGCCGGTTTCAAATCCGCCGTTTTGAACCAACCCCACCGAGGAGACCACCGTGACGGCTTGAGCAAAGTGGGTGGCCAGATTGGTAAACTGGATGACCGCGGGGTAAAGCCCATCGGACAAGTTCGTGGCGGCTGGCGCTGGCGTTATCGCGACGCTGAGTTGCTGTCCGGGGGCCAGGCTCCCATTGAGCGGAGACACGCTGACCCAAACCGAAGTATTATTAACGGTCCAGTTCAAAGTATTGGGAGATGGATTGGTTAAAACGATATTATAGGTTGCCGGCAGAAACGGGCCACCGGGCGGGCCATTGAAAGAAAATGTGGCCGGGGGGAGAATGACGAGCGGATCGCTGGTGGTGAGGGTAAAAAAGCGGGAGTGTCCGACGTGGCTGGTCACGTTGGAGAACCAGAGATTGGCGCTATAGTTCCCCGCGATCAAATTGGTCGCCACAGAATTCACACTGACGAGCACGGCATCACTCCCGCCGGGTGCCAGGGTGCCAGCGGTGGTGGAGGCGTCGAGCCATGGTGATGGGTTGATGAGGGACCAATTCAGCGCGGAGGTTGAGGCGTTGGATAGGGAATAAGTTTGGGCGACGATGTTGAAGTCGCCGGAGGGTGGGCGAAAGGCGCTGAATCCGTAGTTGGAAACCACGATGAGCGGGTCGGGGGCGACGAGAACATTGATCAAATTAGTGCCCTTGGGCGTGCCCAAACCGGTGCAAAGGTCATAGCCCGGGACAGCGTAATAGGCATTGGGACTGCCGGGCCAGGCATTGCTTCCGGTGGTGATGTCAAAAAACGCCGAACTGTAAACGGACTCGTTGGCAATTTCATAAATAGCCGGGTTGATGAAGCCGGCCAGCGCCCGCCCGGAGGCGGTCTCCTGCTGATTTACCAAGGCCAGCAAGCCAGCCCACAAAGGCGCCGCGCAACTGGTGCCGGTCACGGAGGTCGACAAACCATTGCCGTACGTTATAAAAATATTTGCGGCGGTCAGGGCCACATCCGGGATGTTCCGCGCCATGGTGGAACCGCCGTTGGTCAAGAAGGAATTGATACCCAGCTGCCAGGTTGGGATGGCATAATTTTGGCTTACCCCGCCGCCTGTGCCGAGATATTGGCCGGAGGTGGAATCCAATCCCTGGTTCCAAGCCGTTTCGGCAGAACGGGTGCCGCTCCGAGTGACGGTGGTCAGGGAGGAGCCCCCCACAACGGTGAGGTTGGGGCTGTCGTCTGGAAAAGAAACAAAGCCGTTGTAAGCATCATAGTCTCCGGAGGAAGTAAAGAAAGCCTGGCCCTGAGCCGCCATTTGCTGGAAAATCTGCTCCGCCGCCGGATCAGGGCCGCTGCCGTTCTGGTACCACGAACAACTAACCTGAGCCGCAAAATCGTCATTCGCAATCTGGCTCAAGATCGTTGGCCAGGGGGTTCCGCCGGGTGCCTCATAGACCAGGACGCGCGAGGCGTTGGTGGCCATGGAAATCACCATTTCAACGTCCAATGAAACCTCATCGTTGCCACTCCCGGGCGTGGTGATGCCGCCATTCACAGCCACGTTTGTGAGCGACACAGCCGGAAGGCCGGCCATGGTTTCGTAGGCAGTGATGTCATTGGAGTAATATCCATCGAATTCCAACAATGCGACCGATTGCCCGGCACCATTCAGCCGGTTGTTTTGCAGGTAAGCCAGCCGGAAGTCGTGTCCGATATACTGTCCGCCTGGACCGCTGCCGGCATTGGGTGTCACGCGACCGTTTGGATCGAGCGGGCTCAAATGGAGACTTGCCGGCCGGACCAGCGAAAAATTGTCCAGACCATTGACGCTTAAAATTTCAAATGGCAGGCTGGCGTCAATCGAAGGCGGCGTGTCAGGAGAATAGAATTTCCTCGCCTCCGTCGGGTGTTGGTAAACCTTCATCCTCAAATGGAAGGCCTTTTCCACGGCGGCGACCGAACCCGAAACGTCCAGCACGGTCCGACTCAAGTGGGTGCCCTCGATCTGGAAACCGTTGGTTTGCGCAAAATCGATCAGTGCCTCGTAATCAGAAGGGGTCGGCCCGAATTGCGCGGCAAACTGGCTGGGCGTCAAAAACGCATGATAATTAGGGCTGCCGAGCGTGTAGATCGAACCCAGCAAGGCGTTCAGTTCACCCTGGCGTCTCAGAGGTAACGAGAAAGCGAGGCGTAATTGATTAGTCGCCGGCAAGCTGCCCAAGGCCGACAACTTGCCCGCCATCGGGGGCAAGGAAGCCGACAAGCAGTAACGCCGAGGCCCGTCCAAGCCCATGCTTGGTCGGGCCAAAAGCAAGCAAAAGGCCATTATCAAGACGGTGTCGATGCGCCGCTTGCCGATACTGGTCATACAGTCGATCCTTGTTTATTGTTATTTTGCCGAATTCAGTCTGCTACTAAACTCAAGTAACATTCTACGGTTAGCAATTAATCCATTCTTCACCCACTGTCAAATCCGGATTTCAAAAGGTCGCCTCCATCGCGGGACCACCAGGTGGTGATAATCATGAAGCCGCACCCTGTTCCTGCCGAATCCTGCCGAATCTGGTGCTCGCGGTTTCAGCTTGACCAGCGGCGGGCTTTCGGTGAATTAGACCGGGCATCTTTTCCTTTAATGGCCGGGTTCCGTCAACATCGTTTGCAGCGCTGGCTCAATGCCGGTCTGGCCCTGCTTTACCCGGAAGTCTGCCAATTGTGCCAGGCGGAGCGGGCGACGCCGGGTGAGGGTTATGTGGGGTCCCAGTGTTGGTCGCAGGTGCGCTTCATCCGTCCGCCATTATGCAATCGCTGCGGATTGCCGTTTGACGGCGCCCTGACATCTGCGTTTACCTGCACAAATTGCAATGATTTGCAGCTGCATTTCACCTCCGCCCGGTCGGCGGTGGTCGCGAAGACAGCGGTGTTGGAGGTGATTCACCGGTTCAAGTATTCGCGGGCGTTGTGGTTTGAAAATTTTCTGGCGGGTTTGCTGGTACGCGAGGCGGCGCCGGTGTTGCGGGCGCAACGCTGGGACTGGCTGGTGCCGGTGCCGTTGCATCCGGTGAAGGAACGGGAGCGGGAATTCAACCAGGCCGCCCGGCTGGCGCGGCACTTGAGCCAGGCGGCAGATATTCCCTGCCACGAGAAAATCCTGCGGCGGGTCCGGCCCACCGCGACGCAGACGCATCTGAACCGTGACAAGCGAGCGGCGAACATGCACAGCGCGTTCGAGGTGCGGGCGGGCGGGGCAGCGGGCCCGGCCGGCCGGCGCATTGTGCTGGTGGATGATGTTTTCACGACCGGGGCGACGACCAACGACTGCGCGCGGGCGTTGCGCGGGGCGGGCGCGGCCGAGGTTTGTGTTTGGACGGTTGCGCGCGGGCTGTGATTTGAGTATTATCGCGAGGATGGATACGACTTCGTTTATAAAGAAAACAATAGGCGGGGTTGTGCAAATTGAGCCGGCGCTGACACCGCCGCCGATGCAGAGCACACCCCCGGCTTTCCCCGTAAAGCCCAAGCAGATCATGGGCAAACCGCGCACAAAGAAGCGGGATATTCCGGAGGGGTTGTGGACGAAATGTCCGACGTGCGGCACGATGATTTTTGACAAGGAACTGGACGAGAACCTGAAGGTTTGTCCAAAGTGCCAGCATCATTTCGCGATCGGATCGCGGGAACGCATTCATTCGCTGGTGGAGACTTGCACATTCGAGGAAATGGACGCGGAGATGACGAGCGTGGATGTGCTAAAATTTGCCGGTTACCGGGGCAAGCTCGAGCGGGACGGCAAGAATTCAATGCTGAAGGACGCGGTGGTGACGGGGATCTGCAAGATCGGATCACATCGGGTGGGTTTGGGCGTAATGGATTTCGGGTTCATGGGGGGCTCGATGGGGTCGGTGGTGGGTGAAAAGCTGACGCGGCTGATCGAACGCGGCACCGAAGGCGGCTGGCCGGTGATCATCATTTCCACCAGCGGTGGGGCGCGGATGCAAGAGGGCATGTTCAGCCTGATGCAAATGGCCAAGACTTCAGCGGCCCTGGCCTATCACGCGAAGCATTGCCTGCCTTACATCAGTGTGCTGACGAACAATAGTTACGGCGGGGTGATGGCCAGCTATGCGGCGCTGGGTGATTTGATTCTCGCCGAGCCGGCGGCGATGATCGGTTTTGCGGGTCCGCGCGTGATCAAGGATACCACCCATGCAGATCTGCCTCCGGGCTTCCAGACAGCGGAATTTCTTCTGGAACATGGTCTGATTGACGCCACCGTGCCACGCAAGGAAATGAAGGAGCAATTGATGCGATGCTTGGATTATTTTGCGGCAGGGAAGAGAAAAGGCTAAGGCCAAGGCGAAATGCCGTAAAGGGGGCCCACACCACCCTGCCCTCCGATAAAGATGACGATGAGCATGAGCTCGGTGGTTATTCTAAATGGCCTTTAAGATTGGCGAGTTGTAACACTATTGGATCAATTTCTTCGTAAGCGTTGTGCCCGGACTCGGGCGAGAACCGATTGAGCATGATGCAGAAGGCGAGACGTTCCCCGACAGAGGTCGTGACATAACCCGACAAGGCGCTGGCCCAATGCAACGTGCCCGTCTTCGCGCGGACGTTGCCGGCGGCGGCGGTGTTCCGGAAACGGTCCTGCAAGGTACCATCCACACCGGCCACCGGCAGCGAAGCCAGGAAATTTTCGGATTCACGGTGCTTCACCATGAATTGCAGCAGCGCCACGGTGGCGCTGGCCGTGGTGAGATTCTCGCGGGACAAGCCAGAACCCTCGTCGAAACGCACGTCGCCAGGGGCAACCCCGGCTTTCGCCAGAAAATCCTGCATGACCGACAGGCCGCTTTCAGAAACACTTTCCCACGTCGGTGCGTCGACGGACCGCAGTTTTTCGCCGACCTGCGCCAGCAACAAATCCGCCTCAAGATTCTGGGATGGCTTCATGAAATTGAGCACGAGTTCGCGCACTGGCGGCGAGGTCACCACCCCCAGTCTTAGGGCGGCACGACCGTCCCATCTGTCCATTTCCGTTCCAAGCAGCTCCCCTGCCCCACGACGCGGCCAGGCCACACTGCGCACGCGGCCGGAAACGATGATTCTGTGTCTGGCGAGCGCCTGTTTCAAAGCGTTGGCGAACCAGTCTGCCGGCTGCGGCACGGCCACATCCAGAATCTCGCAGCCGCCATTCAACGGCAGCTGGCCAAGCACATAAAGCATGCGCGCATCGGCATCGGGCGGATGGAACAATTCGATGTGCGGGGTGAGATTTGCCGCCACCGTGAAGGCTTGATTGCTAAAGATAAGGCCGGTGCCGGGTTGCAACAGGGTCACTCGACAACCGGCGCCAATTATCGGCCCCGGCTCGATGCGAACCTGCGCCAGATTGTCATCGAGGCTCAGCGCGGAGATCATGCCGGCATTGCCATGACGCAGATCATCGATCAGCCAGCCCGATCCGGTGGGCTGACCGGCGAAAAATGTGGCATCGGCGATCAGGTCGCCGTCCACGCGGCGCACGCCGGCGCTGGTGAGGATGTCGGCAAACGGCTCAAAGACGGCCCAGAAGTTCGTGCCTCGCAGCCGTTCGTTCCAGCTGGGGTCACCGTGACCGACCACAATCAGATCGCCATGCAATGTCCCGCTGTGGCTGATCTTTCCGACGGCGTAGATTGGCGTCTCGATGCGATAATCCCCTCCGAGCCGGTCCAAGCTGAGGGCACCGGTGTAGAGTTTGCTGTTGGATGCCGGGCTCATCAGGCGGTCGGCGTGGTCGGCGAAGACGGTTTGTCCGGAGGCAAGCGAGATGATTTTAACGCCCCACAGAGCCCCGGAAAATTTGGGTTGCGCCAGGTGTGCGGCAATCTGTTCACGGAGCTGCTGCAAGGGCATCAAAGCGTTGGTTTCCTGCGCGATCAGGGACAAGGCTGCCCCCCACCAAAGCAGGCATAGGGCCGGAAGCAATTTGCAGCGGTTCATTTAGTTGTAACCACGAAATACACGAAATTCGCGGAGAAATAAATTCAGAATCCCTTGAAAATAACGTTCCCGTCACTTTTTTGTAAAAAAATCTTGAAATCCACAACCAGTGGTAGCATTATGGCCGCCGCTCCCCAATTAGTAGGGGCAGCAATTTCGATTGAAATCAGGTTTAAACCCGGTTTTCTTTGAAAGAGTGTGCTATTCCCATAGCCTGACGTCGCTCCGTTTTAGACACGAGCTACCAGGATTAACATTTGAAACCAACATAGGATTCTACCATGATCGATGCACGCGAGGATGTATCGGCTCCGGCCCCAAAAGCCGACAGCCATCGTCAACCCAAAGTCTCCGCCGTCCGTTCTGTGAAACCAGTCAAATCCCAAATTAAACGGTCGTTGCGCATCGAGCGCGTATTCAGCGACGCCAAAGTGAAACCCTTCGATCAGGTCGAATGGGACAAGCGCACCGCGGAAATCACCGACGACGCGGGAAAGGTGATCTTCAAGCAGGAAAATGTCGAGGCGCCCAAATCATGGTCGCAGCTCGCCACGAAGGTGGTGGTATCGAAGTATTTTTACGGCGAGCAAAACACCAGCGAGCGCGAAACTTCCGTGCGCCAGTTGATTCACC
>Ga0302320_10021201_pt1 | contig 12915 bp, 10 predicted proteins | sample Bog_T0_3_FD_202130 | JGI IMG/M metagenome (GOLD analysis project Ga0302320, IMG submission 202130) | Peat permafrost microbial communities from Stordalen Mire near Abisko, Sweden - Bog_T0_3 | ecosystem: Environmental > Terrestrial > Soil > Wetlands > Peat | place: Sweden: Abisko, Stordalen Mire...
TCCGGAAAAGAATGCGCTGTAAAGAAAGAATCCCAGCAGAAAGTAAACGGGAAAAAGAATGCCCTCGGCCAGGGAGAAATGAAAGGCAAAATCGCCGGTAAGCAACGTTGCTGCCAGCGACGAGCCAGCCAGCAGCACGGCCGCAATGCCCCAGATGGTGATTTGCGTGAGGCCTACAGCGCCCACGCCGAGTAGCTTGCCGGCAAGCAGATCGTCGGGACGGGCAATGGCCAGCATCACTTCGAAGATGCGCGAAGTCTTCTCCTCGATGATTGATCGCGCCATATCCATTCCGTAGAGCAGAATGGGCATGGTGAGAAGAAACGCCATGGCAAAGGCCTTTTGGAACGCCGCCGTTCCATTGCTCTTGGATGCCTTGCCCTCGCGGTCTACCTGGAGGGTCTCGATCGTGACTTGCTCCAGCAAAGAGTCAGCTTCGGCGCGCTTTATGCCGTTTGCGATCAGGCGCTCATGCACCAGTCCATGGTTCACGGCGTTCTTCATCAGCTCAGTGAATGTGAAGTCGCCGGCGGATTGCGAGGTATAGGCGGCGACCGGCATTCCTTTGGAGTCCGTCTCGATCGAGAGCAACCCGTCGATCGACTTGTTCTTTACCCGCTCTAGCAAGGCCGCCCGATCCTGTGTGGTTGCCGGCGCGGCCACATCGACGGTAAGCCTGGCGTCCGTGTCTTCCAGCAGTTGACCTCGTACGAAGTTGGCAAGATCCGCACTGTCTGCTGCAATCACCAGGTGCTTTCCTGAGCTGGCATTGCGCCCAGTGAAATAACTCGCGGCCAGCAGGCCGGCAATCAGCAGCGGCAACAGCACCGTGGAAATCTTAAAGGCCCGCCCCCGAATCTGCTCCAGGTACTCGCGCCGCGCAATCAGAAGAACGTTATGCATCGGCCTTGCCTCCAACAGTCTCAATAAAGATCTCCTCAAGAGAAGGCTCGACCACTTCAAATCGATAGATCGTCGCCGCGGCTGATGCTTCGTGCAGCAGTTTCTGTGCGTCGCCGTGCGGCTTGAGCTTGATCTCCGCATGCCCTGAGAAGTTCTTGGCTTCGGCAATCTCGCTGCTGTTCAAGAAAGCCGAGCTTCCCTCAAACTCCACGATGACGTGGTTGCGCTCGTATCTTGCCTTGATCTCGCGCAAGTTGCCCGCAAGCACAGCTTCGCCGTTATTGATGAGGCAGATCGAGTCGCAGAGTTTTTCCACCTGATCCATGCGATGCGTTGAAAACAGAATCGCCTTGCCCTGTTCCTTGAGCTCGAGCAGCGTCTTTTCCACCAGCACGGCATTCACAGGATCGAGGCCCGAGAACGGCTCATCCATAACGATGAGATCGGGACCGTGCAGCAGCGTAGCGATGAATTGGATCTTCTGTTGCATGCCCTTGGAGAGTTCTTCTGTTTTTTTGTGCAGCGAGTCCGCAATCTCCATGCGTGTGGCCCAGGCAATGGACCGCTTACGCGCTTCTTCAGCCTCAAGCCCGTGCAGCTGGCCAAAGAAAACCAGTTGGTCCTGAACCTTCATCTTCTTATAGAGGCCGCGCTCTTCGGGCAAGTAGCCCACGCGCTCCAGGCTCTGGCGCGCAAACGGCTTTCCAAAGAGGTTGATTGAGCCTGAGTCCGGAATCGTGATGCCCATCATCATCCGAATGGAGCTTGTCTTGCCCGCACCATTCGGTCCCAGCAGGCCAAACATCTGTCCCGCTTCAATAGAAAGGCTCAGGTTGCGGACTGCGACCTTACTCTCGTAGGCCTTGGTTACCGCGGCGAGTTCGACAACTGGCATGGATTCTTCCGCCGTCTCTTACAGAAATCTGTGTAGGTAAAACTGAACGCACGATGTCAGGAGCAGTGTAGCAAAGCCCGCGCGGCGCCATCGGACTTGGCCGGAATGAGCCGGAGTGACCACACTGAGTTCTCTCCAGGTGGAATGCTCTCACTGAATTGTACCCATGCCTTGCCGACCCGGTTCCGAGTCAGGCCGCATTCCATGCTGTTTCCTTTCGAGGCCCGAACCTACCCGCCAGTGTTACAAACGTACTCCAAAGTGGGATCGTCACCCCACAAAAAAGGTAAGTCAAAACCAATGCAATGCGGTTATATTGGCAACAGAATTGGCAAGGCAAGCGCATGATTGGGAGATCCAAGGGGCGCTAAGAGGCCGGGTTGCCTCCAATCGGAATCCTAAAAGCAATGAGCCGGGGACGCTACTGACAGATCGCGTCTGGTGTTCGATCGAAACGATTTGAGTTGCCCTCGTGGTCCGTTCAGCGAGAAAGTTAGCGCTGGTGGCTGCCAAAATACCGTTTTCTCGTGTAGAATAGGCGTTCGTGCGGTTGTCCTGACTTGAAATGGGGAAAAACAACATGGCGACTTTACTGAAAATGTACGATGGCGATTACGATGTTCTCAAAACCGAGCCGGTTGCCGGGCCAGAACACAAGCCCCAATCTCTCACTGAACTCGACGTGCCGCAGGGAGTTCTCGAGGATCTCGCATTAAAGACGCTCTATCTCTCCGGTTCGATCTCCGTTCTACAGCTTGCCGAAAAGACCCGTCTCAGCTTTCCGGTAGCAAACGAACTGTTTTGCCGGATGCGCGCCGAGCTGCTCTGCCAGGTCACTGGAATGACCGGCACTGTGCCTCATATTGCCATCACATCGCAGGGCAGAACCCGCGCCATGGACCTGCTCACTCAGAGTCACTATGCGGGTGCCGCACCTGTGTCTCTAGACAGCTATGTGCGGCAGACCCGGAAGCAGAGCGTGCAAAATGTCGAAGTGCATGAGGCTGACGTCAAGCGTGCTTTTGCCCATCTGGTCATGGACAACGAAACCCTGCGGCAGTTTGGAACTGCGCTCAACTCCGGCTCCTCGATATTTCTCTACGGCCCGGCGGGCGTTGGCAAAACCACCATGGCAGAGACCATGTCCCGCGTGCTTGCCGAGGACGAGGTTTGGATACCCTACGCCGTGGAAGTGGATTGCCAGATCATCACCGTCTACGATCCCGCGATCCACAAGCGGGTGATCGAGTCGGAACCCGAGAACCACGACGATCGCTGGCTGCTGTGCCGTCGTCCCGGAGTTCTGGTCGGCGGCGAACTGACGGGCGAGATGCTCGATCTGCAATTCAACACGACGACAAAATTCTATGTCGGCCCCTTGCAGATGAAAGCCAACAACGGAGTGCTGATCATCGACGACTTCGGTCGGCAGCGGCTTCGCCCCGAAGAGCTGCTCAATCGCTGGATCGTTCCGCTGGATCGCAGAATCGATTTCTTGACCCTGGCGGGCGGAAAGAAAATTGAGATTCCATTCGAGATGCTCATCGTCTTCGCATCCAACATGGATCCGGCCTCGCTGGTGGATGCGGCATTCCTGCGCAGAATTCAAACCAAGGTGAAGATCGGAGCCGTCTCGGACGACCAGTTCCGCGAAATCTTCCGCCGCGTCGCCAAGGATAAATCGATCGACTTCGACCCTGGCGTCTTCAATGTGCTCATCGACTTTATCCGCGGAACCCTGAAACAAGAGCTGCGCTCCTGCTATCCAAGAGACATTGTGAACCAGATTGTGTGGTCTGCCCGCTACGAAGGCAAGAAACCCTATCTGGATCACGCAGCCGTGACGCAGGCCGTTGCAGCTTACTTCCTCACCAAGTAATTCGCTGTGCATTGCTCGGTGAACGCGGCGGGGTGCCCCACCCTCGCCGCGTTCTTGCTTTTGCGGCTAGGGTGGGAGACACATCGTCCCTGAATTCAGTCGCGCCCAGGTTCGTTGCGCCATTGTCCCCTTCGGCGTCATCCATGTAGCATCCGTACTGTGCCCGGCCTCGATACCCCAGTCATGTATGTGCGCGGCGTTGGTCCTAAGGTCGCGGAGATGCTCGCGCCCAAAGGCATCCTAACTGCCGAGGATCTGCTCTACCACCTGCCCTTCCGTTATGAGGACCGCCAGAACCCGCGCAGCCTCGACGAACTCAAAGTGGGCGAGATGGCCAGCATCATCGCCGAGGTGCGCGGCTCCGCGCTATTGCGCACCCGCAAGGCGCCCATCTTCGAGCTGACCATTGGCCAGGGCCACCTAGCCCTCAAATGCATCTGGTTCAACGGAACGTATCTGGAGGGCAAATTCCACGCCGGGCAAACAGTGGCCGTCTTCGGCAAAGTCGAGCCCTCACGCTCCTCCAGCAACCTCAAGATGATCCAGCCGCAATTCGAGATACTTCCCGACGCCAGCGACGATGCCGAGACGCGACTGCTTGAGGTCGGCCGAATCACGCCGGTCTACGAGTCGCTGGGCGGCGCGCGGCTGGCCTCGCGCTGGCAGCGCAAAACCATCTTCAACCTGCTGGAGAGTGTGCGCGGCGCGGTGCCTGAGTGCTTGCCCAGAGGGATGCTTGCACGGCTCGACCTGCCCGACCGTGAGACAGCCCTGCGCGAGGTCCATTTTCCACCAGAAGGAACCGCCTTCGCCCAATTGCAAGCCTCCGCAACCGCAGCCCATCGGCGGCTAATTTTTGAGGAGCTCTTTTTTCTCGAACTGGGCCTGGAGCTCAAGCGCCGCCGCATGAGAGAGCGCATAGGCATCGGCTTTGTCACCAACGACAAAGTTCGCGAGGCCATCCGCGAAGTGCTGCCCTTCCATCCCACCACCGCGCAGAAGCGGGCGCTCGGCGAAATTGTGGCCGACATGCGCAGTCCCAGCCCGATGCGCCGCCTGCTTCAAGGCGATGTGGGCTCCGGCAAGACTATCGTCGCCCTCCAGGCTATGCTGGTGGCCTTGGAGAACGGCTACCAGGCAGCGCTGATGGCGCCCACTGAGATTCTCGCTACCCAGCATTTTCTGGCCGCGCGCAAGCTGCTTGAGCGATCTTCCCGCCGCTATCGCATCGTCCTGCTGACCGGCTCGCTCGATGAGGACCGCAAGCGCCACACCCGCGCCCTCATCAACAGCGGCGAGGCGCAACTGGTCATCGGCACTCATGCACTCATCGAAGAGAAGGTCGAGTTCGACCGGCTCGGCCTCGTCGTCGTCGACGAGCAGCACCGCTTCGGCGTCCTGCAACGCTTCAAGCTGATGAAGAAGCCAAATCAGGCCGAGCCGGATGTGCTGGTGATGACCGCGACGCCCATTCCGCGCACGCTGGCCCTCTCGCTTTATGGCGATCTTGACCTGAGCGTCCTCGATGAGCTGCCGCCCGGCCGCACACCCATCGCCACCCGTCGCGTTCCCGCCGAGCGCTCGCAGGAAGTGTGGGACTTCGTACGCAAACAGGTCGGCAAGGGCCGTCAGGCGTACATCGTATACCCCGTCATCGAAGGCAGCAAAGACGACCAGCCGGAGCTGGACTTTTCGCACGACGACGCCGAGGCCGGTCTCGAACCCCCACTACCGCCCGCGCGCAAATCCGTCCGCAAAGGAAAAACAGCGGAGCTGTTTCCCAAGGCCGCTCAGGAAGCCAATCCAACTGCAAAATCCGGCCTCAAATCCGCTGTCGAAATGCATGAAACACTGCGTACCGGCCCCCTCGCCGGCCTGCGACTGGCGCTGCTTCACGGGCGTCTCGATGCCGACGAGAAAGAGATCGTCATGCGCCGCTTCCAGCGCGGTGAGATCGATGTGCTGGTGGCCACCACCGTCATTGAAGTAGGCGTCGATGTACCCAATGCCACCGTGATGGTGGTCGAGCACGCGGAGCGATTCGGCCTGGCACAGTTACACCAGTTACGCGGCCGCGTGGGCCGTGGCGCGGCCAAGAGCTTCTGCATTCTCATAACCGGCCCGCGCGTCTCGCCGCTGGCCGAGGAGCGGCTCAACGCCATGGTCCGCACCCAGGACGGTTTCGAGCTGGCGGAGCTGGATCTCAACCTGCGTGGCCCCGGCGAGTTTTTCGGCACGCGCCAGGCCGGCCTGCCCGACTTTCGTGTGGCCAACCTGTTGCGCGACCGCAAACTGCTCGAGCTTGCCAAGATTGAAGCCGCCCGCTTCACCAACGCTCCCGATACAGACAAGGCAAGAGCCGGTGAAACAACCGAAGCCGAGCGTGCGCGCGTCTGGTCGCGCCTTAAAGAAGCATGGCAGCGCCGCTATGGGTTGGTCGAGGCTGGCTGATCTATCCGCCTGCTCCGCCTCACACCGCGTCCTGCGCAAACGAGCCTTGCGCCATCTCCACCGGAAAGGTCTGGATTTCCAGATCGATGCTGGCGATCTCTGTGCCGCATTCCTGCCGGTTGCTGCGGGTACATTGGCAAAGCTCGGTAAAGCGGATATGTCCGCTCTGGCTCAGTTCCAGCCCGGCGGCGATCAGAATGCTGTAAATATCCACGCAGGCCTGCCGCTCAAACTCAAACAACATGCTCACTGTGCCGGAATCGTTGGCGCCCCGGCTCAGCACCCAGCCGCCGCAGCCTAGAATCGCGCCTGTAAGAGTCTGAACCAGCCGCGACGGTTCCTCAATGGAGATAGCCTTCATCTGCATCGCCCAGGGAATGCTCATTGCTAGTCCGGCGTTGGGGTTGGGCATTGTCAGCCTCACAACCGTCCTATCGGAGCCGGACGCGCCAGCATAACCAGTGTTCAGGACTCGCACGGCGCTTGACCGGCTTTAAAACAACCCCGGCTCGCCCGCGAACCGCTCATACTCCGCTGGTAATTGGAGGTGCGTCAGCCACCCATTTTGAGGCTGCGTTTCGGTTTGGACCGCCAGCCCGCAAGCGCAACAGAAACGGAATGATGTAGCCTTGGAGCATGATTATCGGCTCGGGAATCGATCTGGCTGAGATCGGGCGCATCCAGCAGTCTGTCGAGCGCTACGGCGGCCGTTTTCTCAACCGCGTTTACACTTCCGCGGAACAGGCCTATTGCTTGAGCAAACGCAACTCCGCCGAGAGCTTTGCCGCCCGATTTGCCGCCAAGGAAGCAGCCGCCAAGGCTCTCGGAACCGGCATCAGCCATGGGGTAAGCTGGCTTGAGATCGAGGTCGTCCGCGAGCCCAGCGGCAGGCCTACCCTCCAGTTTCACGGACGCGCCGCCCAGATTGCCGCGCACCTTGGCGTAGCCCGCGCCGCGCTTTCCATCACCCACACCGCCGACCTCGCCATGGCCAGCGTTGTGCTCGAAGATAAGCGCTAACTCACGCCTTATCTGCTATTCTCAAGGCGTCGACTGGCTCATTTTCAGCGAGGAGAATGCCGTGCCAAGCCGCAAAGAGATTCAGTGGTCACAATTGAGAGTGGGAAGTTTGGTGCTGGCGGCTACGCTGGTGCTCATTGGGCTCATCTTCCTCATGTCTGGCTCCACGGGAGGCTTCGCCCGTAAGCTCCTTCTCCGCTCCTATTTTGAAAATGCCGCCGGGCTCAAGGATGGAGCGCCGGTCACGCTGGAAGGCGTCACCATCGGTACTGTGATCCATGTCCGCGTGGTTCCCGATCGCAACCCCACACCGGTTGAAGTCACCATGCAGGTGAGCCACGAATACCTGACCCGCCTTCACACCGATTCGACCGCCTCGATTGACCAGGCCGGCGCTCTGGGCGATAGCTATGTAGATATCAACTCCACGCATGCTAGCGGTCCCCCTCCGGGACACAACGCCGAACTCAGGACCACCGGCTCGCCCAGCATTCAAGATGTCATCCGCACCAGCCACGATTCCATCGAACAGATTACCGAGTTGACCCACAAGGTGGGCACTCTTGTGGATACGCTCAATAGCAGGAAGGGCACGGCGGGCGAACTCATCAACGACCCCGAGCTTTATAAAAAGCTCAACGCCATCACCGGCAACCTGCAAGCCATTACGGATGCCATCGCCCAGGGCAAGGGCTCGCTGGGCAAGCTGGTCAACGATGACACGCTTTACACGCGCGCCAACTCCGCCATCGACCGCGTCGACAAAATCGCCATTGATCTCGATGCGGGCAAAGGCAGCGCCGGCAAGTTCCTCAAAGACGATGCCTTCTATAACAATCTGAACTCCGCCGTCTCCAATGCCAATCAATTGGTAGCCGAGATCAACGCTGGCAAAGGCAGCCTGGGCAAGGTCGCCAAAGACCCCGCCTTCGCACAGAAGCTCGACGACACCGTCACCCGCCTCGACTCCATCCTCAGGGGCATCGATGAAGGCAAGGGATCGTTAGGACAGTTTGTCCAGAACCGCTCGCTCTACGACCACGCCGACCAGACCCTGGACCAGTCCCAGCAGTTGGTGAAGGCCATCCGCGAAGACCCCAAAAAGTATTTCGTGATCCGGATGAGGATATTCTAGGAATGTTAGGAAGAAGAAGTTCTCAGGTTCACCTGCTTTGAAAAGGCACGGCTTTAGCCGTGCCGCAAACTGTCCATAAAATGACCGGGCTTCAGCCTCTGAGGAAATGTCGGCTACCCGATGAAGACTTGACCACCAGTAGACTGCCGTACCCCAACTACAATGGATATACCAATAACTTTACAACTGAGGGCAGCCATTATGATTCGACGCTGCGACGAGCGCGATTTCGAGCCGATCTGGGCCATAGTCAACGACGGCGCTCAGGCCTATAAAGGCATCATTCCCTCGGATCGCTGGTCCGAGCCGTATATGTCCGAGCAAAAACTGCGCCATGAAATCGCCGATGGTGTTGTTTTCTGGGGCTGGGATGAGGCCGGAACGCTGGCAGGCGTGATGGGCCTTCAGCAGGTCCAGGACGTGACCCTCATCCGCCACGCCTATGTTCGCACTAGCAACCAAAAACAAGGAATTGGCGGGTGCCTGCTCTCCCATTTGCAAGGATTGACGAGCGGCCCGCTACTGGTTGGCACCTGGGCGGACGCGGCTTGGGCGATTTGCTTTTATGAGAGATACGGCTTTCAATTAGTCGGCCAGTTGGAAAAGGAACGCCTGCTCAAGAAATACTGGACCATTCCAGACCGCCAGATTGAAACTTCCGTAGTTCTTGCCGACGCAAAGTGGCGTGAGGCCAAGGCCTGCAAAGGGATCATCCCCGCGGATCGCTAAGTGTCCAGCCCCCGGAATTCCCATCGGCGCTATAATCGCAGCAAGGATTGAGTTGCTTGCATGAAAGTGCGCGACGTGCTGAAGCTGATCGAGGAAGACGGCTGGTATCAGGTAGCACAGAAGGGCAGCCACCGTCAGTTCAAGCATCCTGTCAAGGTTGGCCGAGTCACTGTAGCGGGTCATCCGTCGCAAGAGATGGATAAGGGTACATTGGGCAATATTCTCAAACAGGCGGGTTTGAAATGAAGGAATATGCGGCTGTATTCGAAAAGACATCGAACGGCTGGAGCGCATACGCCCCGGACTTGCCAGGGTTGGGCGTGGCCGCGGCGACCTTCGCCCAGACAGAGCAACTGCTGCGCGAGGGAATCGAGATGCACATCGATGGAATGCGCGAAGATGGCCTGCCGATTCCAGAGCCAGTTGCACAGGTGATGCGGCTGGCGATCCCCGCGTGAGCTATAGAGATTTGCCGCGCGCCGGGTGTCTCAGGTCTGCCCGTAAGAAAATCGGGTGTCCTTGGTCTCGATGAGCTTGCTAACCAGCTGACTTGCTGTTTCCTTCTCCCCGAAACATCTTCCAAAACTCCACAAACCCCTTCAGCCGCACCACCTGAAAGTAATCGCTGGCTACCAGGTAGAAGATCGCCGCCGTCGCAGTAATCCAATGCAGCGTGTCAGCGCCGAGCTGGTCGCTGAAGGGCAGCGGCGCAGCCGATAACACCATCGCAACCACAAAAAGCGCCAGCTTCACGATGCCCATTACCAGGTTGATCTCCACCAGCTTGCTTGTGAAAGGCTTGCCCAGCCGCAAGCTGCGCGCCAGTGCCTGCGCCGGAGTGCAATTCTCAAGCAGCGCCAGCAGCGGAGCGATGGCCAGCGGCCAGCTCAGCAGCGCCCACGCCGTAAAGAATCCCAGCGAGAGAAAGATCGCCCACATCGAGTAGCCGATTAAATCCGGCTCGCCAGCGGTCGCAATATGCGTGGCCGCGGCCCACTCCATTGAGCGGAGCCATCCCCAGCTGATCGCGGCGAAGAGCGCCAGCCAAGCTGCCTGCAAAACCACGATCTGCATGGGCCGGAAGGGCAGCCGCGGCTCCAGGTTCGCCCCCATGCGTTTCAACACCAGGCTGCGCCCCACTCCGGAAACCACCACCCAGGCCAGCGCGGCCACTGGCAGTAGCCAGCGCAGCAAACCGGCTACATGCGGCTGGTAGAGCGCCAGCGCATGGTCCAGTTGAACCGCTGCTACCCATGGGTTTTGCGGATTGATCGCATTCAGCCCTGAAGTTTCGAGGGTCAGCACCGCCAGAATCCGCTGAGCCTCCATCCAGCAGACCACCAAGAATGGAATGCCGAAGATCCAGCGCCAAGCCACTTCAAGTGCCGTCAGAGAAGGCCGGTCAAAGACCCAACCCATCTGCCCTACCAGCGACTGAGTTCCTCGAAGTGGCGCGGTTCTTGCCTTCTCGCCACTCACTTCACCACCGGGGTCCCCGGCGACGGGCCTTTGTCGCTGGGGTGGAGCACCAGATTCACCAGCTTGCCCGGAACCACAATCACCTTCACCACGGTCTTGCCCGCTATGCGCGATTGCACTTTCTCGTCCGCCAGCGCCGCGGCTTCAATCGCCTTGGAATCGGCATCGGCAGCCACCCGCACCACTGTGACCAGCTTGCCGTTGATCTGCACCGGAATCTCCAACTCGTCTTCCTTGGCCAGCTCTGGGTCGCTCACCGGCCACTGCGCGCGAAGAACGTTGCCCTCCTCGCCAAGCTGCTCCCACAGCTCCGCTGCAAGATACGGTGCCAGCGGAGCCAGCAGCAGCGTCAGTGAGCGCAGCAGCTCCAGCATCGCCGGAGCTGGAACCTCGCCCGCTGCCAGTTGCGCATCCGCGGCCTGGATTTCGTTCACTAGTTCCATGATGGCTGCCACGCAGGTATTGAAGTGCCAGCGGCCCTCAAAGTCCAGCGTAATCTTGGCGATGGTCTGATGCAGCTTGCGCAGCAGTTTCAGAGATAGCCCTGCCGGCGCTTCCGACTCCTGGCCACGCCCCGCTCGAGCCACCGGCGCATATTTCGCCGCCAGCCTCCACACGCGGGCAAGAAAGCGGCTCACCCCGGCCACACCGTCTTCCTGCCAATCGAGATCCCGGTCCGGCGGCGCGGCAAACAGCGCATACATCCGCGTCGCATCTGCGCCATAGCGGCCCACCATCAAGTCCGGCGAAACCACATTGCCCTTCGACTTGGACATCTTCGCCCCGTCTTTGATGACCATGCCTTGCGTAAACAGCCGCCGCGCCGGCTCGTCGTTCTCAATCAGCCCCAGGTCCCGCATCACCTTGGTCCAGAAGCGCGAGTAGATCAAATGCAAAATCGCGTGCTCCACGCCGCCAATGTACTGGTCGATGGGGAACCAATACTGCGCCACAGCCGGATCGAACGGCGCGTCCGCGTTCTTTGCGTCGGTATAGCGGTAGAAGTACCAGCTCGAGTCGACAAACGTATCCATCGTGTCGGTCTCGCGCTTGGCCGGCCCGCCGCACTTGGGGCAGGTGGTATTCAGGAACTCCGGCACGCGGCTCAGCGGCGAACCGCCTTGCTGCGTTATCTCAATCTGCGGCGGCAGCACCACCGGCAACTGCTCGTCCGGAACCGGAATCGGCCCATCCCCATCGCACTGCGCCTCGCAGTAGACCATGGGAATCGGCGTGCCCCAGTAGCGCTGCCGGCTCACGCCCCAGTCCTTCAACCGGTAGGTCACGGCAGCCTCGCCAAACGCCTTGCGAAAGGCAAGCTTCTGGAGCATGTGCTGGGCCTGCTCACAAGTCATGCCGTCATAGTCGCCGGAGTTCACCAGAATGCCGTCTTCCGATAGGAAAGGCAGGGAATCGCCGCCCTCCGTTTCCTGCACCGGCTGGATGACCCTGCGGATCTCCAAACCATACTTGGTGGCGAACTCAAAGTCCCGCTCATCGTGCGCCGGAACGCTCATGATCGCGCCCGTGCCGTAGTCGGCCAGAATGTAGTTGGCCACCCAGATCGGCACGCGCGCCCCGTTATAGGGGTTCAAGGCAAAGCGCCCGGTGGTCACGCCGTGCTTCTCAATTGCGCCCAGGTCGCCGGCCTCGCGCGCCTTCTTCTGCTGATCGAGCAGCTCGTCCACCTTCGTCTTCAGGTCGGCATCCGCTGCCGTAAACTCGGCTACCAGCGCGTGCTGCGGCGCAAGCTGCACACTGGTCGCACCAAAGATCGTATCCACCCGCGTAGTAAAAACCCGAATCCTTACCGCATTGTCATCCTGAGCGTAGCGCAGCGCAGCCGAAGGATCTGCTTCTTGCTTTTCTGATCCCTGATCCCTGACCCCTGACCCCTGCTCTTCCAGGAAGAAGTCAACCTCCGTCCCCTCGCTGCGCCCAATCCAGTTGCGCTGCATGGTGCGCACTTTTTCCGGCCAGCCATCCATATCATTCAGGCCGTCCAGCAACTCGTCTGCATAGGCCGTGATGCGGAAGAACCACTGCACCAGGTCGCGCTGCTCAACTTTCGTCGTCTCGTGCCGCCAGCAGCAGCCATCCACCACCTGCTCGTTGGCCAGCACCGTGGCGCACTCCGGACACCAGTTCACCTTGCTCTTCTTGCGGTAAACCAGCCCGTTTTCATACATGCGTAAAAAGAACCACTGATTCCACCGGTAGTAGTCGGGCAGGCATGTGGTCACTTCCGTAGCCCAGTCGTAGCCCAGGCCCAGCCGCTCCATCTGCCGCTTCATGGCGGCAATGTTGCTCAGCGTCCACTCGCGCGGCGGGGTATTGTTTTTGAGCGCGGCATTCTCGGCTGGCAGCCCAAAGGCGTCCCAGCCCATGGGGTGCAGCACGTTGTAGCCGCGCATCCACATGTGC
>Ga0302320_10021203_pt1 | contig 12914 bp, 7 predicted proteins | sample Bog_T0_3_FD_202130 | JGI IMG/M metagenome (GOLD analysis project Ga0302320, IMG submission 202130) | Peat permafrost microbial communities from Stordalen Mire near Abisko, Sweden - Bog_T0_3 | ecosystem: Environmental > Terrestrial > Soil > Wetlands > Peat | place: Sweden: Abisko, Stordalen Mire...
CGTGCGTTGGGCGCGAGAAATTTTCCCGTTCCTTTGTTTTCATAAACATCGCCGGATGCACCTTCATTTTTGCTTAACGGGGCACGGGACAAGGGACACGGGACACGGGTGCGAGGTCGAGAAAAGGAGTCCTCCCCACAGGCACCCTTCCCCGCCCGGTGGTTGAATCATCATTGAAATTTTACAGTTCCTTTGTTTTCATAAACTTATCGGGATATCCCGTCAAGGAAGGAATCGAGGACCCAGAAGTTAGGGTCGGTGCCCCTCCTTGTTGTCGCTGGCTTCGAACGTCGGCCCCCCTCTATTTCCGGGCGTTGGGCGTGAGACATTTTCCCGTTCCTTTGTTTTCATAAACATCGCCGGATGCACCTTCATTTTTGCTTAACGGGGCACGGGACAAGGGAAACGGGACGCGGGAAACGGGTTCCAGGTGCAAGTTGGGGGTCTTGACGCCGGACTTCCAACGCCCGGTCCCGAGCCCCAGCCTCCGGTCCCGAGTCTCCAGCCCCGAGTAGCCAACTCTTGGACGATAACCCAGTCGTATTATCCACTGTGCAGGGTGATCGGAATGACCTGGAGTTTGAAACGGCGGGTGACCAGCAAGCGGACATGGCGGGGCCTCACGGACCACAATCCCTCTAGCATACACCCTAGGCTAATATTGTCAAGAGACACAATGTCTATATCTAGCGAACTCCATGGGCCGGACGGCAAAGGACCTGCACCAAAATCTTGATGCGATAATCCCTTCATGCTATACTGGCAATGTTAAGGGTAGCTTAACAAAACTCATTTCAATTTTGAAGAGATTCGCGGGGCGAATCAGTGTTCATCGAACACGAAGGTTGGGCAGAGTACATTCTCCAACCTTCCCATAGACGACCCGGCGTTATTGGGAATGGGGCTTATCGCTGATCAAATTGCTTTAAGATCTTTGCTCCCATTTCCATCGCGCTCCATAGAAGGCCTACGGGCTTTTTCGTGAGGGCTTGATTGAAAAGAAGCAAGATTGCTGGCTTTCGAGAGCCGCCCGAAACTGAGCAACGAATCAGCTTCGCCCGCCTGTATCGGGGAGCAATGAACGATATGGGCAGGAGGGTCACAACCTATATTTGGCGGAAGCGCCCGGCGCTATTCAGTGACACAAGTTGTGCCAAAAAGTCCTTATGAACCGGCCAAACCTAGCGCGCATTTGTTCTGTAGTTTCAATCGTGGCCTGTTCTCTGTTCATCCCCCTCGCGACCCCGGCAGGCGCACCGAAACCGGGAAAAAAGAACTACAGACCGACCACGCTGGCAACAGACCTTGTCTGGCCTTTACCTCCGGAAAAGCCCCGATTTCGATTTGTCAGGGAGATTCGCGGGGCTTCCGATGTTCAGGCGCTCCCCAAAACCACCAAATTGCAGCGCATCGCCGGGGTTCGGAAGGTGGTGTTTTCACCGACCTTCGGAAAGCCCTTTGGCGTTGCCACCGACTCCAAGCATCGCATTTACGTGACGGACAACGGCCAGGCGGTTGTCTTTGTGTTCGATATCGAAAACAAGGTGGTTTCGTACATTGGGCTCGAAGGCGCTCCCCGGCTGAACACTCCCATGGGCATCACCGTGGATGCAAAAGACCGCGTGTGGTTGGCAGATGCGGGCTTGCGGCGGGTATTCGCTTTCGATCCCGCGCTGAACCTGCGCGCCGCCCTGGGCAAACCGGGAGAACTGGTGAACCCCGTTGGGGTGGCCACCGATCTGACCCGCAGCCGGCTCTACGTGGCTGATTCCAAGCAGCATTGCATTGTGGTCTACGACACCGAAACAGGCTTGCTCATCACCAAGTTCGGCAAACGCGGGACAGATCCGGGAGATTTCGCCTTCCCGACCGACGTGGTGGCAGGCGCCGATGGCCGCATCTATGTGGCGGACGCCATGAACCGCAGGATTCAGGTCTTCGATAGTAATTACAAATTTCTGGAGGCCTTCGGTAGCGAGGGCATCGCCTGGGGGCAATTCCGTGACCCCAAAAGCATCGCCCTGGACCGTTATCAGAACGTTTATGTGCTGGACTCAGAACTAAGCAATTTCCAGATCTTCGACCAGAAGAGGCGGCTCCTGATGTTTCTGGGCGAATTCGGAAATGCTCCCGGCCAGTTTGCCGTGCCGGAGCGGATCCACATCGACGACCGCAATTATGTTTACGTTGTTGACCAGATGAACTGGCGAGTACAAATTTTTGAATTGCTGAGCGGCGTAACCGAGGACCCCGCACCCGGCGCCGCCGCCAACCAGCAAGTTCAGCAATGAAACAGGTTTTTGTGTGCACCGCGGTTCTCCGGGAGCCATTCAGTGCATTGCGACGTTCCCGGGCAACTTAATTCGAGGAGGTAAGTATGAAACACGTCTTCACGATCGTTGTGGCTTTGGGTCTGCTCGTGCCCAGCGCCTTCGCCCAGTATTCAGCGGTCGGCAAGGTCCTGAACTCCAAGCACGATCTGTCGTCAGGTTCAACGAGTGGAAACATCAAGTCGACGGACCAGACGCAGGTTTGTGTTTTTTGCCACGTCGCGCACCAAGCTTCCGCCGCCAACAAACAAGAGCCGCTGTGGAACCACACTCTTACCGCCACAAACTTTTCCACGGCCTACGCCAGCTCAACCTTTACTGCCTTGGGCACCGGCATTACCGCCATTGGGCAGGGGACGGCCGGCACGGCAACAACCTCGCACCTTTGCCTGAGTTGCCATGATGGAACCGTGGCCGTGAACTCGCTCTATAAATTCACCGCTACGATCCCGGACTCTGGTGACCTGGTGGGGGGAAAGCTCACTGGTATTGGCAGCCTGGGCACGGACCTTTCGTCCTCCCACCCTGTCAACTTCAGCATGGATCAAACCACCTGGACCAAGACGAACCCCCACATTGTTACGATCAACACCACCACTCACGCCACCACTGGCGCTGTTTCTCTCCCGCTCGATTCGAACAACAAGTTGCAATGCGCAAGCTGCCACACCTCGCATGACAACACCAACACCAATTTCCTGCGGGATTCCTTGACCGGCAGCGCGATCTGCATTGACTGCCATTTGTCCACGTAGTGCGCGGGCCAAATTGCGCGACTTGACTCGCCCTGGTCCACCTGGGGCGAGTCCAAACCACCGATCGCCGAGGTAGTCATGAAGAGAAGGAGCCTACCCGCTGATTTCAGGACTATTTCGGTCCTGATCCTGATCTCGGCGGGGGTTTCCCCAGTATTAGCGTCGACCGGAATGAAAGCGGCGGACGAGGCAGTGTTTGCGCGCGTCAACGGAAGCCCGGTCAGTGCTGAACTGGTAAAGGAAAAAATTGAAGAACTCTACCCCACTTCAAGCGTGCATGCCCGGCCCGGTGGTTCCCCGGAACTTCGCCAGAAGGCCATGGACGCGGTCATTCTGGATGAGTTGATCTGGCAGCAGGCGGTAAAGGACGGGAAAGTCATCCCCTTCGCAGCTGTGCAACAGCAGGTGCTGCGCTCCCGGCACGTTTATGGTGCACAGGCATTTGACGCCAACCTTCTGCAAAGTGGAATGTCCCGACGGCAGTATGCGGAGAAGCTCCAGCGCACACTGACCATCCAGCAGGCTCGGAAGGAGCATGTGGAGGGTCCGGCGCACATCAGCCCGGAGGAAGTCCGCGCCTATTTCGACAACAACCCGAAGCGGTTCTTTCGTCCGGAACGGGTTCGCTTCCGCCTGATTCTGGTGGCAGTGGAGTCCAACGCTTCCAAGGAAGTCGAAGACCAACGCAGGAAAAAGGCCGGGGACCTTTATGCCCAACTCAAGGCGGGAAAGGACTTCGGAGACGTGGCTTATGCGCAATCCGATGATGTGTACAGTGTGATGGGCGGCGACGTGGGCTGGATGCACAAGGGAAGCATGGACCCTGAGTTCGAACCGATTGCGCTTTCCCTGCCCATTGGCCAGTTCACCGCGCCTTTCCGAACCCCTTTGGGCTACAGCATTCTTAAAGTGGAGGCGCGTGAGCCTGCCCGGGAAATAAGTTTTGAGGAAATCCGCGACAAGCTGGGAGCGCAGTTAACCGCGTTGAAGGCAAAGCAGTTGGAGCAAGCCTGGGAAGGAGAAATGAAGAAGGACGCAACCATTGAAATCCTGGACAAGAACGCAGGATTCGATGCTCCACCCCCGGAAACAGTCACGCTCACGCCATCGCATTGAGCGGGAAGAAAGCTACACCCAAAATACCATGCCGCACAGGGTGAATCAGACATTGATGTTTGTGCTCCTCATGGGCTGCGGGGTATTCGTAGCCCGGGCGCAGACCCTTGGCGATGGCACGGGAGCCACGCATGGTGGACGGCGAAAAATGGTGCAGCAGAAACTTGTCCGGCGCCTGAGCAATCGGAGCATCTCCACGGACTTCCACCCCGGCGGCCTGACGGCGGCGACAAACAGTCCCGCCGCTTCGACACTCGGCCCATGCGGGCCTGGCGCGCACCCCGGCGAGCCTGAAATCCTGGGAGCGTACCTCGCCTCTCAGGGTACCGCAGTGGGCAGCTCGAAATCTTGCGATGGTGGGCAACGGAAGATCAAACCCGCCCACACCGGTATGAGCGTTGAGGAGGCCGCACAACCCGCCGCTGGAGGCGGTGGCAGCATCTGGTCGGCCGGGAGCGCGCAGAGCCAGACGCCGGCAAGGCCGCCTCAGGTTGAATCCAGCGCCAAGGCCGGGTCCACCGGGAATGTGGCTGAACCCTCACCAGGCACTCAATCCAAGGAAGTGAAGAAAAGTGACGCGGCAGTTAACCCCGGTGGAAACGAAGTTATTGCCGCGCTGGGTGCTGTTACCGTCGCGCCGGCGCCGGGAAATCCGGACCTGGCCGCGGTTACCGATGCCACAACTTCCGCCGATCCCGCTGAGCCCGGGACCCCGGCGAATTCACCCGGCGGAGATCCTGCTCCCGCCCCTCCGTGGATCTGGCAAGGCAGCGACCAAACCCCGGTACGGGCCGGTGGCAGAATGCCGCAACGCCGGCCGGTCTACACCATCCTGAGCGAAAGCACGGTGATCCCCAGGCTGAGCGGGAACGCCGATTTGGGCTATAGCTCGCAGAGCCAAAATCAGTCCCCCAACTACTCGGATTTTAACGGTGGAATCAATCTGAATGCCTCCGGGTCAATCTACAATCCCCAACTCGTGAGCTACAGGGTCTGGGGCGGCTTTGACCGGAGGGACGCCGGATTTGGCACCAAGGGCTCCAACGGGAACAGCTTCGATTATGGGGGGACATTTTCCCTCCTCCAGGCGACACCCGCGCCGTTTACGATCTCCGTGATGCAGGACTCAGACAAGTTCGGTGGGACCCTCAGCGAACCCTTCAACTTCGATAGCCGTTCCATTGAAGTGGACGGCCTCATCCACCAGCTCCCAATGAATTTGTCCTATCACCTCGGAGACGGCGATACGAGTTCAGTCACCGCCGATGGGCACGCTTTTGAGTATCGCTACAAAATTGCGGACGTCGTGCTCAGCAAGAAATTCGACGGGTTTGATGTCCATCTCGAAGAGGAGTATCTCCATACCTTTAGTAAACAGACGCTTACCGAACCTTCCGCAGGAAGTGCGCCGGTTGAAATCGCTGATGTCGGGCAGACTGATAACAACCTGCGGGCAAGTTTGGACCGGAAATTCGGGTCGCGGATCATGTTGAATTTGAATGGCAATATTTCGAAATATATCTTTGACAACCTCAATTCCCAATCAACGAATTCCACCCTGACCTCATTTGGGGGCGGGCTGATTTGGAACATCACCGACAAACTTACCGCCAATTTTAACGGGATATTTTCACAAAATGCCGTGAATCTTCTGGAACTGCTGGCGCAGAGTTCGGGGATCTCGTTTCCGAATCCCCTGCCAGGAGTCTCGGTTCTAAACTCGAGCAGCAAACTTTTCAGCACGACAGCAATCTACCGGCCTGTGCGCCATTGGACCTTCGGAGCCACCACAAGTTATAACACCGCCAAATTCCCGGAGCTAACCGCAGCCACCCTTACAACGACCGGGCTGGGACTGACGAATAGAATCCTCTCCAACGATGCCACTGCGGCATTTAACCACCACGTGTGGAAATTCGATTACTTTGCCAGTGCTTCGGGGGGTATACAGAATTACTCCTACGCCTCCGGACAAGTTGGATTGGCCAAGATATTCAATGTGGGCAGCGGAATCACCGGCGGCGACGATCGCACATTGCGCTATGGCGCACGTTTCACGATTGATCAGACCGACAATCCGGTTTTTTTCAGCCTGCTGAATACCCGTGATCGCGTCCTCGACGTCGATCTTGCCAGGAAAGAGCGTTTCATCCGGTTTGACGGGACGGCAAGTTACAGTCAAAGGGAGATCCTCTACGCCGGGTCAACACAACATCTGAACTCCCTCAATTTCATGCTGGCTGCCAACATGTCGAGAGTCAACTTTACCGCCAGCCACTATACTTCCGACACCAACCAGCGGTTCTTCGGCTTAATATCCCCCGTGGGTGGGGGTTCAGAGAATCCTCCCCTCCCTCCAGGGTTGCTTGCTCCACCGGTGTTTGGCCGGAGCAAAAGCGACGCCGCGGCGGCTTCCTGGCGGGTCCTGCAGAATTTACAGCTCGACAGCCGGTACACGCGTTTTAGCTTCAATATCATCGGAACCGAGCAGATGGATCAGGAAACGTGGTTTGACAACAGCATTCAGTATCACTTTGGACGCTTCGATATTATCGGCGGATTCATTCACGCTTCCGGAGTAATCCCAACTTTTGACAGGCAGACAAACCGGGCCTATTTTAGGATCAGGTTCCCTTTTCAACTCTGGTGATCATGAACGGGATGGCGGATTTCAAAAGACGGGTTTCATCATTTTTAACGCGCAACTTTGGCAGAGCTTGCCGGTTGAAGTGGCGCGCCCTCCTGGGGTTTGCGAGTATTGCACTCCTGGCGACGAGCGTGGGAGGGCGGACGTCCCAGCCGGCGCTTGAGCCCCCGCGCCTTGCCTGGCCCCCTCCGCCGGAACGCACCCGCATTCTTTACCGCCACTCGTTCTCCAAGGCAACCGATCTCGGATGGAAGCGGGCATGGTGGCGCAAGATTACCGACTGGCTGATGAATGAGACTGACCCCTCCGTTCTTGTCCAGCCTTTTGCCATCGCCTTTGACGACCATTGGCGCATGATCATTGCCGACATTGGCTCACGCGAGGTCAAAATCTATGACCCCATCAAGAAGAACGTAAAGCGCATTCGTGGATACAAGAATAAGTTGTTCGGCATGCCGCTGGGGTTGGCGGTGGACGACCAGGAGAACATCTACGTTGCCGATTCGGCCGCCGGACGGGTTCTAAAGTACTCTCCTGAAGGGAAATTGCTGGACTTCATTGGGGGAGAAGAGGGTGCATTCAAACGGCCATCGGGGCTGGCCTTTGATCGCAAGAATTCCCTGCTCTACGTGGTCGACACGGTTCGACCAAGAATTTTTGTCTACCGTCCCAATGGGCAGCTCGTAAGGCAGTTTGGCAGGCGAGGCGCCGGCCCGGGTGAATTCAATTACCCCACCTTTATTGGCATTGACCGTCAGGGCAATTTGTACCTCAACGACACACTGAATTTTCGCGTCCAGGTATTAACGCCTGAGGGCAAGTTCATCCGCAGTATCGGATCCCTTGGTGATGGTACCGGGCAAATGAGTCGATCAAAGGGAGTGGCAATCGATTCCGAAGGGCATGTTTACGTCGCTGACGCACTCTTTCCCACGGTTCAGATATTTGACGCCAAGGGCAGGTTTCTGCTGAACTTCGGGGCTAATGGCAATGGCCCCGCGCAATTTTACATGCCAGCCGGCGTCACGATTGACAAACTTGATTATGTGTACGTGGCGGACCCCTTCCACGGACGTGTGGAGGTCTTCCACTATCTTGCGGATCGTCCACCGGCCCCGCCAGAAATCACGCCAGGGGGCGGCCGATGAGACCTCTTGTGGCCGCCACAATTCTATCGCTCTTGTGCGCAGTCCGGCTTCCGGCGCAACGCTATTCAGCCGTCGGCCAGGTGGTGAACTCACGGCACGACCTGAGCGTCACCAGCACAGACCCACAGGGGACCACCTACAAAGCAACGGCAGAAAACCAGGTGTGTATTTTCTGCCACACTCCACACCGGGCCAATCCGGTCAGCCCCTTATGGAATCAAACTGTGACCGGATCCACATACACCCTTTATTCAAGCTCGACACTGACGGCCACCATGGCTCAGCCCCTGCCCACTGACAACACAAGATTGTGCCTGAGCTGCCATGACGGGACGGTCGCACTGGGGGACACTGTCAACGACGGCACTATCACCATGGCAAATTCGGTGACCACCCTGCCCGCCACCGCAGGCACCACCTACACGCCCCCGCGCAATACCAACCTCGGCACGACTCTGGCGGACGATCACCCGGTGGCATTCACGCCGACTTCCCCGGTCCTTCCAGCCTATCCGCAGGTGCAGCCGCCGCCCGCCACGGACCCCGTGGAGTTGGAGAATGGGATGCTGGAGTGCACCAGTTGCCACGATCCGCACGTCGAGGCGAATGACCTTACGGAACGCCGCTTCCTGGTAAAACCCAACTCGGCAGCAGCAATCTGCACCACTTGTCATGTCTTGCAAGGCAGCGCCGCGGGCTCAAACGCCTGGAACTGGAACTCCGGGCCGTTCAGCGATCACCAGAGCTACACCAATACCTACGATTCCACCACGAATGATCCCGGCGATAGCGACAGCTCATTCCTGGGGGCCCACACCGGCTACACCACGACGGCCACGAACGCTTGCGAGGCCTGCCACCGGGCACACACGGCGCATGTGACTCAACGCCTGTTGAAAGGCGGCGGAAGCACTGAGCAAGGGAGCGCACAAGTCTGCTACCAGTGCCATGACGGAAATACCACCACCAATATCAGGAATCCCCCCACCAATAGCGTCGTGCAGAACGTCAAGGTCGCCTTCTCAGGAAAGACCTACAAACACCCGGGCAGCACGGTGGCAGGTTCTTCGGGGTCAACGGATGCCGGGCACGACCCGGCGGAAACGTTGCCCATCAGTTCCAGCCGGCATGCCACCTGCGACGACTGCCACAACGCCCACGCGGCGCAGGGATACGAACTCGCGGGTGGCACCTTCCCTGTGCCGCCCGCACTTCCGAGTTCCTTGTGGGGAGTGGGTGGCGTCACGGCAAGCGGTTCCTCGAGGAACCGAACATCTGGGGCTGACGATGCTCATTACGAGTACGAGATTTGCTTCAAATGTCACGGTGACAGCACCAACAAGCCGCAGACCACGGATTACACCATCACCGGAATCGGCTACGGCCGCTACCCCATGCGCGTTGGGGATTTCAGCGGCGTCACGAACTGCAGCACCGCCCTGCCCACGCGGGCCGACGCCCTGAACGAGTTCAGCAATAACGTGGTTTCGTTTCACCCGGTGGTTAAACTTCTGAACCATCTAACGGCTGCCGAGTATCCGCCCTACGGCGTCCCCAGCTTGCGTCCCTACGTGCTGGATATCAATGGGAACCCCATCACGTCGAGACCGTTGAACGATTCTTCCTATATTTATTGCAGCGACTGCCACAACAGTGATACCGGCCGCGACACGGTTTCCACTCGAACCAACACCACCAGTCCCGCGGGGTTGCACGGCTCCAACAACATTCACCTGTTGGAGCGGACGAATGCTCTTTCAACACCCAGCGGTTCTACAGGTGTGTGTTCCACCGGCACCGGTGGGGGAGGCGGAAGCTATAACATCACCAACTACGAGCTTTGCAACAAGTGTCATGACATCGCGAACAGCATTCTGGCAAACAAAAGCTTCCCCCAACACTCAAGTCATATCCAAGGGGACGATGTGGCGACGGCGTGCAGCACCTGTCACGACCCGCATGCCGCTCCGAATGGCGGGTCGGTGAATTTCGATAAGGCCATCGTGGGCCCGTCGTCAAGCGGACTGATCGTCTTTGTGAAGAAAACCGCCACCACTCGCGGCTCTTGCACCTTGCGCTGCCATGGCGAGAACCACACCGGCAGCGGTGACTATTCCTACTAGGCCGGAACCTATTGGGCAACACGTGCTTCTTGTTAAATCAAAAGTGTGAGCCGTGAACCATTTTTCAGAATGTCGCTGATCATAAGCATGAAGCCGCCCCCAGTGACGTCGGATGCCGCGCCATATCGCACCGGCGTGAAACCCGCCCCACGAGCCCTCTTGCGGCGCGCGGCGAAGGCCGTGCTATGCGCATTCGCGGTCATCATTTCGTGCAATGCAGCCACGGCCCAGATTTCACCGGGCCCACTTTCACCCGCCCACGCCGAATTCGATCACCTTACCCAGTGCCAGACTTGTCATAAGCTGGCCTTGGGCAGCCGAAGCTTCAAATGCCTGGATTGCCACACTGAAATAGGTTCCCGCCTGGATGGGCACCATGGCTTTCATTCCGCCGTGACGAGTCGTCAAGCCGGCGACACGAACTGCGTGCGGTGCCATTCCGAACACACCGGCGAGGGCGCGTCAATCATTCGATGGGAACCTTCCCAGCGCGCCTTTGATCATTCCAAGACTGGTTTTTTGCTGGAAGGTAAGCACGCCACGGTAGCCTGCCGGGAATGTCATACTGCCGCGCACATCTCCGCCGCCAACCGTGGCTCCATTAAGGTCAAGGATCTGAACCGAACGTTTTTAGGTCTGACCCGTGACTGCGCCACATGTCACACGGACCCACATCAGAATCAACTGGGGAATCATTGCAACGATTGCCACACGCCGGCCGCCTGGAAACCAGCGACGGGGTTTGATCATTCAAGAACTCCATTTCCACTCACCGGCCTGCACCGGCAGGTTCCCTGCGAAAAGTGCCACGACAGATCCTCGGCGGCGCAGGCGGTCGCCAAACAAGCCGCCGGCGGTGGCGCAACGCACGGGGGAAACGTAAAAGTGCGCCTGTTCAAAGGCCTGTCGTTCAATGGCTGCCAGAGTTGCCACCAGGATCCGCATCACAATGCCTTCCAGGCGGTGCAGGTGAATGGCAAGTGTGAGGGGTGCCACAACACCGATGGCTGGAAAAAGACCCGCGCCGTGGCTGTGTTCAATCATGACATGACAAAGTTCCCGCTGATCGGAAAGCACGCGGAGGTACCATGCGAAAAGTGCCACAAAGGCGATGACTTTCACCGGCCAATCCCTCATGATCGCTGCCGCGACTGCCATGAGGATCCACATGGCGGGCAGTTCGCATCGCGGCCTGCGGGCTCTGACTGTTCAGCGTGCCACAGTCCGGTAAATTTCAAGCCGGCGCTTTTCGACCGCGAAGCCCACAGGCACACCGCGTTTCCCCTGGAAGGGATGCATGCGACGCTTCAATGCCAGCAGTGCCACAAGCCTGCGGGCCCGAATGCCCGTTACAAGACGGGGAAACTGCGATGTGCTGAGTGCCATGCCGACCCCCACGGCGGAGAGTTTGCCCGCGAGCCCTTCAACAACAGGTGTGAGATGTGCCACACCGTGGGGGGATTCATGGCCAACACATTCTCCATTGAACGCCATGCGCGGACGCGTTTTCCTTTAACCGGCAGCCACTTAAGAGTTCCATGTGAGAAATGCCATGCACTACTGATGCCCCCCACGTCCGATGCCGCACAGGCAGGGCTGAAGACGGCATTGACCGAGCAATTTCTCGCCAGCGCGGACAAGCCCGAGTATGCCCAGGCACGACGGCACTTTCGTTTCGCCTCATACACCTGCAATACATGCCATGTGGATCCGCATAGGCTTGACCCGCAACTGAATCTTACTTGTGAAACTTGCCACATTTCGGACAGCTGGAAGATGGTGCAACCTTTTGATCACTCCCGGACGGGATTCAAGCTGGAGGGAGCACATGCAAACGAGGCCGATCCCATTGCCTGCGTTGAATGTCACAAAATGCATGCACTGGCGAACGATCCGAACACCGTGACGCCTCCCATATTTTCCAATGCACCCACGGAATGTTCGCAATGCCATATCAATACAGATCCCCATGGGGGGCAATTCAGCATGCCCGTGGATAGGCGGAGGGATTGTTCATCGTGCCACCTCGCCACTGGATGGAGGGCCGGAGGCTTCGATCATGACTCGACGTCGTTCCCTCTTTTTGACCATCGCGACGTCCAGTGCGAGAAGTGTCATAAGGACTGGAGAGAGATCGACGGGAAATCGATCCGCGTGTTTCGTGGCACGCCAGTAACGTGCCAGATGTGCCATTAGAATGCGCCAGGCTTGCTTGGACTCTCTTCACTTCGGTGGGATCTTCATCCATACTATTAATCAGGGATTGTGTGCTCGTAGGTGTGTAATCAGGCCGTCATCGGTATAGTTGGCGCTTCTCTGCGCCTTCGCGAAATTGCAGGATTATGGAAGTCCGGCGCCAATTTGGTCTGAATTTGAGCGCTTTAGCGCGGGCAGTTCAAACGTCTCACCCCCGCCAGAGCCTTTCGACAGGCATGAAATCCACCGTACGATAAGGTCCAGCAATGAGTGTCATAACATTACAGAATCCGGGAAAGGCCGTGGTGAAGGATCCTGAGCGGCCCCATCGGCTTCTACTGAAATCGGCATACATTCTCGCAGGGGCGTTGATTGTGGGAGTGGGTGTCTACGGGTTTGATTACTATCCCCTGGATTCACTGCAGCGAGTCTATTCCGCCAAGCACCAAACGCTGCGGCCGAGTGGTTTCGTAGGATTGTCACTCGGAATCCTGGGAGCCATCCTGTTCTGCAATATCTTTCTTTATGCCATTCGCAAACATTGGACATGGTTGCGAAAGTGGGGAAGCAATCGCCATTGGCTCAATTTTCACGTGCTG
>Ga0302320_10021204_pt1 | contig 12913 bp, 8 predicted proteins | sample Bog_T0_3_FD_202130 | JGI IMG/M metagenome (GOLD analysis project Ga0302320, IMG submission 202130) | Peat permafrost microbial communities from Stordalen Mire near Abisko, Sweden - Bog_T0_3 | ecosystem: Environmental > Terrestrial > Soil > Wetlands > Peat | place: Sweden: Abisko, Stordalen Mire...
TGAGGAGTGCGATTCAGTCTTTCCTGGAGTTTCTCTTGCTTGTGCTCAGGATGCGCGGGGAAAAGTAGTGCGTAGAGTAGCTTTTCTAGATCGCCAGACCTCCGCTCTTGCTGAATTGCAAGGGTATGTTCCCAGATCGTGCTCTGCGCCCGTAGCCAGTTTCACTTGGATTCAGGCCTTTTTCCCGCGCCCAACGCCGGAATATTTCTATGGACGAAGAAATCTTGTGGAGATTTCCTTGAATCACTCGCTCTAAGTAATCCACCCGCCCTTTGCGCCAGGAATCGACGTGCATGGGCAACAAGAACCCATTCCGCAAAACACGTCAATTGCGCTGACGTCTTGCTGACGCGACAAAGCGGCTTCCGCAGCCCGAATTACGCGTTCTTCCAACCTCGCTTGACGATCGGAATTCGACATACCATCCAAGATAATAAGGATACCGCCGATTGACAGAACGCAGATATCGGCGTTGGCCCTGTTTGCAACCCTAACGGCAACATCAAGCAATGGATCGATGCGGCTGTCCCTTTGAATGGCTTCCAATATCCGAAGCGCCGACTACCTCTGCATGGATTCCACCTCCCTCCCGGTGGGCAAGGTATTACGGGCCTATGCGATACTACGAAGGCACTTCAGAGTGCTCTTTTGCTAGAGCCGGGGACGTCTGGAGGTGGAACTTTGGGAGTTCTGGTAATTCTGGGAAAAGACTGTACAGTGACCGTACAGTAGATTTGGCAATCTTGGTATTCATGCCAATTCAGGCATTCCCAGAATCAATAAGTTGAGCGTTTTCAACACCGATGTCCGGTTCGACTCCCGCCGCATCCACCAATAACATGTTTATTTTCAATAGTTTACAGACGAAAAGCGCAGAAAAAGCGAAGAACATTGTCACGCATAAGCTGTTTAGAATTAGGTAGATTCGAGTCAAGGTCCTCCATTTTGAAGAGCCGCCTCCAGAAAAAATGAACAATATATTCGTAGTATGCGAAAATATTCGGATAAGTGGATTCGGAGACAAAAAATGCAGACCGAAATTGAAACTGGAGATCTGGTTGTCTGGGCTCCGCAAGAGTCGTTGGCTGAAGCCAGATGCCTGTTCGCCCCGTATTCACCGAAATTCCAGACCGTCCCGTGTAACGAAATGACAGCCCTCGCAAAAGCCACTGTGAGCGTTCTGTATCTGCCAAACCCTGAACCGGACGCTAGAGTCGAGAATGCACTGGCGGCGCTACGACATTGCAGAGTGTCGAAATTGCTGGTCTACACGCCGCGCCATTCTTCGGATTTCGCATTCCGTGTTGGAACGATGGTCGGACGTCGGAAGTTCGCCGAAGCAGAGTGGGCGTTCAATTGGCTACATTTGAAACAGCTCTTGAAAGTGCGGAACATCCCGACTCGCGCTCGGCGCGACGGAGATGGAAGCAATGACTTCGCCATCTTCGAAACGAGACTAAGGCTCGGACTGAGCCAAGGCCAACTGGCAAAAGCCCTGAATGTGACCGCGCGAACGCTACAGAATTGGGAGGCCGGCAAGGGAACCAGCCAAATGGCCAAAAGAACAAGAGACCTGCGCGAATTGCTGTCGCGTATGGATGATTACGTCGCCGCCCCTAATGAGAAGGAATGGCTGTCGTCCCCACTTGAGGCATTTGCTGGACGTTCGCCACGGCAGTTGATCTCCGAGGGCCGAATCCGAGATCTGGTCATCGAGTTCGAGCGACTGCGAGAAGGACAGCCCGTTTGACCTTCAACCCCGAGCTGCGCGCAGCAATTAATCGCTCGATAGGCCAAGCCTTCCCTAGAAAGTGGGCCTATCTCCTCAGCGTCGAAGATCGCAAAATGTGCCCGGCCGATGTTTTGAGCGACGCATGTACCCTGGTTCATGGGCGGACGTATTGCGGCGAATGGTGTCCGAGCGGTTTACGTTTCAGCGACCGACTTACCATTTTGCGAAGTGGAGACCTCACAGTGAATCAGTGCGAGTTCAAGGATTCGACTGAGGTCCGACGAACATTTCTCAGGTGGCGAGTCACCACAAACGACCTCGGTTGGAGTTGTCACTGCGGCTTTGAATTCTTAGAATTCCCGATGCTCGTTATCGTTCACGTAAGGACTAGCCACCCGCCAAAATTCTACCTTTCACCACCTCCCGCCCGAGAGGCATGTCAACTGGTGCGAGGATTTTGATCTCGATCAACAGGTATGAGTATGACCTGGTTTTTCTTGACAGCAATGGCTTTGGGAAAATAGATTCTAGTGGTTCCGTTAACGTACCCGTTGTCGGCGGCAGAACTTTAGGAGTTGGGATGAGGCATTTCACAACCCGGCGCACTTGTTGGTGTTGGTTTGTCAGCGCGGTCTTTTCAGTCTCAGCGGCCTCCTCGATAGCGCAGAACCCCGGTGCAGAAATTGTTCTTGACGCGAACGCTACCGGTGCAGTTTTTGAGGGGTTGGGTGCTGTAAGCGCCGGTGCCTCGTCACGTTTGCTGATCGATTACCCCGAACCTCAACGGTCAGAGATTCTGGACTATCTTTTCAGGCCGGGGTATGGTGCTTCGATTCAGCACCTGAAAGTGGAAGTCGGGAGCGATGTGAATTCGACTGACGGCTCCGAACCTAGCCACATGCGTTCTTCAACGGACCTGAATCTCACCCGGGGCTACGAGTGGTGGTTGATGGAGGAAGCTCAGAAGCGGAATCCGGATATCATTCTTGACGCGTTGCCTTGGGGCGCTCCAGGCTGGGTGGGCTCTGGTCATCTCTATTCACCTGACATGGCAAATTACATTGCAGAATTCATCGAGGGCGCCAGAAGAGTTCACCATTTGCATATTCAGTATGTGGGCATCTGGAATGAAAGGATGTTCGATAGCAATTATGTAAAAGAACTGGCGCACGTACTCGCGAAGCGCCATCTTGATACAAAAATTGTCTGTTGCGATTCATCTCCGGGTATCCCATGGGGCGAGTGGGGAGTGATTGACGCCATCCGGAAAGATCCAGAGTTGAGCGAAGCAATTTCAGCGATTGGCGTTCACTACCCACGGGAACGTAATTCACCAAATACCTCACTGGATGCACGCCAAACAGGAAAGCCGCTTTGGTCGAGTGAGGATCAGCCGAACCCTGGCTCCGGTCCATTTCTGTCGCGCGACTGGGCTGTGGGAGGACGAATACTTGCCAAACAATATATTTCAAACTACATCGAGGAGGGGTTCACCAAGACGGAAATTTGGAGTCCGATCACTTCCTATTATGATAACCTCGCCGCGCCGAACTCGGGCCTGATGTATGCGAACACTCCCTGGTCGAGCCATTATGACGTTCAAGGAACCATATGGGCGACGGCGCATACCACTCAGTTTGCACAGCCAGGATGGCAGTATCTCGACTCTGCCTCGGGGCGAGTCGGCACATCTGCGAGTTACGTCTCGCTCAGGTCTCCGAACCGAAAAGATTGGAGCATTGTCCTGGAGACGATCGATGCGATATCCCCACAAACGTTTTCGTTTATTTTACGCAACGGGCTGTCGCGGGACACCGTACATGTTTGGCAGACGGGTGACAGTCATACGTTCGAGAAAGTTGCAGACATTGCGGTTTCGAATGGGCATTTTTCATACACCTTTTCTCCGCATTCACTTTACTCGCTGACAAACACAACCGGGCAAGGAAAAGGGCAGGCCATTTCGCCCGTTGCAAAGCCATTTCCCTTTCCTTATCGGGACGACTTTGAAGGTACGGAGATTGGCCGATCGGCGAAATACCTTGCCGATCAGGACGGCGCATTTGAAGTGCATCGATGCCGCGAACGCGAGGGGCGCTGTTTGGAACAGATGATCGTGCAACGGCCAATTCCCTGGTCTCCGCTGCCGGCTCCATTCACAATTGCCGGGGATGCGTTATGGGAAGATTACGATGTATCCGTTGACGTCCAGATTCCTCGATTCAGTTCAGCTATGCTCATGGGACGAATCGATTCTGCGGATGTCTTCAAAGACAGCGCCGCCACCTATCCATCCGGATATGTTCTGAAGGTCGGGGCGGACGGTCATTGGGAGTTGTTGTCTTCCCGATACAAGCAGCCGACTTTGACGCTTGCGACTGGTGTCCTGGGAGATCTTTCGCCTGGCTGGCATCAGCTCGCGTTGAAGTTCGACGGTCGGACTATCACTGCCTACCTCGACTCGAGCCAACTGTCTTCGATGGGTGATGATTCTCATGCACGAGGAATGGTCGCACTTGGCTCCGACTGGACCCCGGTACAGTTTGACAATCTTGCAGTCTTGCCGGGCAACGTTACTGCTGCAACTTCCAAACAATAGCCGCTTTTACAAAAGCTGTAATTAGACTTTGCCCGCATTCACTTTGCGGATTTTGAGAGGATACCTTTCATGTTGTCGAGCTCGACGTCGCGCTTCTTTCCGGTCCTTGCCGCGGTTCTTACTACAGCAACCTTGATGCCCGCAGTATTCGGACAAGTCTCTTCTCAACTATCCATTGACGCAACAGAAACTTCTCCTGTCGGGCCGACTTCGTTTCGCGGCGGAACTTCAACCAATCCCGACGGACATATACTGAGCATGAATGAACGCTACCTGACGATGGATGGGAAGCCCTGGCTCCCGGTGATGGGTGAGTTTCACTACACGCGAGTTCCAGAAGCACAATGGGAAGAAGAAATCCTTAAGATGAAGGAGGGCGGTGTTTCGATCATTGCAACCTACGTCATCTGGATTCACCACGAAGAGATCGAAGGGCAATTTGATTGGACTGGCCAGAGAAATCTTAGGCACTTCGTCGAACTTTGCGCGAAGCACGGCATGTACGTCTATCCACGCATTGGCCCATGGGCGCACGGGGAGGCACGAAACGGAGGATTTCCGGACTGGCTCCTGCAGAAGGCGAGCAACACCCGTCAGAATGACCCTGTTTACTTATCCTACGTTCAGAAATATTACGCACAAGTGGGGACGCAGTTGCACGGACTTCTGTGGAAGGACGGCGGCCCTATCATCGGCATCCAACTCGAAAACGAATATGCGGCACGTGGCCCAAATGCCGGTGAAGCACATATTTTGCAGTTGAAGAAGATGGCGATCGATGCCGGCCTTGATGTGCCTATTTATTCCGTCACGGGTTGGGACAACGCCGTCGTCCCTCATGGACAAACGATCGCCGTCTTTGGCGGCTATCCCGATCAGCCATGGCTTGCATCCCTCGAAAATCTTCCGCCCCAGGAGGTATATGTCTTTCGCCTCACGAGTCGAGTGACGGGAAATATGGGGATGATGGGGTCAGCTGCGTCTTCGAACCAGACTGGCAAGCAGTATGACTTCCCGTTCATCACCGCGGAGATGGGAGGCGGCGTTGAAGACACATACAATCGCAGGCCGGTGATTCAACCCGACGATGTTGCGGCGATGGTGCCGGTAATGCTCGGTTCTGGAGTCAATCTCTACGGTTCATACATGTTCCAAGGGGGCGAGAACCCGGATGGCAAGCTGACAACACTTCAAGAGTCTCAGGCAACAAATTATCCAACCGATGTGCCGGTCAAGTCGTACGACTTCCAGGCTCCACTGGGTGAATTTGGACAGGAGCGCGAAGTGTTTCGGAAGCTGAAGGTCTTCAACTATTTCATGCAGGAATTCGGACCTGATCTCGCTCCGATGGAACCCCATGCCCCAAATGCTCTTCCCGCTGGCCCACAAGATATGAACATCGCAAGGGTCATGGTTCGTTCGAAAGGTGATAGCGGATTCCTATTCTTCAACAACTATGTCCGTGGGGCATCCATGCCGATACGCGAGGGCTTCCAGGTGCGAGTTAAGTTGCCTTCGGGGATTCTTGCGCTGCCAGCTCACCCCGTCAATCTTCCTTCAGGATCCTATGGAATATGGCCCTTCAACATGCCGCTTGGCTCAGTGCGGCTTGTTTACGCCACGGCGCAACCGTTCGCACGGCTACAAAATGGCAAGGAAACCATCTATTACTTCGTTGCCACATCTGGTGTGACACCGGAATTCGCGTTGGACAAAGTTGACAGTGTGCGATTGCACGCAGCATCCGGCACTCTCAATACAGAACAAGGCGTCACGGCTGTGAGCGGCATCGTGCCGTCCCTCATTCCTGCCATCAGCATCGAACAACCGAACGGCGTTCGAATCAACATCGTCCTCCTCAGCCAGCAGGATGCGGAGGACGCTTGGAAGTTAGGGACACCAACTCACCAGCACCTGCTTCTGACCGGCGCCCAGATTTACTCTGACGAGCAACACACCTTCCTCGTTCAGGACGGGGACAATCGATTCTCGTTTCAAGTGACGCCGCCAATTGACGAGAATCTCAAAGGCAGTGTACATCTCGATGCAAAGGCCGAGCAGTTCGCGGAGAGATATTCAGCAGTAATGCCCGCAGCCCACCCAACTCTTCAATATAAAGAAACCGCAGCAGCAGGCGAGGTACAGCCGGCTCGGATGGGAGCTCCTGTGTCGTGGCGAAAGGCTGTGGCCGTCGCACCGAACGATGCTGATTTCGAACATGCAGCCAAATGGACCATCGCCATTCCGCCCTCAGACTGGGCCGGAGCGCACGAATTGTTCCTTGATGTGAAATACGCCGGCGATGTGGCAAGACTCACGTCTGGCGGCAAACTGTTAGTCGACAATTTCTACAACGGTAAGTCTTTCGAGATCGGCTTGAGCAGGTTTCACGAAGCGATCGATAAAACTGGATTGGAGCTTCAGATTCTACCAATGCGCAAGGACGCGCCAATTTTTCTGGAGGATGAATTTCGAATGCCACATGGTGATGGGCAGGTTGTCGACCTCAAGAACATCACGGTGCTGCCACAATATCAACTGACCATCGATCTTCCTCAGCCACACTAGATTGAACTTTGTGAGCCGAGCACTTACCCTCCGCCAGTGGCAGGCGCCTCAGGCCGGCATCGTCAATATCCTTCGTTCCGCCAGGCTGCCGCAGAGTCATCGAATAGGACCATTGCACAGAAAGAGTTAGTGTTGGCGTATGTTGCAGCGGGCGTGCTGTCACGGTTAATCCGTGCTGCATCAGTCCCACATGCGTTCGATTGATTCGAGCGATTTTCCTTTCGTCTCGGGTTGACGAAAAGCCAGGTAGAAGAAGCCAAGCACGCAAATTCCGGAATATATCCAGAATGTTCCTGCGGCACCAAGTGACTTATTCAGAAGCGGGAAAGTATAAGTAAGCACAAAGCAAGCCACCCAAAGCGTGGTAACGGAGATTGATACAGCCGCACTCCGGATGCGCCCTGGGAAGATCTCCGAAATCACGACCCAGGTGACCGGCGCGAGTGACATCGCGTAACAGGCAATGGCAGCCACAACCAATAGAAGCATGTGGAGACCGTGGCTGTGCCGGTGATAGAGGAAGGCGAGAATTGAGTATATGATCGCCAATCCTGAAGTCCCAAAGAGCATCAAGACGCGCCGCCCGTATCGATCTACTGTGCGTAGCGCAATGATCGTAAAGACGACGTTCACCGCCCCGGTTACAACGATATTGAATAGAATGTCCGAAACCTGATACCCCGCCGCGGAAAAAACCTCTTCGGCATAGTTGAAGATGACATTGATGCCGCACCATTGCTGTAATACCGCGAGAAATACTCCCAAGCCGAGAACTCTTAACATCTTTCTCTCAAGCAATGGACGCAGGGATGTCTTTCCGTGATCCCTCTCCTGCGACGCCTGAACCTCGAGGGACACACTTTGGCTATAAGCCGGTCCGCCAATGCGCGTCAAGATCGTCTTGGCCTTGGTCATTTGTCCCTTGCCAGCGAGCCATCGCGGGCTCTCCGGAACAAAGAACATCGCAATCAGAAAGAACAAGGATGGAATCACCGTGACTCCGAACATCCAGCGCCAACCAATCTGTCCGTTCCACGAGTAAAGAATGTCGTTTGCGGTGGCGTTATGTGGGATCGGTCGCGCGATAAGCCAATTGGCCAATTGAGCCAGCAGAATTCCGATCACCAGAGTGAGTTGGTTCAATGAGACGAGTTTGCCGCGCAGATGAGCGGGAGCAAGCTCCGCGATATACATCGGGGAAAGGCTGGATGCCAACCCGATGGCGAAACCACCCAGCATGCGCCACCCCACAAATACCGACAGTTGTCCAGCGAATGCTACACCGACCGATGATACGGAAAATATCAGCGCAGAAAGCAACAACGGGAGCTTCCTGCCGAACCGATTACTCAATATGCCGGATGTAAGCGCGCCGATCAGACAGCCGATCAGCGCACAACTCATTGCCCATCCCTGCTGGGACGCAGATGTCAGGTGAAAGAATCTCTCGTAGAAAGGTTTGGCTCCGCCTATGACAACCCAGTCGTATCCGAACAGAAGACCACCGAGCGCACCGACCCCGGAGATGGTCCAGACATAAGCGGTATTGATCGAAGTTGCGAAAGGCAGGCCGATCGGGACGACTTTGTCAGTGGATTGCATGCATAGTCTCCAGAGGAACGGCAGCGCGACCAAGCCACTCAGATCCAAAACGCTACATCGAAAATGTGTACGTTAACGGACGATCCATTAGGCCATCGGACGGCGGACTCTGTCAACTTGAAGTTAGAGGACAATCGGGACAGAATCAAGGCTCTGCGCCCAATGTAGAATTCCCCCGGCGAGCGGTGCAAGGTGTTCGTGTTATTGATCGAGTACAATTTGATACGCCAATGAACCCTAAATTACCCAGTTCCGCCGGCATCAAGGAGATCGCGAAAGCGTTGGGCACCTCTATCGGCACCGTGGATAGAGCTCTGCACGCAAGGTCTGGAGTGAGCCCGAAGACCAGGGATCGCGTTTTGAAGATGGCGGAGAAACTGAATTACCGCCCAAATGTCGCGGCCCGAAATCTGAAGTTGAATCATCGTCTCCGTATTGGTGTCTTTCTTCCGGAGCAGATTGCATCGTTTTTTGATCGAGTCCGGGATGGGATTCGCGCTGCCGCGGATGCGGGTGGCGGAATCGGGATCGACCTCGTGTTTCATTCCTATCCACGTCTTGGCGAAGGAGACTCAGCTGCGATTGAAAAGGCCGACTGGCAGCAGTTCGACGGCATCATCATGGCGCCTGGAAATCCGGCGGGACTCGGCTCTATTTCGAGGAAACTGGAAGCAGAGGCAAAGCCGGTCATTTTTGTCGCCACTGACGCACCGCGAATGACTCATCTCGCTTCGATTGCTGTGGATGCGACGGTTAGCGGTGGCATAGCCGCCGATCTTCTTGGGCACGTCATAACATCTCCGGCATCGGTAGCCACAATCACCGGAGATCTTCGAATCCAGGATCATGCAGAGAAGCTTCGCGGCTTTGCTGCGTCATTGGCCACTCTATCTCCACATTTGTCTCTTCTGCCGGCTATCGAATCCCACGAATCGCCTGACGATGCATACCGGGCCGCGATGGACTTGATCAAACGGCATCCTGATCTTGGCGGCCTGTACATCAACACAGCCAACAGTCTCCCTGTTCTGCGCGCCATGGAGGAGTCCGGCCACCTGGCGGGTTTGAAAGTGATCACAACCGATCTTTTTCCTGAACTTGTTCCGCTCATTGAGGACGGTAGAGTGTTGGCGTCTTTGTACCAACGCCCTTTCTCGCAGGGGAAGGCCGCATTTGAGATGTTGATTCGATTTCTTTCCTCCCAGGTGGCGCCCAAGCCGATCACTCGCCTGGCACCTCATATTGTCTTGCGAAGCAATCTCAGCCTGTTTGTCGAGATGATCGAAAGAGATGATTCAAGTTCCTTTTAATCAAGTCGACAGTGGGGCGCGGATTGTATCGATGGCAACTCGGCCCTTGACAGCCTTCATTTAGCGTAGGTATTCTTTCGTGTACGTTACCGTTTTATACACGAGGATCGGCATGCAATCGAAGCAGGATGAAGCGAGCACCCAGAACCCGACCCACTATCTTCACTTGCCGCCTGCACCGCCGGAATTGTCTGGTCCTGTCAAAGCATGGAAAGAAGACGTTGCGATTTGGACTTATGAGCCTGAGAAGCCGGATAATAACCCGATGTTTCTCGAGAAGCGCGTTTACCAGGGAAGCAGTGGGCGGGTATATCCATTGCCTTTTATTGGCCGAATTGCAACCGAACCCCGGAATAAGATGTGGAAAGCCATCCACATCGAGAACGAATATATCCGCCTCATGATTCTCCCGGAAATCGGCGGCCGCATCCATGTCGGATACGACAAGACGACAGGCTACGACTTCTTTTATCGCCAAAACGTCATTAAGCCCGCGCTCGTTGGGCTTGCCGGCCCGTGGATATCCGGTGGGGTGGAATTCAACTGGCCCCAACACCATCGTCCGGCAACTTTCATGCCAGTCGAAACACAGATCGAGAGTGCGTCTGATGGATCCGTCACGGTGTGGTGCAGCGATCACGATCCGATGCTTCGCATGAAGGGAATGCATGGCGTATGCCTGCGTCCAGGTCGATCGGTACTAGACCTTAAAGTTCGGCTGTACAACCGGACTCAATTCACACAGACATTCCTTTGGTGGGCCAATGTCGCCACTCGAGTGCATGAACAGTATCAGTCATTTTTCCCGACCGATGTCCGGTTCGTTGCCGACCATGCAAAGCGGGCGATCACAAGCTTTCCATTGAGTAATGGCTCCTATTATGGAGTGAACTACAAAGATCGTTCTGAGACAGGCGTCCCCGCGGACGAGGCGCCGCGAAAGTTTGTGCCCGACGGCTCGTATCCTCCGAATGATTTGAGTTGGTACGCCAATATTCCGGTTCCAACCAGTTACATGGTTACCGGCACCGAGCAGGATTTCTTTGGTGGATACGACCATCGAGCTGACGCGGGCGTCGTGCATGTTGCGAGCCACCACATTTCCCCTGGCAAGAAGCAATGGACCTGGGGAAATCATGAGTTTGGTTATGCCTGGGACCGCAGTCTCACCGACAACGACGGCCCATACATCGAACTTATGGCCGGCGTGTACACAGACAATCAACCAGATTTTTCGTATCTTGCTCCCTGGGAGACGAAGACCTTTACGCAGCGGTGGTACCCGATTCACAGAATTGGAGTGCCGCAAATGGCAAACGAAGACGCTGCGCTCAGTCTTAAAATAGACGACGGCTCTGCGCGAGTTGGGCTCTGCGTTACGCGGCCGATCGAGGCGGTGACGATCCGGCTCATGGACGGCGAAAAAGAGATCGAAAGCTGGGCGCGCAGCATCACAATCCAAGAGCCGTTGGTGCTAACAGCCACTCTGCCGTTTGGTACCTTAAAAGAAAACTTGTCAGTCGTCGTGGAAGGGGCTCAGCAAACGATCATTGCGTATAGTCCTCCGAAGATGGAAGAAGAGATTCAACCGTCAAGCGCGAGAGAACCTCTCCCGCCTGGCCAAATCGCATCCATCGAAGAGTTGTATCTCACGGGTCTTCACCTTAATCAATATCACCACGCGACCAGGCAGCCGCAGATTTACTGGCAGGAGGCACTGGAACGAGATCCTGGAGATAGCCGATCCCATAATGCTCTGGGATTGTGGCAACTTCGGCGCGGCGAGTTGGGGCGTGCAGCAGACCATTTTCAAGCGGCCATCGAACGCCTGACAAGCTTGAATCCCAATCCCTACGACGGTGAACCGTTCTACAATCTCGGAGTCACGCGTCGTTTTCAGCAGATGGGCAAGGAGGCTTACGATGCCTTTTACAAGGCGACCTGGAACGCGGCATGGCGCGGGCCGGCCCATTTTGCACTGGCTGAGATGGACGCAAAGAGCGGACGGTGGGAAGCAGCACTGGATCACGTGCATCGCAGCTTAAGAGCGGAGGCAGACAATCTCAACGCTCGAAATCTTCTCTGCTTTATTCTGGAGAAGCTAGGCAATCCTGTCGAAGCCAATGCCATCCATTGCGAGACGTGTTCTCTCGATCCTTTGGATATCGGAATCCGGTGGCGTGAGGGCATCGCGCCCGCCAACGGGCAAGAGTGCCTCGACCTCGCGTTCGATCTGATGCGCGCTGGATTGGATGAACAGGCGGCCGAAGTCCTCCGGTCGGCAAATTCTGAAGCGCGCGACGGTTCGGCTCCCATCGTCCTTCTCGCCTTGTCCGCGGTCGAGAGACGGCTCGGATCTCGTGAAGCTGATGCGACTCTCACCCGCGCTTTGGCGGCTCCGCAAGACTACTGCTTCCCCAGCAGATTGGAGGAATTGCTGCTCCTCGAATCGACAATTGCGCTTCGACCTGAGAATGGAGCCATCTACTTTCTTCTTGGGAATCTACTCTACAATGCCAGCCGGCACAAAAAGGCGATCGCCGCATGGGAAGCGGCTTCAAAGCAATTGCTCGATGTCGCTACTGTATGGCGGAACCTAGGTATTGCATACTTCAATGTTCAGGATAGAAAGGATGCCGCGCTCGATGCATTTGATCGCGCATTCCTGGCCAACCCAGCCGATGGTCGCATTCTCTACGAGCGTGACCATCTCTGGAAGCGCGTCGGCAAGTCACCGCAATCGAGATACGCCGAGCTTCTTCGGCATCCTGATTTAATCAGTCAACGAGACGATCTCTCGGTGGAGTTGGCAGCGCTTCTGAATCAGATGGGAGAACCTTCGCGGGCACTTGAGCTTCTGCTGGACCGGAAGTTCCAACCGTGGGAGGGCGGCGAGGGGCTCGTGCTGGGACAATACGTTCGGGCACGTCTTCTGCTAGGCCAGCTTGCATTGAAGATGAGCGATGCTTCGACGGTGCGTATTCCGGTCGAAGTGGGCCGGTGATTCCATTGGATGTGGGCCGCTGATTCCGGTGTGATGTGGGCCGCGATTGGGTTGCGATGTGGGCCGCATTTTTTGTTTCACCGTAATCGTGGCCCACA
>Ga0302320_10021206_pt1 | contig 12913 bp, 6 predicted proteins | sample Bog_T0_3_FD_202130 | JGI IMG/M metagenome (GOLD analysis project Ga0302320, IMG submission 202130) | Peat permafrost microbial communities from Stordalen Mire near Abisko, Sweden - Bog_T0_3 | ecosystem: Environmental > Terrestrial > Soil > Wetlands > Peat | place: Sweden: Abisko, Stordalen Mire...
GATCGCCTTACTAGCATTCCTGCTGGCCGTATGCGTGGCAGCAGGCCGGGCTCAGGAGAGCCGCCAGGACGTAAGTATCAGTGGAATTGGCCAGGTTGAGCCGTTTATCGCTTCGTCCACCGACGTGCAGGTACACTCGAACGCCGGCTATGGCGTGCTGGCCAGCTACCGATTCATGCTGACGCCATCGAGCGCCATCGAGGGCAACTACAGCACGACGTACCAGAACAAGATTCACTATTACGTCAATCCGAACAACTACCAGGTTCTGACGCGGACGCAGGAGATTTCGGCGGCGTACGTACGCAGCTTTACCTACAAGAAGTTCAATCCATTTGTGGAAGCCGGGCCGGCGGCGTTTATTTTTCTTCCGATCGTGAACTCGGGGACGACGTCGCTGGACGTGAAACAGCAGATGCAGCTGGGCGCCATTTATGGGGCGGGTGTTGCGTACGAGTTGACGCCGAGCTTTGATATTCGCGCCGAGTTCCGCGGGATGATCACGAAGGTACCGGACTTCAACTGGTCGCAGTTCAACACGAACAAGTGGTACAACATCTACAATCCGGCACTTGGCGTGGCGTATCACTTCTAGAGCCGAGTAAGCGGGAAAGACAGGCAGGGGGCGGACATCAGGTCTGTCCCCTGTTTTTTTGCGTTTGGGGTGCTGGTGTGCATTTCTCAGGGATGGCGCGACAACCCACTGAACTCAAGGATTGGCCAAGCGGCGAGACGCCCGAGGGCCGGGAGGCCCTCAGGACAGCCGGCCGGGAGGCCGGAGCTACAACTTTCGGCGGTCTTTGAGAAATTCGGGCTAGCTGGGGTTGGCGGGGAGGGGGGCTTCGCGGTAGCGGCCGAGTTCCTTGACCATGGCGCAATGGGGCTGGAGTGCGTCGAGGATGAGGGCATCCATGGTGGGCGCGTCTGGCTGGTCGGGGCGAATCTGGCAATCGACATAGAAGATGTATTCCCAGGGCTTGCCGTGGACGGGGCGGGACTCGATTTTGGTGAGGTTGGTGCCGAGGGCGGCGAAACCGGCGAGGGCGGCGACGAGGGAGCCGGGGCGGTTTTCGACGGAGAAGGCGAGGCTGATCTTGTTGGCTTCGGGGTCCTGGACGACGTCGGCGGTGCGCTTGATGAGGAAGAAGCGGGTGTAATTTTCAGGGTTGTCTTCAATGCCAGCCTGGAGGATTTGGGCGCCGTAGTAGTGGGCGGCGGCCTCGCTGGCGATGGCGGCGGCGTGGCGGTCGCGCAGTTCGACGAGTTGTTTGACGCTGCCGGCGGTGTCGTAGAAGGCGAAGGCTTCCATGCGGGGGTGTTCGGCGAGGAAGCGGCGGCACTGGGCCAGGGCGACGGGATGGGAGAAGACGCGGTCGATTTCGCCGATGCGCGCGCCGGAGATGGCGATGAGGTTGTGCCGGATGCGGAGGAGGGTCTCGCGCTCGACGCGGACGTCGTGGGTGAGGAGGAGGTCAAAGTGCTCAGAGACGGAGCCGGCGAGGGAGTTCTCAATGGGAATGGCGGCGGCTTCAACGGATCCGTTGGCGACGGCGGCGAAGGCGTCGGCGGAGAGGGAGAAAGGAACGATGACGGCGTCGGCGACGAGCTTGATGGCCGCTTCATGGCTGAACGAGCCGGGCTCTCCCTGGATGGCGATTCTCATCCCTTGATTCTGTTCTCCTGAGCGGATTTGATCTTCCATTTGCACACTCTGAGCGAGGTTTTCGCTGCTGTGTAAACTTGAGTGCTTTCTGGCACCATACCACAGGTTGAATGGTGAAGGCGGTGGTTTGCGCCGCAAGGGGAGCGAAATTATCTTCCCAGGCAGAGATCGGCGGCGACGAAGGCGAGAAAGACCATGGCGATGACGCCGTTCATGGTGAAGAAGGCGGCGTTGAGGCGGCGCAGGTCGCGGGGGGAGACGAGGGAGTGCTCGTAGGCGAGCAGGAGGGCGACGGCGACGATGCCGAGCCAGCCGGCGGTGTGGAAGTGGAAGAGCGAGCCGAACCAGAGCAGCAGAATGAGCATGGAAACGTGCATGGCGCGGGCGGCCCAGAAGGCGGCGGGGATGCCGATGGCCTGAGGCAGGGAGTGGAGACCGGCGGCGCGGTCGTGCTCGAAGTCCTGGCAGGCGTAGAGGACGTCGAAGCCGCCGGCCCAGAGGGTGACGGCGCAAGTGAGGACGAGGATGCGGGGATCGAGAGAGCCGCGGACGGCGATCCAGGCGGCGGAGGGAGCCAGGCCGAGGGCGAGTCCGAGGACGAGGTGGGACCAGCGGGTGAAGCGCTTCATGTAGCTGTAGCCGAGGAGGACGGCGAGGACGAGGGGCGACAGGTAGAGGGTGAGGCGATTGAGTTGGTTGGCGGCGACGACGAAGACGAGGATTGCCAGAAGGGTGAAGCCAAGAACGAATTGGCGGGAGAGTTGGCCGGCCGGGATGGCGCGGCTGCTGGTGCGGGGGTTGGCGGCGTCGAGGTCAGCGTCGGCCCAGCGGTTGAAGGCCATGGCGGCGGAGCGGGCGGAGACCATGGCGATGAGGATCCAGAGGACGGTGCGCCAGCCGGGCAGGCCGTTGGCGGCGAGCAGAACGGCGGTGAGGGCAAAGGGGAGGGCGAAGATGGAGTGCTCCCACTTGATCATTTCGAGCGTGATGCGGGTTTTGGCGAGCAGGCCGGGCATGGTTGGGCTCCGACCTCTAGTGTACTTGGGGGCGGGAGCAGGCGGCTGGGCGGCCTCAGCGCTTGCAGCCGTCTTTGCCCTTCGGAAACAGACGGAAGACAACATGTCGCCGCGATTTCAAAAGAAGCTCCGGGCGAGATGCTTGATTGACAAACTCGAGGCTTGACAAATTCAAGGCTTGAGAAACTCCAGGCTCGACAAACTTCGGGCTGCACTTTGACGTCTTAGACGAAGAAGCGGGGGTATACTGGTGACGTTTTTTGAAGATGGGGAAGTGATTCAGGACACCCCGTCGCGCGACCGCCTGCTTGCGCTCGCCGGCTTGAAAGACAGGATCGGATTTCATGAAAGCCCGCTCACCTCGTTCGCGGTTTCGCTTCAGCCTCCAGCCGATTCGCCAGGCGGTCACGTCCGTTTTGGTTGGATTCGGCCTTCTCGCCGCGTTCTCTGTGCCGGTCCATTCGCAGATTTCCGGGCAAAGCGGCTGGACCTGGGAGAGTGGAAACCCAGTCGGTGGCCAATCAGGCGTCTACGGTCAGATTGGCACGGCGGCGTCCGGCAACGTCCCCGGCGCGCGCTACGGCGCCGCCGGCTGGACTGACACGCAGGGAAATCTCTGGCTCTTTGGCGGCGGGGGGCTTGACTCCACCGGGACCGATGGACTGCTGAACGATCTATGGGATTTCAATCCCGCAACGAGCCAGTGGACGTGGATGGGTGGAAGCAAGTCGATCAGTTGCCCGCCCTCCTCTCATCAGTCAAGTTGCCCTGTATCGGGAGTCTACGGTTCGCTGGGAAAGGCGGCGGCGCAGAACGTTCCCGGGGGCCGATTTGCGATGGCAAGCTGGACAGACAAGCAAGGCAACCTGTGGCTGTTCGGAGGCTCCGGCATCGACAGCGCGGGCAACGGTGGCGAGCTGAACGATCTTTGGGAGTTCAACCGCTCTACAAAACAGTGGACCTGGATCACTGGAAGCAGCAAGATGACCACCCTGGGGGGAAACGGTTATGGCCAGGTAGGCGTGTACGGCTCGCTGGGAAAAGCCGCTGCGGGGAATACACCTGGAAGCAGAATGGGCGCAGCCAGTTGGACGGATTCAGGCGGGAATCTTTGGCTTTTTGGCGGAGTTGGCTTCGATCAGAAAGGCAACCTCGGGAATCTGAACGATTTATGGGAGTTCAATCCGGCAACGAGCGAGTGGACGTGGATGGGCGGCGCCAACATCATCCCCTGTAACGGCAACTGTGGAGAACCGGGTGTCTATGGAACCCTGGGCACGCCATCGGCGGGGAACATTCCTGGAGCCCGCCAGGGCGCCCGGGCCTGGGCTGATGGAGCGGGCAATTTCTGGCTCTATGGAGGCTACGGAACCGACGCCAACAGCCACTCCGGCTATCTCACAGATATCTGGCAATTCAGCCCATCGACGGACGAATGGACCTGGGTGGGCGGCTCCAGTTCCACAGGCACCGCGGCGCTCGAAGATCCCGTCTGGGGCACGCTCGGAGCCTTTGCCTCCACCAACACTCCGGGAGGCCGCGACGTCTCTGCCGGTTGGGTGGATGGGGGCGGCTACGTGTGGCTGTTCGGCGGACACACGAATATCTCAAACGTTGTTGACGACCTGTGGGAATACAATCCGGATCTCAACGAATGGGTGTGGATGGGCGGGCCCGACCAGGTGGTCTGCCTCTACAATGGCGGCGTTCAGTATTGCGGCTACCCCGGCGTCTTCTACGGCACTGTTGGCGAACTCTCCGCACTGAACCAGCCGGGCGGGCGCGGCTGGGCCACAACCTGGACCGACAGCCAGGGCAACTTCTGGCTCTTCGGCGGATCAGGCTACGATGCCGGGCTCGGCCCGAATTCGCACGGCGTCACGCCGCTCAATGACTTGTGGAAGTATCAGCACACCTCGGCCGCGGTTGCGCCGACCTTCCGCCCGACGCCCGGCGGCTACAGCTCGCCGCAGTCCGTCACCCTCAGCGATGCAAATGCTGACGCGACGATCTACTACACCACGGACGGTTCGACTCCCACGACAGGGTCGAAGGTCTACACCGGCCCCATCCCTGTGGCTAAAACAGAAACACTTGAGGCCATTGCGGAAGCGCCCGGCCTGGCTCCCAGCGCGGTCAGCACCGGCGCCTATGTCATCGCGTGGGCGACCACAACGACCTTGACCGCTTCGCAGACTTCCAGTGTTTTCATGCAGCTAGTCACCCTTACGGCCACTGTTACGTCCCCCAATGGAACGCCGCCCGATGGAACCGGTGTGCAGCTTGCGGACGGCACCACTGTGTGGCAGACGATGCCGCTGAAAAACGGCAAGGCCACCTTCCTCACGCAGAATACCCCCGGAACCTACCATCTGACCGCGGTCTTTACCGGGACCACGAACTACATTGCCAGCACGTCCAACGTGGTCACCGAGAAGGTGACGGAGGGAAGTTCGGCGACGACGTTGACCATCTCGCCCAATCCGGCACCCTTCGGATCAGTCGTTACGCTGACGGGAACGGCTTCCTCGTCAACAGGCGGACTGCCCATCGGCGAAATTGTCTTTAACAACGGCAGCGCCCAGCTTGGTGTTGCATTTACAACTCCTCCGAGCGCGTCGGTGTCGATGTCCCTGACGTCGGCGCCGTTGGGCACGAACTCGATCACCGCCTCGTTCCTCGACAGTGGGCAATACTTTGCCAGTAAGTCAGCTCCAGTGAAGCTGGTGATCACGCCTCAGGTCACGGCCGGGTTCGATTGGACATGGATGGGTGGGCCGAGCATCTGGGCCTATTCAACGCAGGGCGGAATCTACGGCACCGAGGGAACGCCGGGCATTGGCAACATTCCTGGCAACCGCATCCACGCCGCGACCTGGTCCGACCGCCAGGGCAATCTCTGGCTCTTTGGAGGCAGTGGTTATGCGCTCCTGCAAAGCGCGCCCCAATACGTTGGAGCCTATGGCTGGTTGAACGATCTATGGAAATACACCCCCTCCACCAACCTCTGGACCTGGGTCCGCGGCTCCAACGAACCGTGTGTTCTGGAGCTCCCCCTGCCTTCCACAGCTTGCACGGGTCCGCTCCATGTGAATTACGGGCCCATAGGACACTTCGATCCCTCGTACGATCCGGGACCGCGGGAAAGCGCCGGCAACTGGACTGATTCCAAGGGCAACTTCTGGATTTTTGGCGGGATTGGCACCTTGAATGCTCCTAATGCGGGATTTTCGTCAATGAATGACCTGTGGGAGTACCAGATATCCTCGGGCGAGTGGGCGTGGATGGGCGGGACCCAGCAATATGAGCTCCCGGGGACGTATGGCAGGCTGAGCGTTCCGGCGAAGGGAAACCTTCCCGGCGCCCGGTACGGCATGTCCACATGGGCTGATACACAGGGGAATCTATGGCTCTTCGGCGGCTACGGCCCCGACATCGTTCCGCATTCCGGAAACATGAACGATCTTTGGGAGTTCAGCCCCTCCGCGAACCAGTGGACCTGGGTGAGTGGCAACGATGCCCTTGTCCCTACTCCCATTCCCGGTGAAAACATGTCTTACTTCAATGTTCCTGGCAACTATGGCAAGTTGGGCGTAGCCGCTGCCACCAATGTGCCCGGCGGGCGGCAATACGCCGCCCATTGGACCGACAAGAACGGCAATTTCTGGCTCTTCGGCGGATTGGGTACAGGTACACCCAATACCTTTTGGAGCATGCTCAACGACATGTGGGAGTTCAACCCGGCCACCAGGGAGTGGATCTGGTGGGGCGGCGCAGGCGTCACCAGCTATAACTCCGGTTATCCCAACGTCTGCGGGACCCTCGGAGTTGCTTCTGCCGCCAACGCACCTGGAAGCCGCTACGACGCGATGTACTGGACAGACGCCAGCGGCAATCTCTGGCTCTTTGGCGGCATGGGCCTGTTCGGCCAGAATATCAACGGTTACTTGAACGACCTTTGGGAGTTCAATCCCTCCACCAAACAGTGGGCCTGGATGGGCGGTGGCTGCGTGATCGACGACTCCCCTGACCCCAGCGGCTGGTATGGCTTCCCCGGAGTCTACGGCACTGTGGGAATCCCCTCAGCGTTGGACACGCCGGGAGGGCGCAGTGGAGGCGCTGCCTGGACCGACGCGAAAGGAAACGCCTGGCTCTTCGCCGGCGTCGGATTCGATACGTATGGAAATAGTTCTACCCACGATAACCTACCCCAGTACGAGAACGATTTTTGGATGTATCAGCCCTTTGCCAACGCCGCAGCCCCCGCAGCCACCGCGGTCACGGTGGCCGTCTCGAGCAAGACCTCGGTCTACAACCAGGCCGTGGCCTTGGGCGCGTCGGTGACCACCAAGGGCGGAGTGCCTCCCAACGGAGAGGCTGCGGAGTTTTTCTCGGGCGGCCTCGGACTTGGAATCGGGACCCTGACGGGGGGCAAAGCCAGCGTGACCACCACGGCCATCCCCGCCGGCTCCAACTCGATCTACGCGGTCTATGGTGGCGACCCCACGCTGGCTGGCTCCGATTCCGCCCCCGTCAACTTGACGGTGAACAAAGCCGCCACCACGACGTCCATCCTGGTAAGCCCGCTCACCCTCACTTTGGATGATTACCTGTCAGTCAGCACCACGGTCTCTGGCCAGTATGGTGGTACGCCCACAGGGACAATCACGATTTATAACGGCAAAACTGCCTTGAGAACCGAGGCACTGGTGGATGGCACGGACCAAACCAGTATGAGCAATATGCCCCTTGGAAAGGCCTCCATCTCAGTTGCCTACAGCGGGGACTCGAACTACAGCCCCAGCGTTTCGTCGACCGTCTCAGTCACCGTGAACAAAGCTCCCACCATGCCGGAGATATCCTCTTCCATCAACCCGTCAAAGAAAGGGCAGCCGGTCACGTTTACCGTATTCGTCCATGGGTATTTTCAAGCCAATACCCCTCCCACCGGGAAAGTGACCCTGCTGAACGGAACCACGACAGTGGGAACCGCAACGCTGGTAAGCAGCGAAGTTGGCACGGTCAAGATCGCAGCCTCAGCGCTTCCGGCCGGCAACGACTCCCTGACCGCGGTTTATGCCGGCGATGCAAACTTCGCCACCTCGACTTCGCCGACCTTTCACCAGGTAGTTAACCAGTAGTTGAGCCTGGGCGCTCTCGACGAGAGGGCTCGGCGGCGGGATTGGCCCAGGCCGGCTGGCTCGCGTTTCGTTGAGCAAGATAACTGCCGCTGCGAATGGGGCAGAGAGCTGCGGGCGTGCTTCTTGTCTTGGTGCGTTCTCGCTGCGCTTTTGGGGTCCCTGGCGGCCTGTTTGTTCTGCTGTGCAAGACACTCCGTCTCCGCCACCAGATTGAAATTGTGCATCCTTAGCCGCGGGTAGTATGTTGTTCGAGAGATTGGATTCCAGGAGGCGATAGGGATGAAGCGTTCGGAGATCAACAAGTACATTGCGGAAGCGGATGCGTTTTTTGGGGCAAACCACTTTAACTTGCCGCCGTATGCGCATTGGAGCGCGGATGCATGGAAGAAGGTGGGCAGCGAGGCGGACGAGCTGCGCCAGCAGCACCTGGGGTGGGACGTAACGGATTTCGGCTCAGGGGAGTTCGCGACCAAGGGGCTGACGCTGTTTACCGTTCGCAACGGAGTGCCGGCGGGCGCGGGGAAGCCGGACAAGGTTTACTGCGAGAAGATCATGTATGTGCGCGAGGGCCAGGTGACGCCCTACCACTACCACGTGGGCAAGACCGAGGACATTATCAACCGGGGCGGCAAAGGGGCCGGGCGGCTGGCGGTGCAACTCTACAACCTGAAAGAAGGCGGCGGCCTTGCGGATACCGAGGTATCGGTGGCCTGCGATGGCGTGCGGCGCAAGCTGCCGGCGGGCAGCATTGTGTACCTTGGGCCGGGCGAGTCGATTACGCTGACGCCGTTTCTCTACCACCAGTTCTATGGCGTGGATGGGGATGCAATCATCGGCGAGGTTTCAAGCGTGAACGACGATGCGGCGGACAACTTCTTTCTGGAGGCGCTGCCGAGGTATCCGAAGATTGTTGAGGACGAGGCGCCGGCCAAGCTGCTTTGCAACGAATACCAGCCAGCGTAGTCCGCAACGGTCAAGCCGGCAATTGGTCCGCGTATCGGGTCGGGGCTCCTCGGTTGGGGGCCCCGCATGCTTTTCGCTGCACGCGGGCATTCCCCCGACATTTTCATGATTTTGTTTTCATCGAAGAGGACAATTTCCCCGTGCAAAAGACACTTGAAGTGAAGCTTGCGGAGTTGAAGAAGAATCCCAGCAGCCGGGTGTTTATTCTGGCCGATGCCAAGGATGCGGATATGGGTTTCGGCATTGCGTCGCCGGGGCGGACGTTCGACGGGAGGCTGCGGTCGTTGCCCGAGTTCCGCGATGAGATGCGGCATATTGTGGAGCAGGGGCTGGTGGACATCATGCTGATGTCGTGCAGCACGTCAGAGGTGCTGACGATTCAGGAGCGGATTTTTGACAACTCGCCGGTGACTCCGGCGGTGCGGGCCAATGACGAGACGGACGTGCACATCGTGCGCGGGTCGCGGTATGCGGAGGTGGCTTCGCTGCCGTTTGCGTCGACGACGATCGATCATATTCAGGCGGGCAAGAGTCCGTGCACGGATGCGGAGCGCAAGAGGGGCTCGAACCTGGGACTTTACTCGGTGACCTTCAATAATCTGGAAAGCGATCTGGCGATGCTGGAGGCGTACAAGGCGTTCCGGCTGGAGGCGGAGGCGAAGGGGTTCGGGCATTTTCTGGAGGTGTTTCACCCGAACGCGCCGGCCAAGGTGCATGGAGTGAAGCCGGGGGAGATTCCGCATTTTGTGAACGACCACATTGTGCGGCTGCTGGCCGGCGTGCCGTCGGCGGCGAGGCCGCGGTTCCTGAAGATTCCGTATGCGGGGCCGCAGGCGATGGAGGAGTTGTGCACGTACGATCCTTCACTGGTGGTGGGGGTGCTGGGCGGCTCGTCGGGGACGGCGCACGATGCGTTCAAGCTGGTGTATGAGAGCAAGAAGTATGGGGCGCGGGTGGCGCTGTTCGGGCGCAAGATCAACGCGGCCGAGCATCAGTTGTCGTTTGTGGAGTGTTTGCGGCGGGTGGCGGACGACGAGATGAAGCCGGCCGAAGCGGTGAAGGCGTATCATGCGGCGCTGAAGAAGCTGGGGATTCCGGCGCGGCGGAGCGTGAAGAAGGATATGGAGCTGACGGCGGGGATTCTGAGTTATGGAGGCAGGGCGAAGTAGGGAACAGGGACCAGGGAATAGGGGCAGTTGGGGCAAGGCAATGGTCAAGACAACCGCAGGTTCTTCGACTTCGCTACGCTCGTAATGAACGGGGGCGAAAGGGCAAGTATTTCGCAGCGCCCCTACAGGGCGCTTGATCGATTTTGGCACCATTCCCAGGGCTGCGCTGCGCTTGCCCTGGGCTATTTTCCTGCACCCCTCCGGGGTGCCTCTTGAGGCGGCTCGTTCATTCCAGTTGTAACTTGACGCGACGAGTCGATTGCTCAGGATGACAGCGTGATGAAAGGGGAGCGATCACATGGCAATTTCTCGTCGCAATTTTATTCAGAGCGCAGCGGGCGTGAGCCTGGCGTGGGGCGGTTTGCGGATTTTTGCAGGGGCAGCGGGGCAGGCCGGGGAGCCCGCCACGGCGGGCGGGCCGGGAAAAGGCAGAGGGCCGGCGGGTGAGTTTCTGTATGGGACGCAGTTTTACCGGCCGCCGAATCCGCCGCGCGGCGAGCGGCGCAGGATGCTGCGCGATGTGGCCGAGAAGTACGGGTTCAACATCGTCCGCATCTATCCGATGTGGGACTACTACAATCGGCAGCCGGGCGTGTTCGATTTCACAGAGATTGAAGAGGTGATGAGCTACGCCGACGAGTTTGGCGTGAAGGTGCTGATGGGGATCGTGTTTGAGACGGCGCCGTATTGGCTGGAGCAGGCGCACCCGGAGGCGCGGTTTGTGGACGCGAAGGGACAGCCGCAGCGGCTGGAGGGTAGCGCGGCGCAGATGACCGGTGGCTGGCCGGGGCTTTGCCTGGATTGGGAGCCGGTGCGGGCGGCGGCGCGGCAGTTTGTGGCCGAGCTGGTGAAGGTGCTGGTGAAGCACAAGTCGCTGTATGCCTATGACTGCTGGAACGAGCCGCATATTGAGCCGTCGTGGCAGCGGAATATCTGGGCGACGCCTCAGGAGAAGTTGTATTGCTATTGCGCAAAGACGATCGAGGAGTTTCAGGGGTGGCTGGAGAAGCGCTACGGAACGATTGAGAAGCTGAACGAGGCGTGGACGCGGGGATTTCCGAACTTCAAGGCGATCGATCCGCCGCGCAGTCTGGGCACCTATGCCGATTGGGTGGATTGGCGGCGTTACATCATCGAGCGCAGCACGAAGTACATGCAGTTCCGCAGAGACGCGGTGCTGGCGGTGGATACAAACCACATCATGGAAAGCCACGGGGCGCATCATCCGCCGGTGGAGCCGATGGTGGAGAGCGGGACGAACGGGTGGCGGCTGGCCGAAGCGGTGGACGTGTGGGGCTTGTCCTTGTTTCCGCGGCGGCTGAATCCGGCGGGAGCGACAGAGCGCTGGATGCAGGGCGAAGGGGCTGACGTTGCGGCGAAGTTCGAGATTACGCGATCGAATGCGGCGGGCAAGGACTTCTGGTGTACCGAGCTGCAGGGCGGGCACGGGAACGCGGGATTGGACCGCAGCCCGAAGATGCGCAAGCAGGACATTCGCACGATGAACTGGCTGGCGGTGGCGACGGGGGCGCGGGGGATTATTTACTGGTGCTACCTGGCGGAGGCGACGGGCAGGGAAGCAAGCGGGTATGGGCTGGTGGAGCCGGATGGGACGACGACCGACCGCGCGGACGAGGCAGCGGTGAACAAGCGGCTGATCGAGGCGCAGTGGGAGATTGTGAAGGAGTACCGGCCGAAGCCGCAGGTGGCGATTTTGACGGACCAGGACAACATTCTGCTGACCTGGGCGATGAGCGGGAACGAGACGGTATCCACGCAGTCGTTCCGCGGCTACTATAAGGCGCTGTGGAACATGGACCTGCTGGCGGATTTTATTGAGCCGTCGAGCGTGGGCAAGGGGGACTATCAAGTCATCGTCGCGCCGTGGCACCTGATCGGCAAGCAGGAGACGTGCGCGCGGCTGCGGCGGTTTGTGGAAGCGGGCGGAACGCTGATTGTGGAGACGGGGTTTGGCTTGTTCGACGAGCGCTTCTATCTGAACCCGGTGGTGCCACCGTGGGGATTGACGGAGGCGTTTGGTTATCGCGAGCAGGAGAGTTTGATGATGACGGAGGGCGCCAAGCCTGAGCCGATGCCTGCGGCTGACTTAATTTATTACGAACCGGAGATGGAGTTCAGCGCGCCGGTGAAGGCGGCGGTGAAGGCGCACACGTATCTGACGCCGATCACGGTGACTTCGGGGACGGCGATTGCCACCTGCGAGGGCAAGACGGTGGCGGCGATGAGCAGGGTGGGCAAGGGGACGGTGTACTACGTCGGCACCAACCTGGGAGCGAGCATCACCAATGGCTGCTATGGCGGGGTTGAGCTGCTGCGCGGAATGATTGCGCCGGTGGTGGAGGCCGAGGCGACCTCAGACAAGCTGCGGCCGCGGCTGATTTCGGGCGCGAAGCGGAGCTTGCTGACGGTGTTCAACGACAGCGCCGAGGAGCTGACGGATGTGGTGAAGCTGAAGGGGAGTTACCGGCGGGCGAAGAACGTTCATAGCGGGGAAGAAGTGGCGGTAAGCGAGAAGGGCATCCGGGTGACGGTGGGTTACCAGGACGTGGTGGTGCTGCTGCTGGAGACGTAGGGCGGCGGACGGGCTTGAACGGAGAGAGCGATGCGGGGATTCACGACGTTCGTGAGCGGGTTGTCGTTTACCGAGTGCCCGCGATGGCATGAGGGGCGGCTGTATTTCTCCGATTTTTATACGCACCGTGTTTTGTCCGCCGGGATGGACGGGACGGTGGAGACGGTGGCGCACGTGCCGGGTCAGCCTTCGGGGCTGGGATTTTTGCCGGACGGACGATTGCTGATTGTTTCGATGCGGGAGCGGAGGATTTTGCGCCGCGAGCTGGATGGAAGGCTTGTGGAGCATGCGGACCTGAGCAAGCTTGCGCCCTGGCACGTGAATGACATGGTGGTGGATGAGGCGGGACGGGCGTGGGTGGGGAATTT
>Ga0302320_10021207_pt1 | contig 12912 bp, 11 predicted proteins | sample Bog_T0_3_FD_202130 | JGI IMG/M metagenome (GOLD analysis project Ga0302320, IMG submission 202130) | Peat permafrost microbial communities from Stordalen Mire near Abisko, Sweden - Bog_T0_3 | ecosystem: Environmental > Terrestrial > Soil > Wetlands > Peat | place: Sweden: Abisko, Stordalen Mire...
TCCTGCCATGACCAACCTTACGCCGCTGCGCGAACCCGAAGCCGACGGTAGGCCCTTCTGGGCCGCCGCCGCCGAAGGGCGGCTGGTTCTCCAGCAATGCCAAGCCTGCGGGAAGACGCGGTTTCCGCCGCGCCATCAATGCCCGCATTGTTGGTCGCCGGACGCAGAATGGAAACAGGCCTCAGGCAAAGGTGAGATTGAGAGCGTCACCATCGTGCGCCGTGCGCCGACGGCGGCGTTCCGCGACCTCGTGCCTTACGCGATCGTCGCGGTGACGCTCGCTGAAGGCGTGCGCATGATCACCAATCTCGTCGGCGAAGGCGCGCTTAACGCGCAAATTGGCGACAAGGTGAATGTTTGCTTCGAACAGCGCCCGAATGGCGCCTTGCCGCAGTTCCAACTCGTCGAGCCGAAATGATGACCGCTTCGCTGCGCAATTCCGCCGTCGTTCTAGGCGTCGGCGAATCCGACATCGGGCAGGTTCCCGGCATGACCGGCCTCGGCCTCAACGCGCAGGCCGCGCGCCGCGCAATCGAGGACGCAGGGCTTCGTCCCGACGACATCGACGGCCTGTTAACCGCCTATTCGTTCACCGAGCCTTATTTCATGCTGGGGTCGGTGCTCGCCGAGTATCTGGGGCTGCGCCCCTCGCTTTGCGCCGCGATGATCGCGGGCGGGGCCTCGCCAGGGGTGATGATCGGCCACGCTGCGGCCGCGATCGCCATGGGCCGGGCTCGCGCCATACTCATTTGCTGTGGCGAGAACCGCGCCACCGGCATGGGCCGCGACGACGCAGTGGCGGCGCTGACCGCCGTCGGGCATCCCTGGTATGAGGCGCCCTACGGCGCCTTCATCCCGGCGCTCTACGCCCTGATCGCCAAGCGACACATGAACGATTACGGCACCACGCGCGAGCATATGGCCGCGGTCGCGGTTCAGTCGCGCGCCAACGCGGCACTGCATCCGCGCGCCCACAAAAAGGCGCCGATCACGATTGCCGACGTGCTCGGCGCCAAGCCGGTTTCGGATCCGCTCGGGCTGCTCGATTGCTGCCTGATCTCGGATGCGGCGGGCGCCATCGTCGTGACCTCGGCGGAGTTTGCACGACAGGCGAGACAGAAGCCGGTATGGCTGCACGGTCTCGGCGAACATCACACCCACGAACATCTCGTCGCCGCGCCCAGCCTGACGCAATTCGGCGCGCTGGAGTCCGGCCGCCGCGCCTATGAGATGGCAGGCGTCGGGCCCAAGGATATCGACATCGCGCAACTCTATGATTGCTTCTCGATCGTTCCCATCATCGAAGCCGAAGAACTTGGCTTCAGCGCAATGGGGCAGGCCGGACCAGAGTTCGCCGCGGGCGAATTCGGCCTCAAGGGCCGACTGCCCGTCAACACCCACGGCGGGATGATGTCGCACGCGCACGCCGGAGCGGCCGGCGGGTTGTTCGGCGTCATCGAGTCGGTGAGGCAGTTGCGCGGCGAATGCGACGCCCGACAGGTCGCGGACGCCGCAATCGCGCTCGTCCACAATGAGGGCGGCATCCTCTCGTCCCACTGCACGATGATCTTCGGCCGCGAGCCGAGATAGCTCCCGTTTCCGCTACGGTCAGCGGACCCGGCTGTGGAGCCCGGCGAATGACCGTCTCGCCGTCCCAAAGCGGCGTCCTCCCCTGACTGCGCCGGGATTCGCTGAATCCCGGCGCCCTTTGGGATTACTCAGAAAGGCGATAGTGACATGACGACAATCGGCGTGGTCGGCGCGGGCGCGATGGGGCGCGGCATTTGCCAATGGGCGCTCGAAATGGGCGCGCAAGCCATCGTCTTCGACGCCAAGCCGGGCTCGGCTAACGAGGCGCGAACCTTCATCCTTGATATGCTGTCGAGAGCGGTCGCCAAGGGCAAACTGACGGCCGCAGGTCGCGATGCGATGATTTCGAGTTTGGAGGTCGCGGACAGCCTCGCTTCTTTCGCCAGCGCCGATGTCGTCATTGAGGCGATCGTCGAGGACATCGACGTGAAACGCAAGCTGTTCGGAGAACTCGAGAGCGTCGTGCGCGAGGACGCGATTCTGTGCACCAACACTTCTTCGCTTTCGGTCACGGCCTGCGCGCGCGATTGCCGATCGCCTGCTCGCGTAGTGGGCCTGCACTTCTTCAACCCGGCGCCGTTGATGAAAGTGGTGGAAGTCATTCGCGGCGAGCGGACGAGCCCTGACACCGTCAACCGGCTCCTCGCCATCGTCGGCAAGAGCCAACACAAGCCGATCGTCTGCGAGGACACGCCAGGGTTTGTCGTCAACCATGCGGGAAGGGGGCTTTCGACCGAAGGCCTGCGCATCGTACAGGAGGGCGTCGCTGAATTTGCCGACGTCGATCGCGTGATGCGCGAATATGTGGGTCTGCCGATGGGCCCGTTCGAATTGTTCGACCTGACCGGGCTCGATGTCTCGGGCCGGGTGCTGCGCGAAATCTACGAGGGCTTCTTCCACGATCCGCGCTATCGGCCGGCGCCGCTGGTCAATCGGCGGGTGGAGGCGCGGTTGTTCGGCCGAAAGGTTGGGGAGGGGTTCTATAGTTACCCCAACGGTAAGAAAGCCGAGCCCGAAGAGTTCGCCGCGCCGTTGGACGCGGATGGTTCTCTCTATATCGACGGGCCCGACAGCCTGAAAGCGCTTCTCGTTACCGCCGGCGCGAAGCTGATCGATCAGGCGTCGATGGCGGACGCAATCCTCATCTGTCCGCTGGGCGATGACACGACCGCCGCCGCACTGGCGTCCGGTCATGATCCCAAACGTGTCGTCGCCATGGACATGTTGTTTTCCGACAGACACGGGAGCGGTCAGCGGGCGACGATCATGGGTTCGCCGGTCACGGAAAAACGATCGCTCGACACCGTCCACGCGGCGCTGTTGTCAAGCGGCCTGCGCGTCACGAGGATTGGCGACTCCCCGGGCTTTATCGCCCAACGCGTCGTCGCCAATATCGTCAACACCGCTTGCGAGATCGCGCAGCAGCGCATCGCGGCGCCCCACGACATCGACGAAGGCGTGAAACGGGGGCTGGGCTATCCCGTCGGTCCGTTCGCGCTCGGCGACCAGATCGGCGGCGGGAGAATTCTAGCAATCTTGAGACGCTTGCAGGACCTGACCGGCGACCCCCGATATCGGCCGAGCCTTTGGCTTCGCCGCCGCGCCGAACTCGGCGTTTCCCTAAGTTTGACGGAAAGGTGAAGCCGCGATGAGACAAGCCGTAATTTGCGAGCCGTATCGGACGCCCGTCGGGCGGTTCGGCGGTCAATTCAAAACCGTCACCGCGCAGGACTTGGGCGCCCAATTGCTGCGAGGATTGCTGGCGCGGGCCCAGCCTCCGCCGGAACGGGTGGACGATATCATTTTCGCTCACTGTTACCCCACCATGGACGCCCCGGCGCTGGGTCGCGTAATCGCGCTCGACGCCGGATTGCCCGTCGGAGTGGGTGGTCTTCAGCTCGACCGGCGCTGTGGTTCCGGCCTCCAGGCGGTCATCTACGCCTCGATGCAGGTCGCGCCACCGGCGGTTCGGATTTGGTGATCGCCGGCGGCGCGGAATCGATGAGCAACGCGCCGTTCTACGCGACAGACTTACGTTGGGGCGCCGAAGGCGCGGCGATGCAATTCCACGACGCCCTGGCGCGCGGCCGCGTCACCGCGGGCGGCGTCAACTTCCCTGTTCCCGGCGGCATGATAGAGACCGCCGAAAATCTGCGCCGACGCTACGCCATTCCGCGCGCGGAGCAGGACGAGTTCGCTGTCGGCTCGCATCGTAAAGCGGTCGCGGCGCAGGAGTACGGGACGTTCGACCAGGAAATCATTCCGATCTCGGTCAAGGGACGCAAAGGCGCGCAAGTCATCGCGCGAGACGAGCATCCGCGCGCCGACGCCTCCGTCGAGGCTCTTGCGGCCCTGCGTCCGATCCTGCGCGCCTCCGATCCGGATGCCACCGTGACGGCCGGAAACGCCAGTGGGCAGAACGACGGCGCCTCGGCGGCGATCGTAACGACGCCGGAGATGGCCGCTTCGCTGGGCCTAAAGCCGTTTGCAACGATGATTTCCTGGGCGGTCGCTGGAGTGCCGCCGGACATTATGGGCATCGGGCCAGTGCCGGCTTGCGCGAAAGCGTTGGCCCGCGCCGAATTGCGAATGTCGGACATCGACCTTTTCGAGGTCAACGAAGCCTTCGCAGCGCAAGCTTTGGCCTGCACGCGCGAGTGGAAATTCACCAATGCCGAGTTCGCCCGAACGAACGTCAATGGCTCCGGCATTTCCCTGGGCCATCCGGTTGGCGCCACTGGCGGCCGAATCCTGGCGACGCTTCTGCGTGAAATGGCGCGCCGTAAGGTTCGCTACGGCCTGGAGACGATGTGCATCGGCGGTGGCCAAGGCTTGGCCGCGATATTCGAGCGGGTTGTCGCCTAACCGCCTTGGAAGCGCGAGCCACGAAATCGGCTCGCGCCTGATAGATGTCCTCCCAAAGCTCAGAGTTTCATGAACACGGACTTCGTCTGCGTGTACGCCTCGATCGACTCCGCGCCGTTCTCGCGGCCGAAGCCAGATTGTTTGTAGCCGCCGATCGACATGACCGGGTCGCCTTCGGCGTAGGTGTTGATCCAGACGCGCCCCGCCTTGAACTTACGGGCGATCCTATGCGCCCGCCCGACATCGCGGGTCCAAACGGCGGATGCAAGGCCGTAAGTCGTGTCGTTGCCCTGGAATATAGCGTCGTCCTCGTCCTTGAACGACAGGACCGAGAGAACCGGCCCAAAGATCTCCTCGCGCGCAATGGTCATGTGATTGGCGACATCGGCGAAAATCGTCGGCTCGACAAAATGGCCTCTGGCGCCGATGCGCGCTCCGCCGAGAACAAGCTTCGCGCCCTCGCTAGAGCCTCTGTCGATGTAGGAGAGTACGCGCCTCATCTGGCGATCGGAAATCAGAGGGCCGATTTCGGTATCCGCGTCGAGCGGCGAGCCGACCTTGTGACCCGATATGATCTTTGAAATCTTGGCAATGATCTCTTCTCGAATGCTTTCCTGCGCGAACAACCGCGTTCCCGAAGAACAGATCTGGCCATTGTTCTTGCAGAATCCGTTCACCGCCGACTGCGCTGCCGCGTCGAGGTCGGCGTCGGCGAAAATGACGTTCGGCGACTTGCCGCCGAGTTCAAGGGTTACCTTCTTCAGGTTGCCGGAGGCCAGTCGCATGATCTGCTGGCCGACGCCGGTCGAACCGGTGAAAGCGATCTTGTCGACGTCGCCGTGTGCCGCTAGCGCTGCCCCTGCGGTCGCGCCATAGCCGGGCAGAATGTTGACGACGCCCGGCGGCATTCCGCTTTCCTGAATCAGTTCGCCCAATCTCAACGTCGACAAGGGCGCTTGTTCGGCCGGTTTGAGAACGCAGGCGTTGCCGCAGGCGATCGCCGGGGCGATCTTCATCGCGGCCATCATGACCGGCACATTCCAGGCGTTGATGAGCCCGCAAACGCCCATCGGCTCGCGTAGCATGTAAATGAAACGCGAGCCGTCGGTCGGATTGGTCGTGCCGAGGATTTTGGTCGGCCAGCCTGCGAAATAGCGAAACACCTCGACGACCCCTGCCACGCGACCCACGCTTTGCGAGAGAGGCGTGCCATTGTCCAAGGTTTCGATGACCGCCAATTCCTCGGCGTTTCTTTCGACGGCGTCGGCAATCTTCAGCAACAAGCGGGTGCGCGCGTGCGGAGAAATGCCGCCCCAGGTAGGCGCCTCGTATGCTCGCCGCGCGGCCTTGACCGCGATGTCTACGTCTGCGGCGTCCGCTTCGGCGATACTGGCGAGCTTTTCTTCCGTTGCGGGATCGAATGTATCGAAGGTCTTGCCCGATACGGCGTTGACCCATTCGCCATTGATCAGCAGTCCCTTCGAATCCGCCTTGATCCAAGCTGTGGCCTTCTGAAAGCCAGGCGCAATGGGGAAAATTGGGGGCACGGATTGCGCGGCGGTCGTCATCGTGTTTCCTCGCTTGACTTGCTGACCTGGATCAGCCCGAGCCTGCGAATGGTTCTTCGGATCATGTTAAACGCAAGCGCGGCGCCAACTCACTGAGTCACAGCTTCCGGCGCGCCTGCCCACCCGGGGTTCGCTCTCTTTGTTGCCGTTATGGACATGTGTCGGCTTCGAATACAGAGCCGGCACGAATTTGTTGACGCATGGACCTCTCGCGAGGCGCGTTTCCCGCTGCGGCGTCAACACATTCTATTTTTCAGCGCAGTCCACAAACTTGGCACGCGCCTTGCCCTGATGGTTGGGTCGCAACAAGCTTCGCGCTAGGCCGATGCGCGGCGGCGACACAAGCAAGGGCCAGCCCGAGGGAGAGTGCGCTTGGAGACCATTGTATCGACAGGCGTGATCGGTATCAGTATCGGCGCCCAATACGCCTTGATCAGTATCGGCTTCACACTGATCTTCGGCATCATGGGCGTCGTCAATTTCGCCCATGGCGCCTTCTACATCATTGGCGGGTATTTCGCCTACACGCTAACAAGCCTATTGGGCGCGCCATTCATCTTTGCCGTGGTGCTAGCCACCTTTTTGACCGCCTTGGTCGGGTATTTCGTCGAGATCATTGTCGTTGAGAAATACGTCTCCGACCATATGGCGACGATGCTGCTGACGCTGGGCGTCTATCAAATCATGGTCACCGGCGCGACACTCGCCTATGGCGCGGAGCCTGTTGATTTCCGCTTTCCGATTTCCGGGGCGTTGCGATGGCATGGCTATTTTGTCCCCTATTCGACCCTTGTCGTCCTCGTCGTCTGCGCGGTTGCGATCGTCAGCATCTACTATCTGGTCTTCATGACGCGCTACGGCATCGCGCTGCGGGCGATGGCCGATGACGGCGCGGTGGCGCGCGCGCAGGGCATACCGGCGGCACGCATGTTTCCCATGGCTTTCGCGATAGCCACCGGGTTGGCGGGGCTGACAGGAGCGATCGTTACGCCGATCCTCGTCCTGGAGCCGCAAGGCGGGGAAGCCATTCTCGGCAAGGCGTTCATCGTCGTCATTCTTGGCGGCCTGGGCAGCGTGACTGGCGCTACGGCCTCGGCTTTTATCGTCGGGCTTATCGAAGCCTATTCCAGCGTTTATCTTGGAGGTTCGAAGGGCGCCCTCGCTTTGTTCGTTCTCGTCGTACTCATCCTGCTCGTCAGGCCACAGGGCTTGATTGGCTCCTCCGCGCGGAAGGCTTGAGTCCATGGTCTCGGATCGCCGTCGCGACTTCAAACTGGATCTGTGGGGCATCGTCCTGTTGGTCCCTTTGCTGATCTCGCCTTTTGTCACCAAGGACGTGCTCATTTCATCGCTCACCTATCAAATCTCGATCGGCGTAGCGGCGACGATGGGCATCTATGTCATGCTGCGCATGGGTCTGCTGTCGTTTAGCGTTCCGTCATTCATGACGATCGGCGGCTACGCGGCGGCGATTTCCGCCACCGCTGGGTGGACGGACATCTTCTTCCTGACGGCGATAAGTTTCGTGGCCCCGGCGCTGGTCGCAGCGCCGCTCGGCGCCATCGTGCTTCGATTGAAAGGGATTTATTTCATCTTCATCACCTTCATCTTCAACGAGATCCTGCAGATATTGTTATTCGAAACACCCGATTTGACAGGTGGCGCCAACGGCATACCTGGAGTTCCGCCCGCGACATTGTTCGGGCATGAATTGGCCGCGCAGCCCCAACTCGTCGCCGTGACGGCGGCGCTCGCTATCGTCGCAGCATTGATCACGTTCGTGGTCACGCACCGTTTCCGCGCCGAGTTTACTTCGATCGAAGAGAACGAAACGCTTGCCGAAAGCCTAGGCGTCGCGCTCTGGAAATACCGCACCATCGGCTTTATCGCCTCGGCGGGCGTCTCGGGCCTCGCAGGCTTCGCGTTGGTGAACATGCTTTCGACCGCCCACCCGAGCTTGTTCGCCTCCTGGTCAGTCAATAGTTATATTGCTTACGCCTTTGTGGGCGGACGCGGGACCCTATTGGGCGTCGCCGTCGGCAGCGCTCTGCTCATAGCGGTGACGAACTATTTCAGCGCCTTCGCGAACCTCTCGGCTGGGTTGTTCGGAGTGCTGCTCATCGTCGTTATGATGCTCGCTCCCTCGGGAATAGTGGGCAGCTTCGTCAAGCTCGCCGACTACATCAGGTCGCGCTCCGTCACGCGCTCAGCCCCATCGATCAAAGAGAAGCAAAATGAATTCGGTTGATCGCGCAGGCCCAGCTTCGGCGAAGAACGCCTCTGGCGACGCGCTTCGGGTCGACGGAATCGCGAAACGCTTCGGCGGTCTTCGTGTGTTCGATCCGATTTCCTTCGAACTCGCCGAAGACGAGATTCTGGGCGTGATCGGGCCTAATGGCGCCGGGAAAACCACACTGATCAATGTCATGTGCGGCATGATCGAGCCGTCCGCCGGGCGCGTGCACCTCGGCCAACGGAATATTACCGGCCTGCCGTTTCACTCCGTCAGTCAACTCGGCGTCGTCCGCAGCTTTCAACAGACCAACACCTTCAGCAAGGTCAGCGTCGAGGAGAATCTGTTTCGCGCCAAGCGCTTCTGCTCCAAGCGATCCGGACCCGACCTGGGATTGGATGACTTGCTTCACGACTTTGAGTTGGCCGGGCATCTCGACGAGCCCAGCGACAAGCTTCCCTACGGGTTGCAAAAGATGCTAGGCCTGATCATGGTCCTGGCCACTCGCCCGCGCTTTATCTTGATGGATGAACCGGCCGCCGGCCTCGAGCGGCGCGAACGTATCCGAGTCGATCGTTTCATTGAACATGCGCGCAAAGTGCTGCGGTGTGGAATTCTGATCGTCGAGCATGACATGGACCTGGTAAAGCGGCTGTGCCCAACGATCGTCGTTCTCGAATCGGGCCGTTTGCTGGCGAAGGGGCCGCCGGTGGAAGTGTTGGCCCGGCCCGATGTCATCAACGCCTACCTCGGCGATAGCGCGGATTGACACCATGCTGAAGATCGAAAAGGCGAACGTGCGCTATGGGGGCATCGTCGCCCTTCAGGATGTCTCGGTCGAAGTGAGACAGGGCGAATCCGTTCTTCTTGTCGGCGCCAATGGCGCCGGGAAATCCAGCCTCATCAACGTAGTCATCGGATTGGCGCCGCTCGCTAGTGGACGCGTGACGTTCGACGACAGGGATTTGGCAGGCGTATCTTGCTCTGATCGTTCGCGTCTCGGCATCGGCTATTCGCCCGAGGGCCGACGTGTTTTCAAGTCGCTGACGGTCAGGGAGAACGTGCTTTCCAGCACGCTCGGCACGCCCATGCGTAAGGCCGCTGCCAATCTCGAATGGTTGATGGAAGCCTTCCCACTACTTGCGGAGCGCGCCAACCAACCAGCGAACCAATTGAGCGGCGGCCAACAACAGATCGTGGCGATCGCGCGCGCAGTCAGCACAATGCCGAAACTTCTGCTGCTCGACGAGCCGTTCCTGGGGCTGGCGCCAGTGTGGATCGGTCACGTCAGTGCGGCGATCCGAGAACTGCAACGGCGCGGCACGACCATTCTGATGACCGAGCAGATGGCGCGCCCGGCGTTGAAATTGGTCGATCGCGCCTACGTGATCCGCAATGGCGAAGTGCGCCGAAGCGGGACTGTCGAAGAAATACGCGATGTTGCGCTAGCGGAAGAGTATCTCTGACGCGGGGCCTTAGGCCGGCGCCGGGCTTGCTGGGGCTCAACGTCAAAAACCATCAAGGCGAATTGCCTTTACCCCTCCGGAGATAAGAAATGAGTACACCTAGCAAGCCCTCCCACTACGATGCCGTTCCGCAACTCAAGCGTCTTCGGGACGATGTTCTTTATGGCGTTGTGTGGAAGCAACCGGAAATGAACGCGCGCGACCGCAGCGTTGTGACATGTTCAATCCTAGCGGCCCTCGGGAAGAATGAGGAACTCGCGCATCACATGAAGCTGGCTATCGAGAACGGCGTAACTCCGGACGAACTCCGCGGCTTGATCGTTCAGGTGGCGTTCTACGCGGGTTGGCCATGCGCCGTGAACGCGGCGAGGGCGGCCATGCCGATTCTGGTCCCCACCGAATAACCATCGCTATCAATCGACGTCCGCGGCGAAGACAGTCCCATTGTCGTTTCCGGGTACACGCCTGGGTCGATGGCGACGAACAAATCGAAGAGGGATGGAGACGAGATGAGCAAGCGATTTGAAGGGCGCGAGGAGCCGATCCTGGAGCCGGACATTGCGATCATCGACGCCCACCATCATCTTTTCGACAAGCCGTCGCTGCGCTATCTCCTCGATGAATACCTGGAGGACGTGCGCGCCGGGCACAGGATCGTTGGTTCGGTATATGTCGAAGCGGCGGCGTTCCACAGAAGGACAGGGCCAGAAGTTCTTAGGCCGCTTGGCGAAGTCGAGTTTGCGAATGGCGTGGGCGCCATGAGCGACAGCGGGACCTATGGCGAAATGCGGCTCTGCGCCGCGATCGTCGGCTATGTCGACTTACGCCTCGGCGAAGACGTTGCCGATTTGCTCGACCGCTCGATCGCCGCGGCCGCCGACCGATTCCGCGGCGTGCGTCAGATCGTCATGGATCACCCCAGCGACGCGCCCTATCGTTTCTTCTTCACGGGGCGCCCACCGGCGGGAATTTATCACCACCCAAGGTTTCGCGACGGCTTCCGTCAATTGGCGCTGCGCGCGCTAACCTATGACGCAACGGGCTTTCACATCCAGCTTCCCGACATCTGCGCGCTGGCGGATGCGTTCCCGGATACGACGATTATTCTAAATCACATGACGGTCGCGATGGGCCTAGATTTGAGCGTGGATGAGCGGATCGCGCTGTTCAACGATTGGCGCGACAAGATCCGCGACGCTGCGCGACGACCGAATTTGATGTGCAAGATTGGCGGACTCGGAATGCCGATCTGGGGCTTCGGATTTGAGTCGCGCTCCGACGCAATTGGATACAAGGAATTCGCCGACCGATGGCGACCTTTCGTCGAAACCGCGATCGAGGCTTTTGGAGTCGAGCGTTGCATGATGGAGAGCAACTTTCCGCCTGACGGCCGATCGGGCGGCTATGTCCCGGTCTGGAATGCTCTCAAGCATATCGTTTCCGGTTGCTCGCGCGACGAAAAGAATCAGTTGTTCCACCGCACCGCCGCGCGCGCGTACGATATCGAAATGGAAGGATTGATCCCCGCGGGATGAACCCGGGTCCAACAAGCAATCTCATAGCTCCAAGGAGGATTAAATGCAGGTCTTTCGGGCTGGTTCGCGGCCATCAGGAAAAGGGTCAGCTGAGCAATTTACTGGAACTGTTCGCCGTGACCCGCTTTGTCAAGCCGAGCCGCCTGGCCGGGTTCAAGCGGGCATCAATACGTTTGAGCCCGGCGCGCGCACCGCGTGGCACACACATCCGCTCGGTCAGACCCTGTTCTTCACCGCGGGCGCCGGCTGGGTGCGAAGTTGGGGCGGTCCTGTCCTCGAAGTGTTTCCCGGCGACGTCGTCTGGATCCCTGCGGGCGAAAAGCACTGGCATGGGGCCACCGCAATGACCGCAATGTCTCACCTCGCTATTACCGAGGCGCTCGACGGCAAGGCCGTGGAATGGCTCGAGCATGTCACCGACGACCAATATTTGAAGTGATATCATCGCGCCGAAACGCAATCGGCTTCGGCGACTCTCCAATCAAGCAATCTTAATTGTTGCGTGCGCCCGTGTCTTTCGCAACGACAAGCGCGTCCGCCGCGACGACGCCTTCGCCCAAGCGCTTCACCAGCAGCGGATTGATTTCAAACTCAACGATGTCGGGCGTCGCCAGGAACAAGTCGCCCAGGCGCGCGGCGGCGCGCGCCAGCGCATCGACATCGGCGGCGGGCGCGCCCCGAAATCCCTGCAGCAGCTTCGACAGTTTGAGCCTCTCCAGCGACGCCTTCACTTGGAGTTCGGAGACCGGCAGCGCGAGATGCACGACATCGCGGTAGAGTTCAATGGCGACGCCGCCAGAGCCGATCGACAGCACAGGGCCGAAATCCGTGTTGCGCAGGCACGAAAGCACCACCTCGACGCCGCCCTCCACCATCTCCTGCACGAGCACTCGCAGATCGGGTTTGCCCAATCGCCGGCGAAATTCCTGGGCATGCGCATCCACCTCTTCGGGCGTGCGCACGCGTAGCTTCACCAACCCCAACTCGGTCTTGTGCTCGCAATCCTCGGGCAAGACCTTGACGACGAGCGGATATTTCAACCCAGCGCAGGCGACGACCGCGTGAGTGTCCGCGGGCATGGTGATCCAACGCGCCGGCGAGATATGGCCTTCCTCACAAAACGCCATGATTTCGGGCCAGTCCCGAGGCGCGACGTGTCGCGGCAGAGGCGCTCGCGCCGCGACCTTTGGAAGCGCTTGATAGCGTGCGCGTCGATAAAGCCAAGACAGGGCTCGCATCGCGTCAGCCGTGTCGTCGACCAGCAACACGCCCGCCTCTCGAAACCTGTCCCGAGTTTCTCGGTCGCTCATTTCCGCGACGAGACTGAGGATCATCGGGAAGCCGCCTTGCCGCGCGGCTTTCCTGAAGTCCTCGCCATGGTCTTGCAGATTTTTGAGACCGCTGCTGGCGAACTGGATTACGAGAGCCTCGGTTCGGGCATCGGCCGCCAAAGCCGCGCAGGCGTCGCTGAACAGATTGGAAATGCTGTGAATCTGTCCGGTGAGATCGACCGGATTGGCTTTGCGCGCGAAAGCGGGCAACAGACGCTCGAATGTGTCCACGGTCGCGGGGCTGAACTCCGCCATCGGCAAATCGAATTCCTCGCTTTGATCGGCTAGAAGCGCGCCCGCGCCCCCGGAGGAACTCAAGACCAC
>Ga0302320_10021210_pt1 | contig 12911 bp, 14 predicted proteins | sample Bog_T0_3_FD_202130 | JGI IMG/M metagenome (GOLD analysis project Ga0302320, IMG submission 202130) | Peat permafrost microbial communities from Stordalen Mire near Abisko, Sweden - Bog_T0_3 | ecosystem: Environmental > Terrestrial > Soil > Wetlands > Peat | place: Sweden: Abisko, Stordalen Mire...
TCGCCGCCACAAGCGACAGCTACCGCGCCCATCTACTCGGACTGGGATAATAGGAACGTGCCCGCACGCCCTTTCCACTTTCGCCTTCTCTTCATGCGATCACCCTGCATTGGGCATGAGGCTCCGCGCCTTTGTCGTCGGGCCGCTTCAATGGCGCATTCGCGATGGGCGATGGAAATTTCAGTTTGTTCCGGCGAAGATTCTTTCCGCGGAGGGCGCCGCGGGCGTGGTTCCCACCGATCCCAATCAAAGCCGCTGGAACGAGATTTGCATGATCGCCGCCGGACCGATGGTCAACCTGTACACAGGCGTGATTGCGGCTTGCATTGCTCTTATGGCAAAAGGCCAGGGTTACGAGCCGTACTGGCACCTCCTCGCCCTTGTCGCGACCCTCTCGTTCGTCAGCTTCGCGGGAAATCTGATTCCATTCCGGCCTGAGGCCAGCTATTCCGATGGCGCCAGAATCTATCAGCTCCTGCGCGGTGGCCCCCTTGCCGACTTGCAACGCGTATTCAACCTGGTGGGCGCCACCCTGGTTACCTCCCTGAGACCAAGGGACTACGACATCGAGGCTATTCAGCGCGCGTCTCGCACGTTTACAAGTGGGCGTCAGGCATTTCTCCTTCGCATGTTTGCCTCGTTCTATTTTCAGGATTGCGGCAACATCCCCATGGCCTGCCAGGCGCTTGCCGAAGCGGAGTCGATCTACAAGGACTCAGCCGCTGAGATTCCCGCCGAATTGCATGCGGACATGGTCTTCGGCAATGCATACCTGCGCCACGACGCTGCCGGCGCGCGCCTCTGGTGGGATCGCATGAATTCCAAGAAGCCGTCGCACCTTGGCGTCGATTACTGGCTGGCCCAGAGCGCCCTGCTTTGGATTGAAAGCCACAACGAGGAAGCCCTGGAGGCCTGGACAAAAGGGAATGCCCTGGCAAAGCAGCTTCCCGTGGCTGGAGCCTACGAGTTCGATCGTGACCGCGTGAGCCTGCTGCATCAGGCGCTCAGCCTCGTCCCCTCCGTCGCGGCGCAAGCGTAGCTCTCTCCGGTCAAGCAGCATCAAAAGCGAATGCCCCACGCAACCGTGGGGCATTCGCTGACTTGCTGACTCGCCCGCATCAGGGTCTCTCGTAGAACCGGAAGAACAGCCCCGGCTTGGCGCAGGGCTCGGCCCGTGCCACCAACTCCGTGGCCTGCCCGTCGCTGAGCGGCGTAAACTCCCGCGCCAGGTGCACATTCTCTTCCAACTGCGCAATCGTGTCGCAGCCGATAATCACCGTGCTCACCGGCCTCGACAGCGTGTAATACATCGCCTCGCGCATGGTCAGCGTGCCCGGCGAGGTGGTCTGAAAGACATTGCCTTCCCAACTGTGCTTCTGCTGCTCCACCGGCGGCGGCGTCCAGCTCGCCAACAGGCGGCTGCGGCCCGGAATCTTCATGCCGATGATCCCCATCTGCTTCTCCACGGCCAGCGGCAGCAGCTCCTGGTTGAAGCTGTAGTGGTGCGGGTCGGCCGCATTCATGGCCATCAGAATCGTATCGAACGGATAGCGTCTAATCCCCTCCATCAGCGCATCGGGCCGGTAGTGGCCGGTTAGCCCCAAGTGCCGCACCACCTTCTGCTCCTTCATCTCCAGCAGCGCTTCCATCGCCCCGCCCTTGGCCCAGATCTCGTTCACGTCGAACAGCGTGCCCACGTCGTGCAACTGCCACAGGTCCACATGGTCGGTTTGCAGCAGTTCGAGCGACTTCTCGATCATGCGCATCGACCCGTCGCGGGTCCGCTCCTTGGTCTTGGTGGCCAGAAACACTTCGTTGCGACGCCGCGCCATCGCCTTGCCCACGTACTGCTCGCTCCAGCGCTCCGGCCCGCCGTAGATCGACGATGTGTCGATGTAGTTCACGCCCAGGTCCAGGGCCCGCTCCACAATCGGCACGGCCACATCGAAGTTGTTCGGCTTCTCCAGGCTGGCCTGCCCGCCGAGCGAAAAGATGCCCACCTTGTAGCCGGTCTTGCCCAGGTTGCGCGTTGGCATCGACGCCGGCGTCAGCGGATTCATGGGCAGCGGCGGCATCGTCTTTGCAGTGTCGGCTTTCAGGGCCGCCGAACCCAGCAGCGCCGCCGTAACCGCGCCGCCGGCCTTGAGAAACTCGCGCCGGCCATGCTTCTGGGAACCCGTTGAATGCTCCTGGCTCATAGTGCCTCCCTGTCCTGCGCTCCGGGCGCAGAAACCTCCGCAAAACTTTGCGTCGATCATAGTCGAGCGGAGCTTGGGCGCGGAAGAATATTTGCAATTGCGCCTTCTACGAGCCGGCCTTTGCAGCGTCGGGCCAAACCGGGCTGGCCAGCTCGATGGTCACCTTCGGGCCTTCCGGGTAAAGTGGGCCTTCCTCGCGCACAAAGGTTGGCGCCTGTCCGCCAATCACCCAAAGGTCGATATTCGGCGGAGCCTTGCCCACCAGCGGCGCCACCATGCCGGCCAGGCCGCCAATCTCAATCTTGATCTCGTAGTGGGTTGCCTTGTGCGCAGAGCCGGCCACCGTAAACGCCTCCTCGCCCCGCGAAGAGACAACCAGCTTCACCACGCGCGTTCCTGGCGTTGCCACCAGCAAGGGCACCGTGGTCTCCTCTGCGCCAGACCGGATGTTTGAGATAAGCAGCGGAACCATGCCGTTGGCCAGGTCCGGCGGCAAGTCCTGATGGTCCGTCTTCACCTCTTCCTTGCCGTCCTTTCCCGTGGAGCGGACGGTGACTTGCTTGCTGCGCGCATCGATCAGCACATCCATCGGATGCGGAAAGCTCGGGCCTTTCTGCGAGTGGTGGTCGGAGATGAGCCGAAAGCTGCCGCGCTGCGAGAAGACCGTGGTCTCGTCGTCAACCGAGCCATCCTTGAATGTGAACAAGGTGTGCGACGTAACCTGGTCCCCGTGTGCCACCTGCACAATGTCTCCCGAAGCAAGGATGTGGCCGTCTTCGGAGCGGATCTGCAGAAATCCATGAATGGTTCCCTGCGCGTAGCGGACAGGAACCCGTTCCGCGGTGGCAATCTGGAGCCAGGCGCAGAGCAGCAGGGTGAGCATCGAGCAGAATCGAAAGCGCTGCGCCAGGGGAGGCCTCATTTCGTAACTTCAGCGTAGTTCGATGTGACGGCGAGGCGCAGGGTTGGCCGGAGCCATTTCGCGCGTGTGGACCTGCACCCTTTCAACATGGGCCAGTTCAAGCCAGTGCCGCCCAGACACCGGTCCAAAACGTGGGCTCCGCGACGGCAGGTCGCGGAGCCCATTCTTAATCTAATTCCATCTTTAATCTATGAGCTCGAGCCTTACTTCGACTTCTTCAACTCGGCAATCTGGTTTGCCAGGTCGTCGATCTTCTTGTGCAGGCCGCCCACATGGGCCACCAGTTGCGCAAAGCCGCCTTCCACCGGATCTCCTGGATTGACCGGCCCGTACTGAAGCTCGGTGCGCGGATCTTTCTCATACGCGTATTCCTTGATGTCTTTCGCGTACTCCTTGTAGAACTCCTTGTATTCCTTGAAGTAGTCCTTGCGGAATTTGAAGATCTCGGGGTTGGCGATGATGCTCTGGAGATCGCGTACAGTCAGCTCGCTCACCGCCTTGTCTGGATCGATCTTGACCGCCGGGCGGTCGCTTGCGGGAATGAATGGTTCCTTCGGGTTTGCCATGGGGGAGTCTCCTTGTTCGGGCTGAAGCTGTCGTTTGGGGAAGCCCAGCGGTTAGTGGCCGGGAGCCGTCGGTTCCAGGGCCAGTTGCGGTTGGCGGGCCGCTTCGTGCAGGCAGCCCGGCTTCGCGTGCAGTAGATCGGCCAGCGCAGCACTGATCGGCTGCCCGGTTCCGATTTCATAGAAACTGAATCCCGGAGAGGGATTGACCTCGAAACAGAAGACCTCGCCCCTGGGCGTGATCTTCAGATCGATGCCGGCAAACAGCAGATCCAGCCGCCGCGCAATGCGGATGCAGGCCTGCTCCATCGCGGGAGTCAATAGCTCCTCGCGCATGTCGCAGTTCTTGCCCTCGCGCTTCGCGTACCGGTAATCCACCGCCTCTGACCGGATGCGCGTGGCGAAGATCCGTTCTCCCACCACATGCACCCGCACGTTGTCTCCGGGCACGAATCGCTGGAATTGCGCCGGTCCCTGCCGCAGCAGGGTAAGCCGGTCTAGTTGCTGGTGCGAGAGCCGCCGCACAATCGAGCGGATGCCGCTCAGCGACTTGTAGATCACCTCGCCCGCGTGCTCCACAAAGAACGCCCGCGCCTCTTCCGGGTCGTTCGTCACCAGCGTCTCCGGGGCGGCAAAACCGCATTCCTCAATCAGCAGCGCCTGATACGGTTTGCTGTGGTTCGACATGCCGCCGCGGCTCCGGTTCACCACCGTGCATGGCAATTGCTCCAGAAGCGCAAACAATCCGCTCTCGGCTTCCGCATAGATTCCCGGCACCATCTCGCTCGCCACACCGGTAGGCGGCACACGTCCCTCCGCTCCCAGCGAACGCAGGTAAACACCGCTGATCTCGTCCAGCCGAAGCTGCCAGCCCGGCCCCGCGATCGTTCCTTCCACACGGCCTCCGGTCCACTCCCAGTGCACCATGAAGCTCGCCGGGTAGCGCCCCAAATCCAGCAGCCGGTACGGATACCCGCATGCCTCCAGGCGCGCGCACACCAGCTCTGTCACCGCATCAGCCAACCCGCCGCAGACCACAATCATGCCGCACCCCCGCTCAACGCTTCGTAGGACGCATCGGAAATCCGCCCCCGCAAGGACGTGCCCCTTTCCTCGGTCAGCAATCCGGCCAGCGCTTCCACAATCTCTTCCTGCGCCTCCATGCTGAAGCGCTCCCACTGCACCAGTTGTTCAACCGCTACCACCGCGAGTTCCGCCGAGCAACTCGCATCCATACCCGGCATCTCCGCCACCGCCACCTGCACAAAATCCAGCTCGGCCAAGCGCGTGAATCTGCGCAGCGCGCCTTCCAGCGCTTTCATCTCTGCTGCAACCGGCCCGTCCCACAGCACCGCATCGCCCACCACGCAGGCCAGCCGGGTCTCCCCATGCGCCTCCCGCAACGCCACCGGCGTATGCTGCGCCAGCCGCATCGCGCCCTGCCACTCCGCGTCCGTCTGTAGCTTGAATTGCGAGACGCTGGAGAGCGGCGCCAGCACCGTGCCGTTCTCGTGGCGGGCTCTCCACTCGCCCAGCCGCCCGGCTTGGTTGCCGATGACCATATCCGCCGTGCGCAAGCCCGCGCGATCCAGAAGCTGCGCCCACTCCACAAGCGGCGGACGCGGACGGTAAAACAGCCACGCCGGCGCACGGTTCACCACCTTGCCCGGAAGGCTCCACAGCCACCCGAGCAGCGCCGCCTGCACCTCCGCCGACATGTACTGCCCGTCTGCCTCGCTCCAGTCGCTGCCCGCCTGCCAGCCGGTGTCGCGCACCAGCACGCCATCGATCTCCGCGCTGCCCGCCTCCCACTCGCCGGCAACGCCAATGCGGCTCTCGCCCGCTCCGCGCCCGCCTCCCGCGAATCTCCAGCTGAAGCGGTGCGGTTCCGCAAGCAGGCCGTCCACAATGCGGGTGCTGTGCCCCCGCTCCGTCAATCGTGAGCGGAGCCGCGTGGCGCAGGCATCCTGCGCGCTGCCAAGAATCAGATACACAATCGGCCTCCTCCCGCCAGGGGCAGGGAATGGATCGCTGGAGAATTGCTTTCGGACGCGCGCTTGAGCAAGGGAAGCTGATGCCCAAGGCCACGAAAAGGAAGAGGAGCCGAAGGCACAGTCACGCGTCTGCAGGATTAGTGAAGCAGGCAGGCAATTCGTTTCAAACGGCTGCGGAATTCCTGTTGGCCTGATCTCAATGGCCGTATCGCAACAGACCTGTCGTCCTGAGCGAAGCGCATTTCAGCCGATCCGAAAACCTGCCCTGAGCCGATCCAAAGGGGAATCTACACTCGGGGCACTGATTTGCACCAGACTCTGCTCCAGAAAAGTGCAACGAACTTCGGCCTTTTCGCACAGGGCAATCGCATAAACGATTTCCGTTGCCGGACGTGGTTCCATTCGTTGCCAGAAACAAGGCGCAAGTGCCCTCTTCCCGCAGACGCAAATGCCCTCTTCCCGTAGGAAAGATATGAAAGTAGCCCCGCATGGAGCGAAGCGCAATCCGGGGAATGCATCCCAAGCCCAGCTTCCGCGTCCTGGAGGGACGCGGTGAGCCTTGCCCTTCGCATACGATCTTGCTCCTGCGATCACCCTGCCCTTTTCGCACTCCCGAAGGTTAACAATTGCATATACGGGGCAGCATCTTCATATATACAAGGAGCAAACATGCCTCGTTCTCTCACTTCGATTCGGCTCGACATGAAGCTGGCGCACCGAGGCCTTACACATGGCCCTCAAGAAAACGGTCGGGCTCAAGCGATTCAAGGAACTTATGCTGAAGTACGGCGGCAAGATGAAGTTCGCCGGAAGCGATGAGTGAGTGCGCGATCTTCGATACTCCGGTCTTGATCAACCAGTTCCGCACCAACCGTCACGCGGCGCGTATCGGGAGTCTGGATCTGCCGGTGAGGAACTCTTCGGTCGTCATCGCTGAGCTTCGCCGCGGCGCCGCCGACCCAAAGGAAGCCAGGCTCGTCGCCGAGCTGGAGAAGAACCACGCCGTCCTCACGCCGACCGAGAAGAACTGGCTTGAATCTGGCGCGATTTTTGCCAGGATAGGGAAAGACAAGGGCTTCGAACCGCACAAGCTGCGCGACCTGCACTTCGACGTGCTGATCGCGCTCACCGCGCGAACCCACGGCGCACGCCTCATCACCAGCAACCGCGCCGACTTCGAGCTGATCCGGGAGTACCGCGAGTTCAAGCTGGAAGTCTGGTAACCACCTGCGGTGCGGCGGACCCTCGCTGTTCGCTCGCAGGACTTCGGTGCCTTCCGCCCTTCGATCGAAGAACGGTCCATGGATTGGCGCGCAGTCACAATACCTTCGACTTCGGACGCGGGCGCTTGTAAAATCCATTCAGGAGAAGATTGCGCTTGGCGCCCGTGATATATCCCATGGCTGAGACTCTGGATCGCGCCTCGGCAGTTCGAGGCGTCCTCGCTTCCTTCCGCATGGAAGGCCTGGAACCCGATGCCGAAACCGCTGCTCTGCTTGCGCGCTATGAAGCTGGCTCGCTTTCCCTCGGCGAACTCGGCTCCGCGATCGAAGGCCACGTCGCCCGGATGGAGACGGAACAGGCTGCCAAAGGCGCTGCCTGATTGTGCTTTCGCCTCTTTGAGACCCTATGTCTTCCCGGCCCAGGCATCCGCAGAACGCAGTTCCGGACAACAAATTTGGTCTGACCAGCCAGGCGGAGTTGCAGCGGCGCGAAACACCGCTTGCCCTGCGGCGGCTGCTCGAACTCCAGCTGAGCCCTATTGCCGGATGCTTCGACACCGGGCATCTCCAGGCCATCCATCGTTACATCTTTCAGGATGTCTACGATTGGGCAGGTGAGCTCCGCAGGGTCGCCATTTCGAAACCCGGAGCGTTCTTTCCACCGCCAGAGTATTTAAAGTCGAGTCTCGACGCACTCTTTGCCGAGTTGGGCCGCGAAGACTGTCTGAAGAACCTGCCCAGCCCAGCCTGGGCGCGGCGCGCCGCGTGCTTCTTGGGAGAAATCAACGCGATCCACCCTTTTCGCGAAGGAAATGGCCGGGCGCAGCGCGAGTTTATTCGCGAACTGGCTCTGGTGGCTGGGCATCGGCTTGTTTGGGCAAACCTCACGCAAGAGGAGATGATCCAGGCGTCGCAACTTAGTTTTCTGCACAGAGATTACTCAGCCCTGGAACGGATACTCGCGCAGTCCCTCGGCAGTTTTCGGTGAATTGATCCGGACGGTGTCTCGCGTTTGCCGAACTTGAGAGAATGGCAGGATAAAAAACGGGCCGCTCAGTTGTTCGCTGAGCGGCCCGTTCGGAGTTGGGAATCATTGCAATGCTAGTCGCCGGCCACCGGCTCGGCTTCCTTCTTCTCCGCCGGCCTGGCCGGTGCAATCGCGTCCAGCCGGACCAGCCCTTCGATCGGCTTTTCGCCCAGCACATGCTCGCGATAGAGCTTGGCCATCTTCGCATTTTCCGCGTCGGCCTTCAGCTTGTCCTCGCGCGCCCGCAGCTTTTCTTCCCGGCTGTTCTTGGCGATGCCCAGGGTATCCAGCGTGTGGTTGGCTTCGGCGTTCACATGCTCCATGTTGAGGGCCAGGTCGTGGCCCACATTGGTCATGCCCACCTTCTTGCCGCCGGCGAAAATCTCATGCCGCCCGTGCTCCTCGTACCACTTGGTCAAGGTCGCGGTCATGTGCATCTTCTCGATGATGTTCCGCCAGCCGATGCCCGTGTTGTACGCGCAGAAGCTGATCTCGCCTTCCTGCGTGGCATACGGAATAATGCACTGCTCGGTGCGCCGGAAGTCGTAGTTGAACAGGTCCTGGAACCACATGCCGGCGATGAACAGGAAGTTCCACCGGTCCTGGCGACGCTTCTTGATGTCTTCCAGCGTCCGGTCGCCCTTCACGCTGCCGTAGTTCTTGCCGGTCGCGTTGAAGGTCTTGTCCATCTTCTTCATCATGTCGGTGATCTTGAAGTGCGTGGGCGACTGGAACGGATCGTAGTTGCGCATCAGCGACAGGCCCAGGCCAATCACCGAAAGCCACTTGCCGCGCGCCGCGTCGTTCACCTTGGCCAGGTCCTTGGCCACCTGGTTCATGTTCAGGAACGCCGTCACCGGAGCCGATTCCTTGGTCTCCTTGTCGATCATCAGCGCCATGCCGATGCCGCAGTTGGGATGGCAGCCGCAGCTCAGTTGCCCCCACTCCGCGCCCGGCCCGTGAATCAGGTCGGCCCAGTCGGAGAAGGTGCTCATGAAGCTGATCGGGAACCAGTCGCGCTCCGGCTCGCCGATGCCCACCTGGTTCTTCACGTCGTGGGCCATGTGGCTGAGCGTGTACCGCTGCGCAAAACGCCGCTCGTCGGTAATGTCCTCGTCGCGCCCCGTAAAGCTCACCGGCTGGAAGCTCAGGAAGCTGATCTTCTTCGGGTTGTCCAGCGCGAACTGGATAATGTGTCCCACCTGCTCGTTGTTGATGCCGTTGATGATCGTCGTCACCGGCACAATCTCCACGCCGGCCTCGTGCAGGTTGTTGATCGCCTGCAGCTTTACGTCGAACAGGTTGCCCACCTTGCGGTGCGAGTTGGCTGCGTTGCCAATGCCGTCGAACTGGAGGTAAACATACCGCAGCCCGGCTTCGGCAGCGGCCCTGCACAGCTCCTTGCTCTTGGCGAACTCAATGCCGTTGCTGGCCGCCTGCACGCTGTTGTAGCCAACCTTGCGGCTGTAAGCTACTGCGTCCAGGAAGTACGGCGAAAGCGTCGGCTCGCCGCCGCTGAACTGCACGCTCATCTGCCGCTTCGGCTTGATGGTGATGGCGTTGTCCAGCATGGTCTTGATCTCGTCCCACGTCAGCTCGTGGACAAACCCCACCTGGTTCGCATCCATGAAGCAGGGATCGCACATCATGTTGCAGCGGTTGGTCAGGTCGATGGTCAGCACCGAGCCGCGCCCGTGGGTCACGGTCGACGTGCCGTGATGGTGCAGTTCCTCGTCGCCCTTGCCGTGCGCGCGCATGTCGCGGCCGGGGAAGCTCTCTTCCAGGTGCTTGAAAAACTTGGTGTCGATCGACATCACGTCTTCAAAATGCCCGTGCTTGGGGCAGTCCTTCACCATCAGGATCTGGCCGTCGCGCTCGATGATCTGCGCCTTGATTTCGCCGACCTTTTCGTTCAGCAGCACTTCGTGCGGCAGCTTGCCGTCCAGAATCTGCTTGCGGATCTCCGGCACGCACTTCGGACAGAGCGAGTCGGTCGTACGCGGCCAGCCCAGCGGCGGCTTTTCCTTCTGCCAGCTCTTCTGCAGCGGCTTGTCGCTCCACTTCGGCGTGAATGCTGCGTTCGGGCTGATGCGGTTGAGCCGCTCGAAGACCACCCACGCGCCCCTTGCGGCGTAGACGGCTGCTTTTTCAACGTATTTGGTCGCTTTAGGCATCTGTTGCGGTCTCCTCTTCAATGTCGAATGAAATTGCCGGCTCGTGCTCGCCCGGCCAGGCCAGCTCATTTCAAGGCGTAAACCCATGATCTGAAACGGCAACACTAGAGTAACCGCCGCCCCCCGTCAACCCAACCAAGGTGCAGCGAACGGCGGAATCCACCCCTGAATGGTCAATTGAGACCGTTGAACGGGCGGCTGGGATTTCGCAACGCTCGAAACGGGCTCGGAAGGATACGGCGGTCTCCGGGCCGGGCACCCCCACCCACAGGGCTTCATCCGCAGGGTGGGAGCCACTGGGCACACATTCCGATCCACCCTCAATGCAGCCCGAACAACACTCTCTTCTTCGGCGCAACCGAGGCCGCAATCGGCGTATTCAACGCATCCACCAGCGGCGCCAGCAGCTTGAAATGCCTGATCACCGTCTGCGCAAAGTTCGCCTCCAGCGCCGTCTCCGCCGGCAGCGTCACACTCAACCCCCACTGCTTCTGCTTGATCAGGTCCAGCGCCGGGTGCTCCCCCGGAAACCCCTTCGGGGGGCGGACCAGCGCGCTCCCTTCAAACTCACTAAATGTCTTCTTCACCGCCGGCTTGTTGAGCACCTTGCGAAACTCGACATGATGATCCAGCAGCCAGTTCCGGATCGCCGCCAGTTGCTCCTTCTCCGGCATGTACGCCCCGGCGGCAATCAGCACGCCCTCGCGGCTGATCTGGAAGTAGTACCCCGCGCCCGAAGTCTTCTCCATCCCCGTATGACTCCACCACGCCGCCACATGCGTCTTGTACGGCAGCTTGTTATTGCTGAACCGCGTGTCGCGATAGATCCGGAACAGAGACTTCTCCGCCGGCCGCACATGATCCGGCGCAAACCCGAGCATCGCGTCGGTAATCTTGCGCACAATCGCCAGCATCGGCTCCTTCAGCTCGGCCTCGTAAACAGCCTTGCGTTCGTTGAACCATGCGCGGTCGTTGTGTTTCTCCAGCCCGCGCAGAAACTTCAGCCCTTCGGGACGAAGATAGGGAAGCACCGCAACCGGCGCAGCAGCAGTAGATTTCTTGGCTTTGGTAACCATGGCAATCAAGAGTGTACCGCGACGACCGCCAGCAAATCTCCGCGCCAGCCAAGTTCGGAAAGGGCAAGGACTTCAGCATCCGCACTTCTCTTGCCCGATCACCCTCACCGCGCCGTTGATTCCGCAAAGGGCCGCACGACCCAAAGCTGAAGGCTGAAAGCTAATAGCTGACAGCTGCATCTTTACCGAATCACCTTCAGCGCCCCCCTGAACAGCCCATCGAAGTCCCCGGCCAGCGCCTTGTCCTTGGCCACAGCCTGCTCGATCGCCTTCTCCGCCGCCGGCCTCTGGTAGCCGAGGTTCGTCAACGCCGACAGCACATCGTCCACCGCCGCCCCTCGCACGCTCGTCTGCACCGGAGCAACCGCAAAATCATCCAGCTTGTCTTTCAGCTCCACCACAAGGCGCTCCGCCAGCTTCTTGCCCACGCCGGGAATCCGCACCAGTTGCGCATGATCCTGTCCGCGTATGGCCTGCACGGTTCTCTCGCTCGACAGCCCGCTCAGAATCTTGATGGCCAGCTTCGGCCCCACCCCGCCGACCGTAATGAGCCGCTCGAACAGCCGCTTCTCCTCGCGCTCCAGAAACCCGAACAGCGCAATCTGGTCCTCGCTCACCTGCGTATGAATGTGCAGCGAGGCCTCCGCCCCCACGCTCGGCAGCATGGTAAACGTGGGCACCGAGATGGTCACGTCGTACCCCACCCCCGCGGCCTCCACAATCGCCTGCCCCGGCTCCTTGAAAATCAGCTTTCCCCGCAAATGAGCAATCATCTGTGTTTATACCGCGATCCGATCAAGGTAACTCAAGGCCCTCTCGACGCTCCCATCGATTTTCAGCGCCGAACGCCGGGCCAGCTTGTAAAGATCTATAAGAAGCTCAGCCAGTTGTTTCTCGCTCACCGTGTCAAAACCAAAGGAGGGATCCTTTTCAACGGAAACACTCAGAACCTCTTTGTCCGGATTCAGGGATTCATTTCCAGCGATTGAAATCAGATCATTTCCATCATGCCGACGCGGATCGACCTCAACGAGAGAAAGCGCCAACTGCTCATCCTGACCTAGCTTACTGATCGAGACTTTGGCTTTAAGATTGCCTTCGAGTGTCGTGAAGAAAGCAGTTGCTCCTAACAGGTCAGTCGGGGGGCCAACAATATTTCGCAAAACCCCGTCTGCGTCCCACGGGAGTTTCCCCTCACTAGTTCTATCAACGAGCTTTCGTGCAAGCTTCAGAGCCTCGACAATTTCGAATGAAGAGTTCATCCTTCCACTCCCTCCGTCCGGCTTTGAACCGATCCTGAGATACCACAAAGCGATTCGTGTATTTGGTGGCAACTCTTAAGTAGCTTCCCTAACTCCTGCGGAGTCTCAGGGAAGCCTCTCGATGCAAGCCAAGTGCTAAGGAACCTCTGCGCAGGTGCCCGATTTCTTTGCAGCGAAGCAGCCGCGGGCGGATTTCCGATGTTTCGGTAAGGAATCTGCCGAAAAGTCGCCTCCCGGGCCGCCTCATTGTTCTCCGAAGGCCGTGTTTGCGGCCTTCAGAGACACTACGCCCTTTGAGGGGCCAGCCGGTTGCGGTGTTGGTATAGATTTACCAGCGCGAAGGCTGCGCACAGCCACTCATGGTTCTTCTTCAAGCCACGATAGCGCACTTTGATAAATCCAAAGACACGCTTCAGGATGCGGAACGGATGCTCCACCTTGGCCCGCACACTGGACTTGGTCTTGTTCTTGC
>Ga0302320_10021211_pt1 | contig 12910 bp, 11 predicted proteins | sample Bog_T0_3_FD_202130 | JGI IMG/M metagenome (GOLD analysis project Ga0302320, IMG submission 202130) | Peat permafrost microbial communities from Stordalen Mire near Abisko, Sweden - Bog_T0_3 | ecosystem: Environmental > Terrestrial > Soil > Wetlands > Peat | place: Sweden: Abisko, Stordalen Mire...
GCGCGCGGGGTTACTTCGAGCATCTGGATCGGCCTCTCCGCCTCAATCAGTTCCAGGCCCAGCGTCTTGAGTAGAGCGGCCTTGGCGGCTTCCACATCCTTTGCAGGGAACTCCAGCTCCGCATCATACTTGCCCTCTATGCCGGTTTCGTTGACGATTGGAACCTCAAGCCCACCTTCCAGAGACTTTGCCAGATCGTCGATGGATCTGTTCACAAGCGTGAGCTTTCCATTCGAATACATCCACATACTTCTGCCAGTGGAGGTAGTTGGCGTCAAGAGCTTCTTGCTCGCTTCTGTTGCTTTCAGCACACAGGCTTTTTGAGTTACGGTCTTCGATTCGACTTTCAGATTCAAACCGTAGGTAATGGCCATCTGAATCAGGTTGTCGTTATCATCGCCATTCTGCCAAGAAGCGCGCAGATTGTAGAGACCTTCGGGAAAAACGCTTGTCGGGAGGAATCTGTCATCCGGCAGGTTCCGGTAAGCAAAGGAAATAAGCGCCTTCGATTTTAATCCATTGAGATTTATCTGGCCACCGCCGTAGGACATCCCGAACGGGGCATCTAGCGGCGCCTTGATTAGGGAAAACTCAAGGAGAGGTTTGGCGTCTGGCGCAGGCGATGCCAACTTTAGCAAAGCATCCATATCGGGCATCGGCTTAAACTTGACCTCCTTCCCATCCGCCACAGCCTGTAAATCGGCGGTCGTAAGAAACTGCGGGTTCGTAACTGCAACAATTCGGCCCTGTCCATTCACAAGAACGGTCGTCGGAAACGCCCTTACGCCATACGATGCAGCGACGCTGCCAGTTGTGTCCACTCCCACCCATCCCGGCATCTTTCTTTTGGTCAGAAACTCCTGCACAACCTTCTCATCTTCCATGGGAAGCCCGTCCACTGAGATGAACTGAAACTTGGCCGGATCGAGTTCAGTGATGAGTTTGCTCAGGTGTGGGATTTCCTCGATACAGGGTTCGCATTTTGTAAACCAGAACTCCAGCACCACCACCTTGCCGCGCAGCGACTCCCAGTCAGTTTTTGTTCCCGGCGGCGCTTGCAGCAGTTGCGTGAATTGCAAGGGCGGGGCGGGCGTTCCAGGTTCTGGCCGCGCCGCGGCTGAGAGCGATCCAAGAAGGATTGCCCCGATGGAAACCACAAGAAGCCGCCACGACCGCACGGACCCACGCACACACGAAGATGCTTTCATCGATCTCTCCATTCAACCTGATAATACTGCCTGACTCGCGCTTATTGCCCACCAGACGCAAGCGTCCGGAAAAATGCTCGAATTCATCCCGCGCGGCTCGAAAAACTTGAGATGCAGGACCGCTTGCATACTTATTCTCTTTTGTTGTATATTTATTCATACAAGGCTGCTCAAACGAGAGCGGCTCTTCGATTTGTCCGGCAACCAAGGCGCAACCGACAATGAAGACTCTGCGGCACAATGCGATACGTGAACTGGTGGAGAAGGCCCAGGTGGCCAGCCAGGACGAGCTGCGGCGCAAGCTGCGACGACGAGGCTTTGCGGTAACGCAGGCCACGCTCTCGCGCGACATTCACGAGCTGCGCCTCTCGAAAGGCCCCGGCGGCTACACTTTATCTAACGGCAATGGCGGCGCCGCGGCCGCCGCGGACAACAGCCCACCCTCGCTGACGGAGATGATGGAAGGTTTTGGACTGCGTGTGCGGCGGGCGATGAATCAGGTAGTGGTGTCCACGGTGACAGGCGGGGCGCAGCCATTGGCCGCTGCCTTGGACCATGAAGGCTGGCCTGAGATCGTTGGCACGGTCGCGGGCGATGATACGGTGCTGGTGATCTGCCCCGACCTTCGCAGGGCAAGCGATGTGGAATCCCGATTGAGGACGATGCTGGAATCATGAAAGAAACAGTGCAAACTGCGGTTGTGGGAGTGACTGGCTATGCGGGCGCGGAGTTGGCGCGGCTGTTGCTGCGGCATCCCCGCCTGAAGGGCAAGCCTCCGATTTTTGCTGGGCGCGTGGAGGAAAAAGACGCGGCGCGCGGCGGCATTCCTTTAGCCGAGATTCATCCCGATCTGGCCGACAGCACGGGCCACGGCGCGCTTCGCCAGCAGCCGTTCTCTTGGGAGTTGCTGAGCGATCTTGACGTGGACGTTCTCTTCCTCGCCACGCCGCACGAGCAATCGCGCGCGTGGGTTCCTGAAGCTCTGAAGCACGGGATGCGCGTGATCGATTTGAGCGGCGCATGGCGGTTGACGGATGCGGCCAACCGCGCGGTTTACTCCTTTGAAGACAGCGACGCGCAAGTGGCCGAGGAGACACAGGAGCAGGCCGTTTATGGTATGCCAGAGCTGCATCGCAAGCAGATTGCCGGCGCGCGGCTCGTCGCCAATCCAGGCTGCTACGCAACGTCGGTGATTCTGGCGTTGAAGCCGCTGGTGGCCGCGGGAGTGGTTGACCTCAAGCGTGGCATTGTAGCCGACGCCAAAAGCGGCGTGAGCGGCGCGGGCAAGGCGCCCACCGCCAAGACGCACTATATGTCCGCAGCCGACAATCTCTCGGCCTACGGCGCCTTTACGCATCGCCACACTGGCGAATTGCTGGAGCAGATCGGTTTGGACGCGAGCGAGATCATTTTTTCGCCGCATCTGCTGCCGATTCCGCGCGGAATTCTTTCGACGATTTACGTGCACTTTCGCGAAGCGCAAAGCAGAGCGAGCATCACAAAGTTGTTCCACGATTTTTTTGCTGGCAGCCCAATGGTCAGACTTTACGACAAGACTCTGCCGCAGATTCAGTACTCGGTGCGCACCAACTATGCGGACATCGGCTTCCATCTCGACGCCGACGGCAGGCGTGCGGTGATTGTAAGCTGCCTCGACAATCTATTGAAGGGCGCCTCCGGCCAGGCCGTGCAGAATCTGAACGTGATGCTCGGATGGGGCGAAGCGGAGGGTCTCGAATGAAGTACGTTGTCAAACTAGGCGGGGCCGGCCTTGAGAATTCCACGCTGCTGCAAGGCTGTGTGCGCGCCATTGCGGACCTTGTGCGCGACGGCCATCAGGTGGCTGTGGTGCACGGCGGCGGTGTGCAGTTGACGCGTACTCTGAAGGCGCTGGGCAAGCAGAGCGAGTTCATCAACGGGCTGCGCGTTACCGATGCGGAGACGCGCGACGCGGCGCTGATGGTCTTTGCCGGCAAGGTGAATAAGTCGCTCGTTGCCGCTCTGGGCGCAATCGGCCAGCCGGCCGTGGGACTATCTGGCGGCGATGGGTTGAGCTTTCGCGCGCGCAAAAAACGCACCGCACCCGACCTCGGCTTTGTGGGCGAAATCGCATCGAGCGATGCACGCTTGATTGAAGCCGTCTGGCAGACTGGCTCCGTGCCAGTCTTCTGCTCGATGGCGCTTGGTTTCGATGGCGAATACTACAACATCAACGCCGACGAGATGGCCGCCGCCTGCGCCATCGCCTGCAAAGCGGACGCACTGGTTTTTCTCACCGATGTGCCCGGCGTCAAAGGCATGAACGGCGAGGTATTGCGATGGCTCTCCATTGATCAAATTGCGGAGATGGCCAAGAGCGCCGTCATCTCCGGCGGTATGCTGCCCAAGCTCGGCGCTTGCCGCGAGGCACTTTTGAATGGCGTCAAGCGTGTAAGAATTTTACCTGCGGAAGCAGCCGGATCGTTGCCCGACCTGTGCAGCTCCCGCGTAGCACACGGCACCGAAGTGATGGTGGCCTAAGGAGAAGAAATGTCCAAGCTCGAAGAAATTCAAGCCGCGGAAGCGCGGCTGCTCATCCACACTTATGATCGCTTTCCTGTTTTATTTGTCGCCGGCGAAGACGTCCATCTGATCGACGAGCACGGCAATCGCTATCTTGATCTGCTGAGCGGCATCGGCGTCAACGCGCTGGGCTACGGCAACAAGGTGATCGAGGAAGCCATCGCCAAGCAGAGCCGCATTCTGATCAACGCGTCGAATTATTATTTCAACGACAAGATGGCGGATCTGGCCGAGCGCGTGACGCGCATTACCGGCATGGATCGCGTCTATTTTGGCAACTCGGGCTGCGAGGCCATCGAATGCGCGCTCAAGCTGGCGCGTGCGCACGCCGGCATTCTGCGCGACGAAGGCAAGCAGATCGGCACCAAGTTTCTCGCGCTCGAACAGAGCTTCCATGGCCGCACCTTCGGCGCAATCTCGGCCACCTACAAAGAAAAGTATCGCGCCCCCTTTGAGCCGGTTGTTCCCGGCTTCGAGTTTGTGAACTTCAACGATATTGATGATCTGCGCGCCAAGTTTTCCAACGAAGTCTGCGGCATTTTGTTAGAGGCGATTCAGGGCGAAGGCGGCGTACGCCCGCTCTCGCAGGAGTTTTTTGCCGAGGCGCGCGCGCTGGCTGATTCAACCGGCGCATTGATTATCGCCGATGAGATTCAAGCTGGCATGGGCCGCACGGGAAAGTGGTGCGCCTTTCAGCACTTCGGTATCAAGCCTGACATCACAACGCTGGCCAAACCTCTCGCCGGCGGCATTCCCATGAGCGCGACGCTATGCACCAACGAAGTGGCGCGCGCCTTTCATGCGGGAATGCACGGCACCACCTTCGGCGGCGGGCCATTTGCCTGCGCCGTCGCCATTGCCGTGATCGACTACATTGAGAAAGAAAATCTTCTCGCGCACGTGGTCGAAATAGGCGATTACTTCCAGGCGCAACTGCGCAAGCTGGCCGAGCGCCACTCGTGCATCACTGAGGTGCGCGGCAAGGGCCTGATGATCGCCGCCGAACTCAACTCCGCCGAGTTAGGCAAGCACACCGTCACCGAGATGCTCAAGCATCACGTCATTATCAACTGCACCAGCGACACGACCCTGCGCTTCCTGCCGCCCTACGTCTTCGAGCGCGTTCATGTCGACACCACCATTGCGGCGCTGGACAAGGTATTCACCGCATACGCCGCGAATCCTACCGCAGGAGGAGAGAACCATGGCTAGCAGCACACTGCTTTCACCCGCCGTTTCCGTTGCGAATGATCCTGACATTCTGGCCGCCGCTGAGCGCCTGAATGGCGAGGATATGTGTTCCATCGCCGATCTATCGAGCGGCGAAGTGCGCGCCATTCTCAAGCTCGGCCACGATGTCAAGTGCAATCCGCTGAAGTATCGCCATGCGCTCGATGCAAAACAAATGGTGCTGATGTTCGAGAAGGCCAGCCTGCGCACGCGCCTCAGCTTCGAGGCCGGCATCAACACGACGGGCGGCAATGCGATCTTTGTCGATCAAACGAATTCGCCGCTGGGCGAGCGCGAATCCATCGCCGACGTGGCGCGCAACGTGGAGCGCTGGGTCAATGTGATTGTGCTGCGCACCTATGCGCATGACACCATCACCGAGATGGCCGCCAACTCGCGCGTGCCGGTGATCAACGCGCTCTCGGACTTCGAGCATCCCTGCCAGGCGCTGGCCGATTTCATGACCCTCGACGAGCACTACGGCCACGTCGCCGGACTCAACTTTACGTATGTCGGCGACGGCAACAACGTCTGCCACTCGCTGATGCTGACCGGCGCGCAACTGGGCGCGAATGTCACCGTGGCCACGCCGCGCGGCTACTCGCCGGACATTGAAATCGTGACGCTGGCGCGCGACATTGCGCAGGCCAACAACTGCGAGCTGCGTCTGCTGCAAGACCCGCAGGCAGCGGTCGAAGGAGCCGATGCGGTTTATACCGATGTCTGCGTCAGTATGGGCTTTGAGCACGAGTCCACCAAGCGAGAGCCTATCTTCCGGCCCTTCCAGGTGAATGAGGCGCTGATGGCGAAGGCCGCGCCGCATGCGGTCTTCATGCATTGCCTGCCCGCGCGCCGCAACGCCGAAGTGACGGATGCAGTGCTCGATGGCCCGCAATCGATTGCCTTTGATCAAGCGGAAAACCGCCTGCACGCGCAGAAGGCGCTGTTGCTGTTGCTGCTCGGCGGGTTGGGGAATGCATGATCTTTTATCCGTGAGTTTCAAGAACAACCACTTAAGGAGGGAGAGAAAATGGCTTCTCAAACCAGTCTCACCGGCGCTGCCGGAGAGTACTATGTTCTCTACGAACTGCTACGGCAGGGTTATATAGCTGCCCTTGCGCCAACTGGAGCCCCGAATGTCGATATTGTGGTGACTAACAAGGAGGGGTCACAACAATGCTCGATACAGGTTAAAACCCGACGTGTCATCGGGTCTAATGGTGGCTGGCTCATGAGTGAAAAACACGAAACGATACGTGGAGAACGGCTCTTTTATTGTTTTGTCGATTTTCAGTCATCTGACACAGTTCGCCCCCTTGTCTACGTGATGCCAAACGACGTTGTCGCTAAAGCAATTGCCGAATCACATCGAAAATGGCTTGCTGCGCCGGGGAAGGGAGTTCGGCCGCACACGCCGAATAAGATGCGCCGTCTAATTCCATTTGATAAGACCCTCCAAATGGCAGGCTCCGCTTACGGGGCTGGTTGGTTAGACAAGTATCTCTATAAGTGGAAAATCCTCGGTCTTGACACTATTGTTTCTGAGCATACCATCGCTGAGGAATAGTTACGGTGGTTAAGAATTTAAGTCACAATGAAAGTGGAGACAATCATGGTTGATCCAAGGAAATCCGCAGAAGCAGCTAGAAGAATTCAAGAAATCAACCGGACAATCCAAAATCACCAGACAAGAATTTCGAGCCTTGAGCGCGAAAAGAGCGAGAGGGTAAGGAATTACGATCAACAAATCAAACACGAACAGGATGAAATCAAGCGTCATACCAGAATGATTGATGAGCTTAAACGCCAGATTTGATTTTTCCTTTTCGATGATTCAACTTCCCTCAGGGGCTAAAGCCCACGATTTTTGGCTTTTCTGCGGCACGACTGAAGTCGTGCCCTTTCAAAACAACGATTTGATCAGAGGTTTCAGCAATGTCCGTAATTCTCGAATCACTGCCCATCGGCCAGAAGGTTGGCATTGCCTTCTCCGGCGGGCTTGACACCTCCGCCGCCCTGCATTGGATGAGGCAGAAGGGCGCGATCCCCTACGCCTATACAGCCAACCTCGGCCAGCCCGACGAAACCGACTACGACGCCATCCCGCGCGCGGCCCTCGAGTATGGCGCAGAAAAGGCCCGCCTCATTGACTGCCGCGGCCCGCTGGTTCGCGAAGGCATCGCCGCGCTGCAGGCCGGCGCCTTCCACATCACGACGGCTGGAGTTCCTTACTTCAACACCACTCCCATTGGCCGCGCCGTCACGGGCACGATGCTGGTGGCCGCGATGAGGGAGGACGAGGTCAACATCTGGGGCGACGGCTCTACATACAAAGGCAACGACATCGAGCGCTTCTATCGCTACGGCCTGCTTGTCAATCCCAGCTTGCAGGTCTACAAGCCCTGGCTCGACGCGGCTTTCATCGACGAGCTTGGCGGCAGGGCCGAAATGTCCGCGTATATGCAGCGCCACGGATTTGCGTATAAGATGTCCGCCGAGAAGGCCTACTCCACCGACTCCAACATCCTCGGCGCAACCCACGAAGCAAAAGACCTGGAGCAGCTTTCTTCGTCGGTCAAGATCGTCGTTCCCATCATGGGCACGGCCTTCTGGCGCGACGATGTAGAAATCCAGCGCGAGCAGGTCGCCGTCCGCTTTGCAGAGGGCTTTCCCGTCGCACTCAACGGCCGCGAGTTCAGCGATCCCGTCGAACTACTGCTCGAAGCCAATCGCATCGGCGGACGGCACGGCCTGGGTATGAGCGATCAAATTGAGAATCGCATCATTGAAGCAAAATCCCGTGGCATCTACGAAGCGCCTGGCCTTGCTTTGCTCTATATCGCCTATGAGAGGCTCATCACCGGCATTCACAACGAGGACACCATCGAGCAGTACCGCGACCATGGCCGTAAGCTGGGCCGCTTGCTCTACCAGGGACGCTGGTTTGACTCGCAGGCGATCATGCTGCGCGAGGCCGCCCAACGCTGGGTCGCAAAACCCATCACCGGCGAAGTTACGCTGGAGCTGCGCCGCGGCAACGACTACTCCATCCTCAACACCGAGTCGCCGAACCTGACCTTCCATCCCGAGCGGCTGAGCATGGAGAAGACCGAATCCACCTTCAGCCCGCGCGACCGCATCGGCCAGCTTACCATGCGCAATCTCGACATCACCGACACGCGCGAAAAACTGCTTACCTACGCCGCGGCCGGCCTGCTCACACTGAGCAAGGGCAGCGAAATGCCGCGATTGAACAGCGGCAACGAGAAGGAATAACGCGAGGTTTGCATAGTATCATGAGTCAGAAGTGATAGCAGAAATCTGATACGATAACGCAGATTCTTCGACTCACCACCCCCAAACTGAAGAACGTTTGGGGCCCCGTTCGCTCAGAATGACAGATTTAATTTCCAAGGAAATAGAGATTCAGGAAACTGGAACAATGTCCAACGAACAACAATCCGTAAAGATGTGGTCGGGCCGTTTTCGCGAGCCGCTCGACACTGAGTTTGAAGCGTGGCAGCGTTCGATTGTCTTTGATTGGCGGCTGCTTGCGCAAGAAGTTGCCGCCAGCAAGGCGCACGCGTCGGCTCTTTGTGCCGCTAACATCCTGACAAAGGACGAAACAACGGAGTTGCGCGCGGCGCTGGATGCGATTGCCGCCGAGCACACGTCGGAGGCGGGCAAGGCGCAGGTGCGCGATCATGCAACGGCAGAAGACATTCATCATTTTGTCGAGTTGAAGCTGGCCGAGCGGATTGGCTCGCTAGGCCTCAAGCTGCACACGGGACGCAGCCGCAACGAGCAGATCGCTACCGATCTGCGCCTTTATGTGCGCAGGCAAATTGGCCTCACTGTGAATGCATTGGCCGCATGGGCGAGTGCGCTGGTTGAGAAGGCGCAAGCCGCGGGCGATGATGTGATGCCGAGTTATACGCACCTGCAACGCGCGGAGCCGGTGCTGGTGGCGCATTGGTTGCTGGCGTATGTGGAGATGATTTTGCGCGATGGGGCGCGGCTGAATGATTGCTCGGCGCGGCTCAATTATTGTCCGCTGGGTTCGGGCGCGGTGGCCGGCGCAACGCTGGCGCTGGACCGCACAATTGCCGCGCGCGAGTTGGGCTTCACCGCGCCGACTGCGAATTCAATGGACGCAACGAGCGATCGCGATTTTATTCTGGAATACCTGCAGGCATTGACGATTGTTGGCTTGCATCTGAGCCGTTTTGCCGAGGAGATTACGCTTTTTGCAACGGCGGAATTTAATTTTGTCACGCTGCCGGAGGCGTTTTCGACAGGATCGAGCGCGATGCCGCAGAAGAAGAATCCTGACCTCACGGAGCTGATGCGCGGTAAGGTCGGCCGCATCAACGGCGCTGCCCAGGCGGTCACGCTGCTGCTGAAAGGTTTGCCTTTGGCCTACAATAAAGATATGCAGGAGACGCAGGAGCCAACCTTTGCTGTCGAGTTTGTGCCGAAGATGATCGCGCTTGTGGCGCGCTTTACAGCCGCATTGCAATTCAATCGCGAGCGCATGAACGAAGCCGCGCAATCAGGTTATTTAAATGCGATGGCTGCGGCGACTTATCTTGTGCACAAAGGCGTTCCCTTCCGCACGGCACACGAGAAGATCGGCAATGCGGTGCGCTTTGCGATTGAAAAAGGCGTTGAACTCAATGCGCTTTCGCTCGAAGAGCTGCGGCAGTTCGGCGATGAGTTTGCCGAGGATTTCTTTGCAGCCGTCACGCTAGCAGCCACGCTCGACTGTCACGATGTGACGGGCGGAACTGCCCGCGAGCGTGTGCGCGAGGCGCTGGCTGTGGCTGCGGGTCGCATTGCGGCGCTTCGCCGGGAGGCTCTTCATGCTGGTGCGTAAGGCGCTGCTGAAGGACGCCTCAAAGGTCTACGACCTGGTGAACTCGCTCTCTGGCGACGGCACATTGCTGCGGCGCGCCTTTGCGGAGATCTGCGAAAACATACGCGACTTCACGGTCGCCGAGTCTGATGGCGGCGTCTTTCTGGGCTGCGGCGCGCTGCATTTTTATGGGCCGCATCTGTGCGAGGTTCGCTCCATCGTGGTCACGCCCGGAGCCAAGGGCAAGGGCGCGGGCGGCCACATTCTGCAATCGCTGATTGAAGAGGCCGAAGAGCACGGCGTTCAATCCGTGTGCCTGTTTACGCGCATTCCCGACTTCTTCTTCAAGTACGGTTTTCGCACCGTGGAAGATAAATCGGAGCTGCCTGACAAGATATTCAAAGACTGCCAGAGCTGCCCACGCCTGCATCGCTGCGACGAAGTCTCGATGGTGCGCGGGCGCATTCCGCGCGTCTCCATCCTCGGCCCGCGCGAAGAAGCGCAGCAGTTAGTCAGGCTGGTTGGCTAACTTGGGTTTTCTTCTGTGCAAGGATTTGTTGAATGGCCACATCCCCACGCAAAATAATTTCATGGCGACTGCGCAGACGCGCACTAGAGCTGGGACGTCGAACGCTGGTGATGGGCATCGTCAACATCACGCCAGACTCATTCAGCGATGGCGGACGCTTTCTTGATCCAGAAGCCGCAACGGCTCACGCCTTGCAGTTGCTGGATGAGGGCGCTGACCTGCTGGACCTGGGCGCGGAGAGCACACGACCCGGGACGCAAGCGGGCGCACTGGTTCCAGCGGTGAGCAGCGGCGAAGAGCAGGCGCGGCTGCTGCCGGTGCTGGAAGGGATTCTGCGCTCGCGGCCCGATGCAATCGTCTCGGTGGACACTTACAAGGCGGCGACGGCGCGGGCGGCGCTTGATTCGGGTGCGGAGATTGTGAACGACGTAAGCGGATTTACGTGGGACGCGGAGATGGCATCGGTTTGCGCGGAGGCTGGCTGCGGAGTGGTTCTGATGCACACGCGCGGGCGGCCTGAAGAGTGGCGCGCGCAGCCGAGACTCGCTCCCGATGAGTTGCTGGAGACGGTGCGCGAAGGGCTTGCGGCGAGCTTGATGATGGCCACGGAAGCTGGTCTTCCGCTTGACGCCATTGTGCTTGATCCAGGCTATGGCTTCGGCAAGCGCTTCGAGGAAAACTACGCTCTGCTGGCGCGGCAGGCGGAACTGCTTTCGCTGGGAAGGCCGCTGGTGGCTGGCGTCAGCCGCAAGTCGTTTCTAGGGCGGACGCTGACGCCGCTGCACGGCGGGACGGATGCACCCGTGTCGGCGCGCGCGACAGCCAGCATCGCCGCTCTGGTGGCGGCGATTCTGCATGGCGCGTCGATCGTGCGGGTTCATGCCGTGCGCCCGGCCGTCGAGGCGGCGCGCATCGCTGACGCTGTGTTGCTTGGCGGCGATGCGCTATGATGATGGGTTCCGGAGTTGCATTCGACCGAGCGCAATATCGAAGATGTTTCAGGAGGTTTTCATGTCGCAGAGTGTACGCAGCACAACCATCAGCCGCGCGGTTCTTATCACCCGCCTGTTGGGGATTTGCATCTATATCGCGGCCTTCTTTTTGCCGGCCTGCCGCGAGGTTGCCACGCCCGGGGGCGATGCGCCGGAGGTGCTGCAAGGCTCGCGCTGCGCGTGGATCACGCTGGTGAACACATTGAACCCGGAGATCTGGCGCTCCAGAAACTTTCTGGCGGTCTTGAGCGGCTGGATCAATCCGCTGATCGTGCTTTACCTTGTCTTACTTCTCATTCCCATTTTGCGCTGGCCGCGGCGGATCGTGGCCGGCATGATCACAGCCTTCATCGCCGGGACATGGATCTTCTTTTACATTTATCCGCTGGTCCCGCTCATCGGCCACGTGTTGTGGATCGCCGGAATCCTGATGATTCTCGCCGGTGAAGTAATCGGACGGAAAGATCCGGAGACCTATTCGTAGGCCAGCGCGTCGATGGGGTCCTTGCGCGCGGCCATCCACGCCGGATAGAGCGCGCCGAAGATGGAACTGCCCAGGGCAATCAATGCGCCTCTGCCGATCCATGCGGCGGTCAGCTCGAAGCTGAAGCCGGGGAACTTTGCATAGAGCAGTTCGCGCACGCCGTAGGTGGCCGCGATGCCCACCAGCACACCAACGACGGCCAGCACAAAGGTCTCGCGCAGCACCACGCCGACGATGGTTGGCTTGGATGCGCCCATCGACTTGAGGATGCCGATCTCGCGCGTCCGCTCCAGCACCGCCGTGTACATCGTCTGAAATATCACCAGAATGCCCACGATGACGGCGATCGTGATTACCACATTGAGCGCCATATCAAAGCCAGGAAACTTGGACGGCGTATATTGCGAGAGCAGATCGTCCATGGTCTGCAAGTTATAACTTTCCAGGCCGCGGGTGGCGGCGATCTCCTGCCGGATCGCATCCTCATTGGCAGCGTCATCGCTTTTGAGATAGATAACCGTGGCCTTGCCGTCGGAGCCCATCAGTGTGCCCAGCGTGTCAATGGGCACAAGCCTGCGCCCGCCCTTGCCATTTTCCACAATGCCGCAGATGCGGAAGGGATGGTTGAGAATACTGATCGTATCGCCGACGTGGTGGCCGCCGTCCTTGCGCGCCCAGATGTCGTCGATGATGACGTCGTATGGCCCCTGGAACGGCCCGCCCGCGACCCATGTGAAGGGCTTGAGCGCGTTGAAGCTGGCATAATCGACGCCATAGAGAATCTCCACCGAACCGGTCATGTTGAAGTTGGTGATGACCGGCGAGGCCACCGCCACATGCGGCATACGGCGAAAGACCTCAGCGATGCGCGCGGGCATCGGCGCGCCGCTCACCCCGTTCATGAAACTCGTATTCGAGGGACGAACCACCAAATCGGCGCCGATGCCGTTGGTGCGCTGCTTCTGGTCGTTCAGCATACCCATGAAGATGGCGACGATGGAGAGAATCATGACCACTTCAACGGCCACTGCGAAGACGCTGATAATCGAG
>Ga0302320_10021212_pt1 | contig 12910 bp, 10 predicted proteins | sample Bog_T0_3_FD_202130 | JGI IMG/M metagenome (GOLD analysis project Ga0302320, IMG submission 202130) | Peat permafrost microbial communities from Stordalen Mire near Abisko, Sweden - Bog_T0_3 | ecosystem: Environmental > Terrestrial > Soil > Wetlands > Peat | place: Sweden: Abisko, Stordalen Mire...
CGATCAGCTCCGCAGACAGCAGCGCCGCGTCGTCCAGCACGCGCTCTACCTGCTTTACGTCCACATCCTCAGCGGGCCGCTTGTCATGCAGTGCGACCACCACCCCGACCAGCCGCTGCCCCGCGAAGGGCACCAACACCCGCGCGCCGACCTCAGCCTGCAGCTCGCCCAGCTTGTAGGTAAAGGCCCGGTCCAGCGGCACGGACAGCGCGACATCGCAGTACAGACTCACCACCCCAGCCTATATCTCGCGGACCACACTGCTTTCCACACGCCCTGTCACCTCGCAGCCCACCGGCAGCGGCTTTCGCAGGATGTGCCAGAGCTCGCCTGCAGGGTCTTGATCGACGCGCTCCACGGGCACCTCCAGCCGCGCTCCGCTGCGCGCCACGGCGACCAGAACGCCTCCCGAGCCCCCCGGCACAAACGCCGTGCGGTCCAGCGCGACCTGCCACCAGCGCTCACCGCCGGCCTCCGACTCCAGCCGGATGTCCGTCACCGTCGCGGAAAACTCCGCGCCCTCAATCCGCTCCGCCACGGTCACGGCTTCGCCGCCAGCACGGCCTTCTGCAGCGCCTCCACCTCGCGCTTACTGCCGACGACGAACGGCGTGCGCTGGTGGATATCCTCCGGCTGCAGGTCAAGCACGCGCTGGTGGCCATCCACCGCAGCGCCGCCCGCCTGCTCCGCGATGAAGGCCAGCGGATTGGCCTCATACAGCAGCCGCAGCTTGCCCTTGGGCGTCTTCGCCGTCGGCGGATAGAGAAAGACGCCGCCCTTCAGCAGGGTGCGATGGAAGTCTGCGACCAGGCTGCCGATATAGCGCGAGCTGTATACGGTGCCGATCCCCCCGTTCTGCAGCGTCGCCACATAATCGCGATAGACTTGCGGCCAGTCGGCGGCCCGGGATTCGTTGGTCGAGTAGTACGGCCCGGACTCCGGCATCTTCATCGACTCACTGCTCAGCACATACGCGCCGATGGTGGGATCCAGCGTAAAGCCGTGGACGCCCTGCCCGGCGGTGTACACCAGCACGGTCGACGGCCCATACAGAACATAGCCCGCCGCGACCTGTTTGTATCCCGGCTGCAGGATGGATGCGTTCAGGTCGCCGTCGGCCTCCTCCATGCGGCGCAGCACGCTGAAGATGGTGCCGACGTTCACGTTCACATCAATATTTGAGGACCCGTCCAGCGGATCAAAGACCACTATGTACTTTCCACGTGCCGGGTCGAGGTTGACCGTGATGGGATGCTCGTCCTCTTCGCTCACCAGCGCGGCCACGCTGTCGCGGAGTCCCAGGCAGTGCAGCAGCGCCTCATTCGCGTAGACATCCAGCTTCTGCTGCTGTTCGCCCTGCACGTTCACCGCGCCCTGCGCTCCCAGCATGTTGGAGAGGCCGCCCACGCGGATCTTGGCCTCCACCATCTTGGTGGCCAGCGTGATGCCGCCCAGCAGCCAGCTGAAGGTGCCGGTGGCGTCGCTGACGCTGCGCTGCTGGATCAGCAGATGCTGCTGAAACGTAGTGATCATACTTCTCATGTGCCTGCCCTCCGTCGCGCTGCCTGGCCCGGTGGTAGCCAGACCATAGCATCCGGAGAATGCCGCAGCCAACCACGCTGCGCGAACATCGAAGCGCGCATCCTGCAAACGCAGACAGGTATTTGTAGCGGTCAAACACCTACAATGGCATCCATGCCCACCCGCCGCCGGTTCTTGCTCTCCGCCGCTGCCGCCGCTCCCGCGCTGGCGCTCACCTCGTCCGCCCAGCGGAACGAGCCCTCCGCTGAACCCGGCGCACTCCCCGCGCCGGTGCTCGCACTCCAGAACCGCGCGCATGAGGCCGTGCCCATCTCCACTGCTGAGCGCCAGCACCGCACTGAACGCGCCCGCGAACTTCTGCGGCAGAACAAGCTCGCCGCGCTGACCGTCTGCGGCGGCACCACGCTGGAGTACTTCCTCGGCGTACCCGCCGGGCAGTCCGAGCGGCTCTTCGCCTGGACGCTGCCCGCCAGCAGCGACCCCTTCATCGTCTGCCCCACCTTCGAAGAGGGGCGCGTCCACGAATCGCTGCAGCGTTCTCCCATTGGCGCCGTCACCAGCGTCTATACCTGGGACGAGGACGAGGACCCCTACGCCTTGCTGGCGAAGTCGCTGAAGGCAGCGACCAGCTCGTCCCTGCCGCTGGCTCTTGATGAGCGCGTGCAGTTCGTCTTCGCCGACCGCATCGCGCAGGCCGTAGCGCCTCGGACGGTCGCCAGCGGCATCCCGGTGGTTGCCGGCTGCCGCAGCATCAAGTCCCCCGCCGAGCTCGCGTTGATGCAGCTCGCCAATGACATCACCCTCTCAGTCTATAAAGCGGTCTACCAGTCCTGCGGACCGGGCAGCACCAACCGCCAGTTCACCGCGCTGGTGGACGCCGCCTACTCGCGCTGCGGAGTACGTGGCGAGGCCTCCTGCCAGGTCGCGGCCTTCTCCGCGCAGCCGCACGGCAGCCCCACGCCGCAGGTCATCCGCGAGAACCAGGTCGTGCTCATCGACGACGGCTGCTACGTGCAGGGCTACCAGTCCGACATCTCGCGCAGCTTCGTCTACGGCAAGCCGACCGAGAGCCAACTGCGCGTCTTCGACGTCGTGCATCGCGCGCAGGGCGCCGCACTCGCCGCCGCCAGGCCCGGCGTGGAGATGCAGGCCGTCGATGCCGCCGCCCGCGAGGTAATCACCGCCGCCGGCTTCGGCCCCGGCTACAAGCACTTCACCCACCGCGTGGGCCACGGCATCGGCATTGACATGCACGAGTGGTACTACCTGGTGCGCGGCAACACCCGCAAGCTCGAAGCCGGCATGACCTTCTCCGACGAGCCTGGCATCTACCTCGCCGACGACCCCGAGCCCTTCGGCATTCGCCTGGAAGACGATATGTACATCACCGTGGACGGCGCAAAACTCTTCACGCCGCAGAGCCCGAGTTTGGAGCATCCATTCGGTTGAGAAACGGCCAGAATGGCCCTATTCATGCACCTTTTGAGGTGCTGATTCCTATCCAACTACACACGCAATAGAGGTAAAATAGAAGCAGTAGATTGCCATGGCTGCGTCCCAAGTGCTTCCGTCCGCCGCAATCAAACCCGTTGGTGAAGCGGAAAGCCAACGACGCCGCGCAATGGCCGATTCAGCGTTGGGAACGACACTGGCAGAGGGCATTTCTCCCGGCCCCGAGGTCCTTGCGCTGGCGGAACGCTATGTATCCGGTGAGATTTCGTTGCAGGAGTTCAGTTCCTCCGTGCGCTCCATGTCGGGAATCTAAGTCTTGGCCGGCATTCTCTACGACGCTCACTTTGACGACGAGTACCGGGTTCTTCGCAACAGGCTCGGTATCACAGATGCGGCCGAACTTGAATCACACATCGATCGGCTGTCCTACATCCGAGTCTTTGAGTTGGAAGACACACCCCTTCCAGGCCACTTCGACATCCCCCATCTTCGCGCCATCCACAAGTACATCTTTCAGGACGTCTTCCCCTAGGCCGGGGACTTCCGCGAGGTTACCACCTCACGGACCGACTCGTTCGGCTTTCCACCTCCGCAGTTTCTTGTGCCGTCGCTCGAAGGCATCTTCGCCGACCTCAAGGCCGAGAATTACCTGAAACAGTTGGACCTTGACGCCTTCGCTCTGCGTGCCGGGCACTACCTCGGCGAGATCAACGCCGTGCATCCGTTCCGCGAAGGCAATGGGCGCACGCAGCGCGAGTTCATCCGTACACTCGCCCTCGCTGCCGGCCCATCGCCTCACCTGGGCAGGCCTAACTCCCGACGAGAACAACACCGCCTCCCGCGTCAGCTACGCGACCGGCGACAGCTCAGCGCTCGCCGCGCTCATCCGCAAACGCCTGCTCTAAGAGCCCTTCTACTCGTAATGGTCGGCTTGCGCTTGCTGCCGCCATTCACTACGCTTCGGCTATGCGCCGAGCCCTCTGGCTGATTCCACTGGCCGCACTGATCGCGGTCGCGCCGCTCGCGCTGGGCGGCCCTTCCTGCGGTCGGGACTTCAGCTTCCATCTCCAGTCCTGGATCGACGCCGCCGTGCAGCTCCGCCACGGCGCCCTCTACCCGCGCTGGACGTTTCTCGCCGCCTACAACGCGGGCGAGCCGCGCTTCATCTTCTATCCGCCGCTCTCCTGGGAGCTGGGAGGGCTGCTCACGCTGCTGCTTCCCTTCCCGGCCGTGCCCGCCGTCCTTAGCTGGATCGTTCTCACGATTGCGGGATTCACGATGCACCGCCTCGCGCGGACCTTCGCCACGCCCGCCGCCGCGTTGTTGGCTGCGTGCCTGTATCTCGCCAATCCCTTCATGCTCTTCACGCTCACCACGCGCGCCGCCTTCGGCGAGCTGCTCGCAGCGGCCTTCTGTCCGCTGCTCTTCTCTGCGATGCTCAGCGAGCAGCCTTCGCTCTGGGCCATCGGCGCGTCGCTGGCGTTGCTGTGGCTGAGCAACGTCCCCGCGGCGGTCCTCGGGACCTATCTCTTCGCTCTGCTCGCTGTCCTCCGCCTCGGCAGGCAGGCACAGGCATGCCGGCCGCTGCTGCCGCTGCTGCGCGCGTTCCTCGGCGGCGCAGCCGTTGCCTTCGGATTCTCGGCGATCTATCTGCTCCCCGCACTCGCCGAACGCCGCCTCATCCACATGGCTGACGCCTTTCCACCGGGGATGAGACCCACCGACAACCTGCTGCTGCATCGCACCCTGCTCCCGGGGCGCGATGATTTTCTCCTGCGCACCGAACACATCGCCGCCGCAATGCTGGCCGCCACGCTTCTGACGCTGGCCTTCGCATACGTCAGAGCGCGGAGAGAGTCTGCCGCGCCGACTGTCTGGCGCACGGCCGGCCTTCCCACACTCGTTGCGACCGTCGCCGTGGGATTCCTCCTCACCTTTCTCTCCGCGCCGCTGTGGCGCACGCTGCCGGCGCTGTGGGCCGTACAGTTTCCATGGCGTCTGCTGTTCGTATTGGGAGCGTGTCTGGCGCTGGCCCTCGCGCTGGCGCTGCGAGATTTGAACTGGCGGACAGCACCCACGGCACTCACCGCGCTCGCGCTGACCGCGGCGCTCGCTCTGCCTGCGATGCACCTCTTCCGCGAGACCTGCGAGGCCGCAGCACTTCCCGCCGCCGAGCTCGCCACGCTCGAACGCCACCACACCCCCGAGCCCACCGACGAGTACGTCCCCACCACGGCCAGCCTCAGTTCTTATCGCCCCGACAACCCGCCCTTCTGGCTCGCCGCGTATCCCGGCGACTACGCCCCCGGGACCACGCCTAACACCATCGACACCGACCCCAATGCACTGATGCCCTCCGCTCCGGTTGGCGCGCAGCTCTCCGCCACGCCGCTCCACTTCTCCATTGCGTCGCCCACGTCCTCTTACCTCATCGTGAACCTGGAGGACTACCCGCACTGGCGCGTGGCGCGTAACGGCGAAGCTGTTTCACGGCTGCACCGCGCCGACGGCCTGATCGCCCTCGCACTTCCCACCGGCACTTCCAGTATTGATATCCACTGGAAGCCAGACTGGGATGAAGTTCTCGGCACGGCCCTTACCCTGCTCACCGTGTGCCTTTGGCTGTTCCACCGCCGGCGAGCTCTGGCGCGCGCTTAAGCAGGCCAATATACCGCGGTGGAAAACTTTGCACCGTATCGGCATCTCCGGCCGCTTCTGCGATACTTCTGCCATGCAGCAAGTGGGCCGCTCGACTCATAGTGCCATTGGACTTGGCGTCTCCCCAGGCGCTTGGATTCGCGCCACCGTGCTTGTCTGTCTGGGCTGCGGCCAGAGCGCCCTTCCCGCGCAAGAGGCCGCCGCTCCCTACACGCTGCACGTCTATGCCAACCTGGTGCAGATCCCCACGCTGGTGCTGGACTCCACCTACCTGCCCATGCCGCCGATCCCCATCCAGAAGTTCTCCATCCGGCTGGACTCCGGGCCGCCCTTTCAACCCACCAAGATGCGCATGGAAGGCGACGACCCGATCAGCCTCGCCATCCTGCTCGACGCCAGCGGCAACCAGGAACGACTGGTGGCGACGTTTGGCGATGCCCTCGCGCAGATGACGCAGGCCTCGCTGCATCCCCGGGACCACGTCTCCATCTTCGCCGTGGACTGCAAGCTGGTGCGCTCCTCCAATGACGTTCCCGCGGCGCCGGAGACCCTGCGTGCGGGAGTTGCCGCGGTGCTGGCGGCGCCGGACCTGCACGGACCCAAAGGCAAGCCTTCCTGCGGCAGATCGCTGCATCTATGGGACGCCCTGGCCCAGGTGACGCAACTGCTCTCGACCGTCCCCGGCCGGAGGACCATTCTGTTGGTCTCCAGCGGCGTGGACCAAAAGAGTGGAATCAAGTTCGCCGCCCTCAAACAGTTTGCGGACGACAAGAGCGTGGCCATCTTCGGCCTCCGCGACCTGACCCACTTCACGGCAGACCACGGTATCACCAAGCCGACCCGCTTTGTCGGTGATATGGCCTCCCACGACATCCGCTTTGCAAGTGTGGGCCTGGACGACTCCTCGAGCGCAGATTCCGCTGAAGATCTTTACTACCAGCTATGTGAGCGCACCGGCGGCCTCATCCTGACCATCCCCAGGGAGGCCCTGGAGTCCAGCCTGGAGCGTTACATCTCCATGCTGCGCGGGCGCTACATCCTGGAGTTTCCCCGGCCCAACCAGGCGACGCCCGGCGTCCACGGCGTTCAAGTCCAGGTGCCCAACCTGGGCGCGTATGTCACCTCCGCCGGGGTGACCGTGGCGCTGCCTGACGCCAAGGTCCTGGACGACCCGCTGACGGTGCCCTCCAGTCCCTCACCCGCAACGCTGGGCACCCGGCGCCCACTCAGCCCTCATTGAAACCGCATTCACGCGAGGATTACACCCCGACCTCGTGGGCCTCCATCGAAGCTGAGCTTCCCGCCAGGCGCATCACCAGCCGCTCCAGCACCAGCCGCTTATCCGGCGGGCTCGAGCGCAGTTCGAGATCAGCCTTCGCAATCAGCCGCAGGCCGCGGATCAGCTCGCCTCGGTCGCGATAGCGCCGCGCCTGCGCAATCAACGCGTCGGCTGCGAACGGCGCCACACGGAACCCCGGCCACAACACCTGCCACATCGCACGCTGGTCCTTAACCTGCTTCTCATTCAGCACCAGCATCTGGCGGAAGGTCTTGGCCAGCATAAAGACGTGCCCGATGGCCGCGTCCTCGCCGCCGTCGGAGGCGTTCAGCAGACCTGCGAGCAGCGCCAGCGCGCGCGGCGCATCTTGCCGGCTGATGGCGTCGGTCAGCTCATAGAGGCTGCGCTGCTTGGCGGCCGTCACCATCGTCTCCACATCGGCCAGTCCGACGCTCGCGGTGCCGCGCTCCACAGCCATCGCCCCGGTCCCAGTCGCCCCGGCATAGAGCAACAGCTTCTCCAGCTCGCTGGCGACGGTCAGCATCTCGGCGCTGAGCGCATCGACCAGCTCGCGCGCCGCATCCTCCTCCATGCGCACGCTCTTGGACTCGGCCTCGCGCAGCACCCAGCGCACAGCATCGTCCTCGCTCACGTGCTGCAGCTCCACCACCCCGCAGACCTCGCCCAACGTCTCGCGAATGCGTTCCGCGCGGTCTTTGTCCTGCATGTCCATCTTGCGCAGGTCCTGAGGCAGCGCAATGTGGTCGGCGATGAAGAGCAGCAGCGCCTGCGGGTTGGGCCGCCGAAAGTACTCATCGATGGCAGCGAACTCCTCCTTCTTCTGGCCGCGGCCGTAGAGCGCTTTCACGTTGCGCAGGAACAGCACCTGGAACGGCGCCATCAGCGAGGGCGTCTGCGCCAGGTCCAGCGCCTGAAAGATCGAGGTCTGCGCCAGGTCGAGATCGTGCAGGCAGAACTCGCGCAGCTCCGGCGGCGCCAGCGCCTCCAGCACGCCACGCCGGCACATGTCGAAGAGGAAGGCTTCATCGCCCAACAGCACGTAGCCGGCTTTGCGGGCGTCGCCGCGCACCTCGGCGAGGAAGCGCGCGACCCCCGTAAAGCTTCGCAGACCGCTCAGCGACTCCGCTGCCACCGCGCTCACCGGAAGCTCTCCAGCATGTCGCTCACCACCGCCTGCGCGAAGTCGCGGCCCATGCGCCGTACCGCAGCGCCATCCTCCTGCACAAAGCCGGAGAGGTCCTGGGTTGACTGGTACTGCTCGCGCCACGCGAACGCGTCATTGCGATAGAGCACCGTGCCGTCGTGCGCGTCCAGCTCTACGCTGGCTGTCACGCTGACGAGATAGCTGGAGGTCTGCCCGCTCGAAGGGTCATAGGTCAGTGGCGCGACCGTCTGCTTGAGGATCGTACCGTGCAGCACCGCGTCGGCATCATAAGCGCCGCGGTCCGAGGTGAGCACGCGATAGCCGGTGCGGGTGTTCAGCTCCCGCACCATCGCTGCGGTGAAGATCGTCTCGGTATTGAAGCCCTGCACTTTCGATTGGAAGATGGGGACAGCCAGAGTGTGAATATTCGCCGGAATGTGCGTCGCCGCGCCTACGCGGTGGTAGCCGCAGCCGGCCAGCGCCAAAAGCCCAAGCACGAACGCCGGAGAAACTCGCTTCATTCTCAGTGAAATTTGCACAGACACCCTTGATTCACATAATAGTCGTCGGTATCAACGTGGAACGAAGCTTCCGTCTGCATCTGCGTGGGAGCCGACGGGTCAGTCTCCGTCCAGGGCATAGTCTGCCACTCCGCCGTTGGTCTCACCAGCTTCCAATGCTGTGGATTGCCAACCTTGATCGGCATCGCGAAGCCCGGCTCGTCGGCGCGCCAGCGATACTGCACGAGGCCGGGCCGCCGGAAGCTGTACTCCAGCGTCGGCAGTTCCTTATGCCGGAGATACTCGTCAAAGAACGGCGTCAGGTTCATTCGCGTACGCGCGTTCCACCACGCCACCACATCCTCCGTCATGATGTTCTGGTACTTGAAGTGTTGGTAGAAGTCGTGGATGTCGGCGAACCACTTCGCATCATCATCGATGACGCTGCGCAGCGTATTCAGCATCAGCGCACCCTTGAAGTACTGGTCCTGCGGAGGCTCGGCGTTGGTGCCGCGCGGCGGGATGATCGGCCGCTCATTCTGCACCTTCGGCTTCAGACCATTCAGGTACTTAATGGCGTCCGCCTTGCCCCAGCGGTACTCCACGTACAGCGACTCCATGTAGGTCGTCCAGCCCTCGTGGATCCACATATCGCTGCGGTCGGCCGCGGTGATGGCGTTGCCGAACCACTCATGCCCGCTCTCGTGGATGATGATGAAATCAAACTTCGGACTGATGCCCACGCCGGTCCAGTCGCGGCCATAGTACCCGTTCTCAAAGTGGTTGCCGTAGGCGACCGCCGTCTGGTGCTCCATGCCCGCGTACGGCACCTCGATCAGCTTGTAGCCATCCTTATCGAATGGGTACTCGCCGAAGTAGTGCTCGTACGCATCGAGCATCTCCGGCACCTGCGCAAACTGCGCCTTTGCCTTGTCGAGGTCCTCGGGCAGCGCGTAGTAATCCAGCGTGGTCTTCTCGCCTGTCTCCTTGTTGATGTGCTCGCCCCCGAAGTGCTGATACTCGCCGATGTTCAGCGCAACATCGTAGTTGTTGATCGGATAGTGCACGCGCCACATCCACGTGGTGGTGCCGTCGCCGTTGTCCTTCTGTCCAGCAGCGCGCCCATTGGACACATCCATCAGCCCGTCGGGAACGGTCACGTCAATCTCCATGCCGTCCTGCGGCTCATCGCGCCACTGGTCCTTGTTGGGCCACCACACGCTCGCGCCCTCGCCCTCGCAAGCTGTCGTGATCCAGGGCTTGCCCTCTTTGTCCTTGTCAAAGCTGAAGCAGCCGAAGCGCCCCTGCGTGACCGGGGCACCGTGGTAAGCAATCACGATCCGAAACGCGCTACCTTTCCGTACAATTTCAGGAAAGTCCACCCATATAGTGCGCTCTTCGCGCGTGTAATGTAACGGGATACCGTGCGCAGCGTCAACGCTTCCATCGGTCTGTTCTTCAATGGAATCGATCGTCAGTTCCGGAGTTAGCTCCAACTGAATTTTCTGCCCATCCTCCAACATCCATAAGCGCACTTCATTGGTTCCTGCAATGGTCTTCGCCACCGGATCTACGCGCAGCCTCAAGTGGTAGAAGAGCAGGTCGTTGTTGGCGCGATACGGCCCGTAGCCGCCGCGAAGTAGATCATCCGCAGTGGGCGGTTTCAGCACATCCGGCGGCCGCGTCCTGCCCGGCGTTGTTACCGCCTTCTGCGCGGAAGGTTGTGGGCTGCTGGTCGCGGGCTGAGTACTCTGTGCGTTGGCCGTGAAGCAACTCACCGCCAGCCCAAGAACAAACAGAGCAACCCCCTTTGACCTCAAGTACACTTGCATAACCATACAGACAGCTTAGAACCTCGAACCTGGAACCCGGAACTTCTTATGGTGGATTTCTCGCCCAGCTCCATCGCCGCGCTCATCGTCGCCGCCAGCTTTGCCGCCGGCCTGAACGTCTACGCCACGGTGGCGACGCTGGGCATTCTCGCGCACTTCCACTGGGTGCAGCTACCGCCGGGACTGGACTCGCTCTCCAACCCTTGGATCATCGCCATCGCCGCGCTGCTTTTTGCCGTCGAAGTCTTCGCCGACAAGATCCCCGCTTTCGACCTCTTCTGGAACGCCGCGCACACCTTCATCCGCGTTCCGGTGGCGGCACTACTGGCCTACCGCGCCGCCTCGCAACTCTCGCCGGAGATGCAGTTGCTGGCCGCCGCCGGAGGCGCCGCCATCGCCGCGCTGGCGCACACCTCCAAGACTGCGGCCCGCGCACTGGTCACACCCAGCCCCGAGCCGGTCTCGAACATCGCGCTCTCGGCGGGCGAGGACGTCGCCGCCATCTCGCTCACCTGGATCGCCACCCAGCACCCTTACGTGGCCGGCGGCATCGCCTGCGTAGGGATCGTGTTTCTACTGCTCAGCCTGCGCTGGATCGCTGTCCGCCTGAAGCGTATGTGGCGCGGCCCGACTGGCGCGCGCTCAGCGGAAAACTCCTAGCCGATATGCTGCAGATGTGTGTCCTTGAAGAAGGTCGGATACTTCAGCCCGTAGCCAAAGACACGGTCGAAGGCGATGTGCGCGAACCAGATCAGCGCGACCGCGCTCATGGCCGGGTGGCCGCTCCAGTACCCCGCCGCCAGCAGCGCAAGGGGCACAAAGCGGGCATGCCCGAAGTTATACGCAGCTGAGCCAAGGCGTGGATTCACTAGGTAGCCGAGCATGAACAGATCCGGTGTAAAAAAGAGCACCGCAAACAGCCACCAACTGAAGTGCAGGTGCGCGTAAAACCAGACCGCCCCGGACAGCAGGCAGGCCTCTTCCACGCGCAGCAACCAGGCAGGACGAGTCAACATCAAAACGCTCCTTATTTCTTCCAAAAAATAGATGAGGCGGCCACGAAGGCCGCCTCATTTTTTCCTTTGCATTACTCTACTACGCCGTGGTTGTATGTCCTTCACCGAAGCCCGCCTTGCGGCCCGCCTCCGGCTTCAACACCTTCTGCGTGTCGCCGTCGCCGTCAGCATACGCCAGCGAGGACTTCACCGGGCCCAGCTCCTGGCCCTGGATCAGCAGTTCAATCTCGGCAGCGTCCAGCGTCTCGCGCTCCAGCAGCGCCGCGGCCATGCGGTGCATCACGTCGCGGTTCTCTTCGAGTATCTGGTGCGCAGAGTTGTAGCCCTCGTCCACCAGACGCCGTACCGCCTGGTCGATCTTGTTGGCGGTGTCGTCGGAGTAGTCCCGCGCCTGCGCGATCTCGCGGCCCAGGAAGATCTGTTCTTCCTTCTTGCCGTAGGTCAGTGGGCCCAGCTCGCTCATTCCGTACTCGCAGACCATCTTGCGCGCCAGCTCAGTCGCACGCACAATGTCATTGCCCGCGCCCGTGGTCATGCGGTCCATGAAGATCTCCTCCGCACAGCGTCCGCCCATCAGGATGGCCAGCTGCGTGTTGAGATAGTCCCTGGTGACCGTGTGCTTGTCCTCTTCCGGCAGGTGCATGGTCACGCCCAGCGCCATGCCACGCGGGATGATTGTCACCTTGTGCAGCGGGTCGCTGTGGTCGCGCTTGGCGGCCACCAGCACGTGTCCAGCCTCGTGGTACGCCGTATCGCGCTTGTCGTCTTCTGAGAGCAGCATCGACTTGCGCTCGGCGCCCATCAGCACCTTGTCCTTGGCTACCTCAAAGTCGTACATGTGCACGGCCTTGCGGTTGAAGCGCGCCGCGGTCAGTGCAGCCTCATTCACCATGTTGGCCAGGTCCGCTCCGCTGAAGCCCGGTGTTCCCCGCGCCAGAATCTGCAGGTTCACATCCTCGGCCAGCGGCACCTTCTTGGAGTGCACCTTCAGCACCTCTTCGCGTCCGCGGATGTCCGGACGGTCCACGATCACACGCCGGTCAAATCTTCCCGGGCGCAGCAGCGCCGGGTCCAGCACGTCCGGCCGGTTGGTCGCTGCGATCAGGATGACGCCGTCATTGGACTCAAAGCCGTCCATCTCCACCAGCAACTGGTTTAGAGTCTGCTCACGCTCGTCGTGTCCGCCACCCAGCCCCGCACCGCGGTGCCGGCCGACAGCGTCAATCTCATCGATAAAGATGATGCAAGGCGCGTTCTTCTTACCCTGCTCAAACAGGTCGCGCACGCGGCTTGCGCCCACGCCCACAAACATCTCGACAAAGTCCGAACCGGAGATAGAGAAGAACGGCACGTTCGCCTCACCGGCCACAGCGCGCGCCAGCAGGGTCTTGCCGGTGCCCGGAGGCCCGACCATCAGCACACCCTTGGGGATGCGTCCGCCCAGGCGCTGGAACTTCTGTGCCTCG
>Ga0302320_10021213_pt1 | contig 12910 bp, 12 predicted proteins | sample Bog_T0_3_FD_202130 | JGI IMG/M metagenome (GOLD analysis project Ga0302320, IMG submission 202130) | Peat permafrost microbial communities from Stordalen Mire near Abisko, Sweden - Bog_T0_3 | ecosystem: Environmental > Terrestrial > Soil > Wetlands > Peat | place: Sweden: Abisko, Stordalen Mire...
CGCGACTTCAAAAATTCTGTGCAACCCGGAAAACCGCCTTAGGCAATCGCCACCAGATTTTCCACGCTCCGCTCCCGCATCTTCTGATACATGCCACCCACGGCGTGTTTTTTGAAGTGCTCCGAAGCGCGATGCGCGGCCAGCGCCTTGGTGTCGCGATATTGCTCATAGATAAGCACGGTATCGGGGTCGTCTTCCAACTGGTTTGGAATGTAGCTGATACACCCCGGCTCCTGGCGCGAGGCCATAGCCAACACGCGCAGACATTCGGCAACATCGGCGCGATCTTCCGAAGCAAATCTTAATCGGACTAAAAAACTAATCATAGAAGCTACACCCTCATCCCCCGGAGGAACCAGCCATTTTCAGGAATGCTGTGAAGTCGCCACATGTGTAGAGAAGGGTCTCTACCCAAGAAAATCACGCGGCAGGAGGGCTTCTCCACACCATTCCAGAAAATCACAAGATCCCCAAGTCGTTTCTCAAGTTTATGCGCGAATGCTGTTCAAAATTGCGGCGAACTCGGGGAGCAACATCGTTTGGTCCCGATCCGGACCGGTCGAAACCATTCCGATTTTAGCGCCGCTTTCCCGCTCCTGAAAGCGCAAATATTCTTTCGCGGCAGTGGGCAATTGATCGAAGTCGGTAATGCCTTCGGTGGAACTCCGCCAGCCCTTCAGATTGGTGTAAACCGGCTTGATCTTCTCCAGGCCATACACGTCTGCGGGAACCTCGTCGGTCACCTTACCGTCGATCTCGTAACCGACGCAAATGGGAATCTCTTCGAGCTCGTCCAACACGTCTAGCTTGGTGATCACCAACCACTCGGCTCCGTTGACCTGATTGGAATAACGCAAGAGCGGAATGTCAAGCCAGCCGCAGCGGCGAGGCCGCCCGGTAACCGCTCCATATTCGTTACCACGAGCGCGCAGATGGTCGCCCACCGACTCGTGAATCTCGGTAGGGAAGGGCCCCTCGCCGACGCGAGTCACGTAGGCCTTGGTGACCGAAATTACCGTGCCAATAGCCGTCGGTCCCACGCCGGTTCCGGTGGCCGCGCCGCCAGCCGTGGCCGACGAAGAGGTGACAAACGGATAGGTTCCGTGGTCGATGTCGAGCATTGTTCCCTGCGCCCCCTCGAACATCACGCTACCGCCTTCGGCCATGAGCTTGTGCAGTTGCCGTCCGGTATCGGTGACAAAAGGGCGAATCTGCTCGGCCGCCGCCGCGTATTCGTCATACATTTTGGCCGGGTCCAGGGGATCGGTGCCAAACAGGGCGTGGGCAATGGCGTTCTTTTCGCCGCAGGCAGCCTCGATGTGGGTCTTCAGCAGTTCTGGGCGCATCATGTCCACAACGCGCAGACCGCTGCGCGCCATTTTATCCTCGTAGGCCGGCCCGATGCCGCGGCTGGTGGTGCCAATCTTCTTGCGCCCCGGCGCGCTCTCAGCGGCCAGTTCGATCATGCGGTGGTAGGGCAAAATCACCTGGGCGCGGTTGGAGATTGAAAGCTGCTCATCAACCGTAACGCCAAGCGCCCGCAGTTTGGCAACCTCCTTAAGCAGGGCAATCGGGTCCAGCACCACGCCGTTGCCGATAATGCCCCGACAGCCAGGACGAAGGACACCGCAGGGAATCAGTTGCAGAACGAATTTCTGGTTGCCGTGGATCACCGTATGCCCGGCGTTGTGCCCACCACCATAGCGCGCCACGGCGTCAAACCGCTCGCTCAGCACGTCTACAATCTTGCCCTTGCCCTCGTCGCCCCATTGGGCGCCCAGCACTACCGCCGTTTTTGCTCGCATCTCAATCTGCTTCCCTGAATCTCGATTTTGCCACAGAGAAGGCCCGGCCAGGGCCGTCGCTTTACGCGATCGCGCCCCACTGCCCGAGCCACAAAACGAAGGCGTGGAGTCCACCGGCCCACGCCAGTTTCGATGATAAACCCTAGCCGCTTTTCGCGAGGAAGAAGAAAGGGAAGCCCAGCCTTAGGTAAGCCTGTGCCAGAAAATTCTGTTAACCAACCGCCCCTCTCGTTCGTTGTATCGGCAGAAGGCGCTCGTGAGCGCTCTTCGCCTGAGGGGGAACCAAGTGAAGAATCAGAATCACATCAAAATTTGGGCTGTAAGCGCCGTGGTTGCGCCGGTCCTGCTGTTTACCACTCTTGCCACCGCGCAAAGCCCGGCGGCAAAGCCAGCGCGGCCCGCAGCCTCGGCGGGCACCGTGCTGATTCCCAACGACAGAGATCTGGCTGAAACGCAGAGCCAGCTCATCAAGCTGCTGCGCCTGAGTCCAACGTTAACCGACGTCGTCTCCCATGATCCCTCGCTGCTGGCTAACCAGGAGTATGTGAACCGCAACAATCCACAATTGGCGCAGTTTCTGGCCGCTCACCCGGAGATCGCCCGCAATCCCGACTACTACCTCTTTTCTCACATGAAGCACGAAGACGGCAACCGGGACGAGGCACTGGAACGGGCGGTGTGGCCGGAACTGGTACAGCCCCGGTACGAAACACCAATTAATAATCCTGACTTTACGGTAGGATCCCTATTTTTGTTGGGATTTATCGCATTTCTCGGTACGTTTCTCTGGTTGGTCCGCGTGTTTGCTCGCTCCCGCCGTTGGAGCCGCGTATTCAAACTGCAAAGCGAAATACACGGAAAGCTGATCGACAAAATCGGCTCCAGCCAGGATCTGGCGGTTTACATGAATGCTGAAGTGGGCAAGCACTTCCTTGAAGGAGCGCCTCTTCCGGAAGATTGTGAAGGGGCACATCGTGTGCCCAGTGCCGTGGTGCAAATGCTTTCCTCTCTTCAAACGGGCATTGTGCTGGTTTTTCTGGGAACCGGCCTCCTTCTGCTCCGCCACACTCACAGCCAAGTAGAAACACCTATGCTGGTGCTGGGCACCTTGGCCCTGATGCCCGGCCTGGGATTTATCGTTAGCGCGGGGATTACCTGGGTTTTGTCCAAACGTCTGGGGCTGATGCCGGAAAAATCTGTCGTTGAGAACAAGCCGGACACGCTCCCCAATTCCACTCTTGATCCGCGGGAACGGCAGTGAGCCGGAAGGGCGGCTATTCTGTTGAAAGAGCCACAAAAAATGCCTTGGGAATCCGCACTTCCGAACGTTTTGGCCGGCGACGCGCCGCAGGTGGCTGAGCCGCCCATGGATAGCGATGCGTTTGCCGGTTTCTATGAACGTTCGGCGCGGCCACTGTGGGCTTATCTGGCGCGGGTTTCGGCCAATCCCGCGTTGGCCGACGATCTGGCGCAGGAAAGCTACGTGCATTTTTTGAGCGCGGCGCGGCCTGAGCTGCTGCTGGCCGAGGGCGAAGTGGCCGCCCGGCGCTATCTTTTTCGCATCGCTACCAACCTTTTGCGCGACCACTGGCGCAGACCGCAATCCACATCGATGGAAGAAATGCCTGAAGAATTTTTCGCGGCCACCAGCAACGCGGCGCAGAGCGACTCGCAGGCCATTCTGGGTCCGGCTTTGGCGGAAATGCGCCCCCGAGACAGGCAACTGCTTTGGCTGGCCTACGCCGAGGGCTACAGCCACAGGGAAATCGCCGAAATCACCGGCCTGGCTTCCGCCAGCATTCGCCTGCTGCTCTTCCGCGCCCGACGCAAGATTGCCCGCCTGCTGCGCGAACAGGCCGCAAGCCCACGGAGGGAATCATGACCTTCAAATCTTGCTCGCACGAAAAAGAAGTCGCCCAATTGCTGGCGCGGGGGCCGTGGCCGCAAGTCTGCACCGAGGAATTGCGCACTCATGTCAGCCAGTGCCGCTCGTGCGGCGATCTGCTCCTGGTCTCGCAACTCTTCCGGCAAGCGCGAACCGAGGTTGCAAGCGCTGCCCCGCTCGCTTCCCCGGGAGCGATCTGGTGGCGGGCGCAACTACGCCGTCGCAACGCCGCCGTGGAGCGCGTCGGCCGGCCGATTCTGGGTGCGCAAATCTTTGCTCTGGCTGCCAATCTGCTGGTTGCCGTGGCTTTTCTGATTGTTCAGGCCCGCCACGGCCTCGGCTGGCTTACATGGCTGGAGCAGCTCCCGCAGAGCAGTGCACTCCACTTCGAAAAGCTGTGGCCGTCACTCGACAAGCTGTGGCCCGCCGCACTCTTCAACTCCGGCTGGAGCTTTGCGTTGACGATTTCCGCGCTGGCGGCGCTTTTGCTCTTCAGCGGAGTAGCCGTCTATTTGGCCACGGAAAAGGAATAGCGTCGTTCCTTCTTGTTTCAAGCAATAACTCCCCTGCCGCGCCTTTTTTCTGGCGCGGCCCGGCCGAAGGCGGTTGCCCCCACCGAAGGAGTCAGCCCCACCGCAGGTGGTCGGCAACTAACGCCGCCTCCACCGCTGGGCGTACCGCATGGACCCGTACAATCGACGCGCCGTGCAGAATGGCAGCCACCTGAGCCGCCACGCTGGCTGTTTCGCGGGCTTCGACGGGCGCATTCTGACCTCCATATAGTGGAGCCAGCGTCCGGCCCAGAAACGATTTGCGGCTGACCCCGGCAAGCAGCGGACGCCCCAGCGCAAGCAACTCCTGTTGCCGGGAGAGCAGGGCGTAATTTTCGTCAAGACCTTTGCCGAAGCCGTAGCCGGGATCAAGAACGATTGCATTGAGCGGAATTTTGGCCGCAGTTGCCGCCGCCACGCTGGCCGACAGCCCCTCGCGCACCGAGGTCAGCAGCGCATCGGGATCGAGCGGTGGCAGCGAGCGCCACTCCTCGGGCCGTCCGCGGGTGTGCATCAACACCACGCCACAGCGAGCTTCCGCGCAGACAGCGGCCATTGCGGAGTCCCACTGAAAACCGCTCACATCGTTGATGATTTCCGCGCCAGCCTGAAGGGCAGCCCGCGCCGTGGCCGCTTTGTATGTATCCACGGAAAGCACTGCGTGCGGCCGCGCCTTGAGAATACCTTCCAAAACCGGCAGTAGCCGCGCCTGTTCCTCCTCGGCAGTGACCATCGGAGAGTCAAAAGCGCCCACGGCACCGCCCGCGCGCGAACCAGGCCGGGTGCTTTCCGCGCCCAGGTCGAGGAGTTCCGCGCCCTCGTCCAACAACTGGAGCGCATGAGCCACAGCAGCTTCAGGAGCAAAAAATGAACCGCCGTCGCTGAAAGAGTCCGGCGTAACGTTGACAATGCCCATCACCAGCGTTCGCTGGCCGAGTTCCAGGGTGCGGGTGCGAAGTTGCCAGGGAGTCTTGTTTGGGCTGATCACGGGCCTTCCTTTTCGCAACTCTTTCTCCGTCGCGGACCATCCTGAATTTGCAGGCTGCTTTCGTATTTATGCTACGCCGAGTCGGTTTGCCTCCTGCTAAACTCCCTGCATGCTTATTTTTCGGCGAATTTCGACGCTGCTTTTGGTTTCGATTCTGGCAATTTCTACCGGACTGGTTGCGCAGACGCAGCAGACGGCCAGCGCGGCTTCAGCTAAAGAAGCGCTGGCAGAGCGCATCGGTGCCATTCTCGCCGAGCCGACGCTGAGCCACGCGGAGTTTGGCATTAGCGTGGTCACGCTCGACGGTCAGCCGCTTTATGGATTAAACGAGGGGAGACTCTTTATTCCCGCTTCAAATGCCAAACTGTTGACCACCGCCGCCGCCTTTGCCCTGCTGCCCGTGGAAACCCTGCGCTGGAAGACCAGCGTGGTGGCTGGCGGCGAGGTGGATAGCGCTGGGGTGCTGCACGGCGACCTGATCGTGCTGGGCGCGGGCGACCCCACGCTGAACGCGCGCCACTACCCTTATCGCTCGCCAGCAGCGGTGGCCGCGGCGAATCAAGCCACTCCAGAGGCCGAGCTGGCCAAGGTGCCCAAGGCCATGGATTTGCTGAATCTGTTGGCGGAGCAGGTGGAGCAGGCTGGAGTGCGCACGGTCGAGGGTAGCGTAGTGGGCGACGACAGCTTTTATCTCGACGAGCCGTATGGGGTCTCCTGGGCCTGGGACGACCTGCAATGGAGCTATGGCGCGCCGGTTTCCGCGCTCAGCTTCAACGAGAACGCGATCGGGCTGGCTATCGGCGTCGATCCTGATGCACCGACTGGCCCGCCCCTGGCCGCGTGGACGCCGAATGTGGACTACTACGCGCTGGATAGCTCAATGACGCTGACGGCCAAGGACGCAGTGGCTCGTCCTGGCCTAGATCGCCGCCCCGGCAGCCGCATGGTGCGCGCTTGGGGAACGGCGGCGACCGAGGGCTTCCATGCCAATTTGGCCGTGGAAGATCCCGCCGAGTTTGCTGCCGACGCCTTCAAAATCGCCCTGCGCAGCCGGGGCGTGGTGGTCAAAGGCGACGCGCTCACTCGCCACAAACTCTCGAATGGCACCCTCGATTTTGCCTCGGAGCGGGCTCAGCCGCTGAAGCTGGTCCGCGCGGAACTGGCCGAGGTATCCGCACCTCTGGAGGGTCGGCGCGTGTTGGCCGCGCACCTCTCCGTGCCGGTAGCCCAAGACATAACGGTGACCAACAAAGTGAGTCAGAACCTGCACGCCGAGCTGCTGCTGCGGCTGCTGGGCAAGGTTCACGGCACCGAAGGAAGCTTTGCGGAAGGGGCGCGCGTGGTACGCCAGTTTCTGGTGAACGCCGGCGTGGACGACAGCGATTTCTTCTTTTATGACGGCTCGGGAATGAGCCCCGACGACCGCATTGCTCCACGCGCCCTGACGCAGTTGCTTTCTTACGCCTCGCGGCAACCCTGGGGAGCGGCTTGGCGCGAAACCCTCCCCGTAGCGGGAGTGGACGGCACCTTGGCCAGCCACTTCAAAAATTCGCCACTTGCTGGCCGCTTATGGGCCAAAACCGGAACACACAGCGAGGGGAACACGCTCTCCGGCTACCTGACTGCGGCCAGTGGCAAGACGCTGGCGTTCTCCATTATGGTGAATGGGCACCGGCCCGACAGCGATGTGGAGTTCCTGGCCATTGATCGCATCGCCGAAGCCATTGCGGCGGCGGATTGAGCTTTTCCTCTTTGCTGCTGGGGCCTGGGCATTGGGCGTAGAGCAGTTTTCCACCGCGCAGCTCCCGATCTGTGGAAATTTGCAAATCTGCTGCGAATTCCGCATCGAGGGGGACGTGCGGACTCGGCCAGACTCAGTTCCCGCTACAATGAAGCATATGGAACTGGTGCAGATCGAGTCCGTGCGGAAAGCTCCAGCGCCCAAGCCGGAATGGCTGAAGGCGCGCGCCCCGGTGGGCGAAAACTACCACGACCTGAAGCGGTTGGCCCGCTCGTTGGGGCTGAACACCGTCTGCGAAAGCGCGCAGTGCCCCAATATCGGCGAATGTTGGCAGCACAAAACCGCGACCTTCATGATGCTGGGCAACCTCTGCACCCGCCGCTGCGGCTTTTGCGCGGTGCCCAAGGGACGCCCCGAGCCGATCGACTTTGACGAGCCGCGCCGGGTCGCGGAGGCAGTGGCCCAATTAGGGTTGCTCCACGCAGTGGTCACCAGCGTCAATCGCGACGACGATCTGGTTGGCGGAGCCCGGGCCTTCGCGATGGTGATTGAGGAGGTTCGCCGTCAGGCGCCCAATTGCCGCACCGAAGTGCTTATCCCCGACTTTCAGGGCAACCAGGAGGCAATCCGGCTGGTGGTCGAGGCGCGCCCGGCAGTGCTCAACCACAACACGGAGTCGGTGCCGCGACTTTATCGCGCCGTGCGTTCTGGTGCGCGCTATGAACGAACGCTGGAACTGCTGCGCTACGCCAAGAAGCTGAATCCTGCGGGCGTGACAAAATCGGGTGTGATGGTGGGGCTGGGCGAGGAGACGTTCGAGCTGATTGAGGTTTTTCGCGACCTAGCCGCCGTCGGCTGCGACATTCTGACCATCGGCCAATATTTGCGCCCTTCGCGCAATCATCTGCCCATGGCCCGGCTCTATACGCCGCGCGAGTTTGCCGAGTTGAAGACCGAGGCTCTGCGGTTGGGTTTCCGCCACGTCGAGTCGGGGCCGCTGGTGCGTTCCAGCTACCATGCTCACGAGCAGGCCGTATCGACTGGCTTGACCTTGTCAACACAGTGAGCCTACCGGGGAAATTCGCAGATCGGGACCGGTGGAAGCTCTTTTCCCTGGCATTCTATAGACAAATAAGAGTTTCCGTAGCATTGAAACCGCAGCAAAGTGGCCTTCTCTTGAGAAAAAGCCACTTTGGCGCGGTTTCAATGTCTACATGTGAAGCGGAAGGGCTCTAGGGCATTTCTCCTGTTGCTGTAGAGGCATCCCACCCTAGCCGCAAAAACAAAGACGCGGCGAGGGTGGGGCATCCTCACTCTACACCTTTGGGAGAACCGCTCTAGCGGCCGGTCATCTTCTCAATCTGCTCCGGGTAACGTGCTCCTTCGACCGTAATTTTGGCAGCAGCGCTTTGGATTTCGATCAAGTCGTCGCCGGAGAGCACGACCGCAGTAGCTCCGATGTTCTCTTCCAGGCGGTGCAGCTTGGTGGTACCGGGGATGGGAACGATCCACGGCTTCTGAGCCAGCAGCCAAGCCAGCGCAATCTGAGCCGGCGTCGCCTTTTTCTCTGCTGCAATTTTGCTGAGCAGATCGATAAGCGCCTGATTGGCCTTGAGGGCTGCCGGTGTATAGCGCGGCAGATTGCTGCGAAAGTCCGTCTTGTCGAAAGTGGTGTTGGCATCCATCTTGCCGGTCAGGAATCCCCTGCCCAGGGGACTGTAGGGAACAAAGCCGATGCCGAGTTCCTCAAGCGTGGACAGCACTTCGGCCTCGGGACCGCGAGTCCACAGCGAATACTCGCTTTGCACTGCGGTGACGGGTTGCACGGCATGGGCGCGGCGGATGGTTTTGGGAGCCGCTTCAGAGAGTCCGAAGTGCTTGACCTTGCCCTCTTGAATCAGCTCCTTCACCGCTCCCGCCACGTCTTCGATCGGCACGTCGAGATCGACGCGATGTTGGTAAAAGAGATCGATGGCGTCGATTTTTAGGCGCTTGAGCGAGGCCTCGGCAACCTGCTTGATGTGCTCCGGGCGGCTGTTGAGGCTGTGCGTGCCAGAAGGCGCACCTGGAATGGCGTGACGGTCATTGTTTGGATCAAGATTAAAGCCAAACTTGGTGGCGATAACCACCTTGCCGCGGAAGGGCGAGAGAGCCTCGCCCAGCAGTTCTTCGTTGGCAAACGGGCCGTAAACTTCGGCGGTGTCGAAGAAGGTGACGCCGCGCTCGACGGCGGCGCGGAGAAGAGCGATCATCTCCGTCTTGTCTTTGGGTGGGCCATAGGAAAAGCTCATGCCCATGCAGCCGAGACCGAGCGCCGATACTTCCAGATTGTTTCCCAACTTGCGTTTTTGCATGGTGACTCCTTGCTGTGGATGCAGAACTGTTGTGGTCGTCGCTTCAAGTTGCGAACGTTCGATCAGAAGTTATTCCGATTTAAGCGAAGTCATATCGATAGAGAACCGGTACTTTACGTCGGACTTCACCATTCTTTCGTAGGCTTCGTTGATCTTCTGGATCGGGATGATCTCGACATCGGCAGTGATATTGTGTTGGCCGCAGAAGTCGAGCATTTCCTGAGTTTCGGCAATGCCGCCGATGGGCGATCCGGAGAGGCTGCGGCGGCCCATGATGAGGCTGAAGGCTGGGACAGGCAGAGGCTTTTCTGGCGCGCCGACCAAGGTGATATTGCCATCAATGGTGAGCAGATTGATGTAGGCATTAATGTCGTGGTCGGCAGCAACGGCATCGAGAATGAAGTCGAAGCTGGCGGCGTGCTGCCGCATCTGGTTGGCATCGCTGGAGAGTACGACCTCATCAGCGCCGAGGCGGAGCGCGTCTTCGATTTTGCTTGGAGAAGTGGTGAAGACAACCGTGTGTGCACCGAGCGCGTGAGCAAACTTGACGCCCATGTGGCCCAAGCCTCCCAGTCCGACTACGCCAACTTTTTTGCCCTTGGTGACGTCCCAGTGGCGTAGAGGCGAGTAAGTGGTAATGCCTGCGCAGAGCAGGGGAGCGGCTCCAGCAAGGTTCAAGTTGGTGGGAATGCGAAGCACAAACCGCTGATCGACGACAATGCTATCGGAGTAGCCGCCGTAGGTTACTCCGCCCAGGTGCTTATCGGGAAAATTGTAGGTCAAGGTCGAATTGGGGCAGAACTGTTCGAGATCTCTTTTGCACGCGGGGCAGGTGCCGTCAGAGTCGACCAAACAGCCGACTCCGACAAGATCGCCGAGTTTGTATTTGGCGACGGCGGAGCCGACTTTGGTGACGCGGCCAACGATCTCGTGACCAGGAACGCAGGGATAAACAGTGGGCATGATGCCACTCCACTCGTTGCGAGTCTGGTGCAGGTCAGAGTGGCAGACACCGCAAAAGAGGACTTCGATCTGTACATCGGTTTCGGTCGGATCGCGCCGCACAATAATGGCAGAAGCAAGCCGCGCAGTGGCGCTGGTGGCAGAGTAAGCTTTGGCGTTGTACATCAGTCACCTCTTGGTTTTTTTTCGGTCGATGTTAGAGAAGCAGGACAGCCGGTCTTGCGCCGCCCTTGCTCACAGTCCAAAGAATAGGCCGGAACCTTCTTTAAGCGGTATCCTGATCCTTCCTATTGATTACCTATTTCTGTCGAATGATGATTATTCTGTGCAGGTAAAGACGGATCCGCGATACGCTCAAAATGAAGGATTCGGGTGGATTTCCGATGGCAAAACAAGCAGGTGCAAGCAGAGCGGCCAAGGCCCAGACCACATCGATGCAAGCTGAACTCGCCCGCAGGCTCATGGACCGCATTCGTGTGGATGGCATAGAGAGCAGCAATGTGCCGGGCCTGAGCCTCTATCGCAAAAGCACTCCGTCGGAGTGTGCTTCAGCGGCCTACGAGCCCACGCTGATGGTCTTTGTGCAAGGGGAAAAGCGCATCAACATTGGCGGAAATATACTTATTTGCGACAGTTCCACCTTTCTGCTTACTTCGGTCGATCTGCCTGTGATCAGCCAGGTGACCAAAGCTTCGAGCGCGGAACCGATTCTGGGCCTGATCCTGAAGCTGGAGATGCCGGTGGTTCGAGAGATTCTGAGCCAGCAGGAGTTTCACGTGCCTGAAGCGGTTTGCGGCGCGCGCGGCATGGCGGTCGGAAAGAGCTCGGTGGAACTGCTGGATGCGTGCTCCCGATTGCTCGATCTGCTTGATGCACCGCAGGATATTCCATTTCTCAGCGCTCTGATTCAGCGCGAGGTGATTTATCGTTTGCTGCGCGGGCCACGAGGAGAACACCTGCGCGCCATCGCCACCTTGGGCGAACAGAGCAACCGGACAGCCAAGGCTGTTTCATGGCTGCGAGCTAACTTCGTGAAGCCATTGCGCGTCGAGGAACTTGCGTCCGTAGCGCAGATGGGCGTCTCTACGCTACACCATCACTTCCGGTCGCTGACCGCGATGAGCCCGCTGCAATATCAAAAGCAGCTTCGACTGCACACGGCGCGCCTTCGCATGCTCACGGGCGGTCTGGACGCGGCCAGTGCGGCCTTTGAGGTGGGCTACGAAAGCCCCAGCCAGTTCAGTCGAGAATACAGCCGACTCTTTGGCAAGCCGCCGATACGAGACATCAAAGCACAACGGTTTACGGGAGCCGCAAGGGAGTCCGATCCACTTTAGAGCATTTTTTCTTGCTCCCGGCGAACGCTATTTCTTAAGCCGCTTGTAGAACGGCACGGCAACCTGCTTGGCCCGCACACGATTGGCGCGAACCTGCACCAGCACATCCTGCCCGCTGGTGGCCACAGCCGCCGGCACTAGCGCAAAAGCGATGTTGGTCTTGAGAAAAGGGGCCGGTGAGCCAGAGGTGATTGTGCCGATTTGGCTGCCGTCCAAAGACAGGACGGCGTATCCATCACGAGCAATGCCGCGCTCCACCATTTCCAAGGCGACAATTTTGCGCTTTGGCCCGCCAGTCGCCTGGATAGCCAGCAATGCTTCGCGGCCAATGAATTCACCCTTGTCGAGCTTGAGCCAGCGCTCCAAGCCTGCCTCGAAGACATTGATCGAATCGGAAATCTCGTGTCCGTAGAGGCTCATTCCGGCCTCAAGGCGCAAGGTGTTGCGCGCGCCCAGGCCGCAAGGGCGAATGCCAAACTCCGCGCCCGCTTCCAGCAGCGCGTTCCACATTTTTTCCGAGGCTGCCACGTCTGAGGCCAGGTAGAGCTCAAATCCGTCTTCGCCAGAGTAGCCGGTGCGCGCAATCATGACGTTGGATTGCCCAGCCACTTCACCCCAGGTGAACCAGTAGTTTTTGATGGCCGTCAGGTCTGTAGAGGTCAGTTTTCGCAGGGTCTCGACCGAGCGTGGCCCTTGCAGAGCCAATTGCGAGTAGGAGTTGGAGCAGTCCGTGATGCGCACGGCGGGCCAATCGCTGAGCTGTTCGCTGATCCAGGCGAAGTCCTTGTCTTTGGTGCCAGCGTTGACAACCAGCAGATAATGCTCCTCGCTGATGCGGTGAACCAGGATGTCATCAACGAAAGCGCCCTGGGGATTCAACAGCGCTGAGTAGTGTGCCTGGCCGTCTTTCAGGCGGCTGGCGTCGTTCATGGTGATCTTCTGCACCGCCGAAAGCGCGCCCTCGCCCAAAAACTGAATCTCTCCCATATGGCTGACGTCAAAGAGTCCCACGCCAGTGCGCACCGCCTTGTGCTCGGCAATCAGCCCGCCGCCGACTCCGGGATACTCGACCGGCATTGACCAGCCGCCAAAGTCGACCATCTTGGCCTTGTGTGCGCAGTGGGTGGCGTGGAGCGCAGTTTCCTTGAGAGGGGGGGCAATTAACACAGTCGAGTCGGCCATCGGCATTCCTTTTTTAACCTCATGCGGCAGTACTAAGCTTACGATAAGGACTGAGCGCCAAAGGGTCAAACCCTTCGTCGTAGATTCAGAGGCAAGAGGACACA
>Ga0302320_10021215_pt1 | contig 12909 bp, 8 predicted proteins | sample Bog_T0_3_FD_202130 | JGI IMG/M metagenome (GOLD analysis project Ga0302320, IMG submission 202130) | Peat permafrost microbial communities from Stordalen Mire near Abisko, Sweden - Bog_T0_3 | ecosystem: Environmental > Terrestrial > Soil > Wetlands > Peat | place: Sweden: Abisko, Stordalen Mire...
CCCGGAGACGGATACTGAGGTAGACGTTATATTCGACTTTTGGGTAATGACCGTTGAGAAGTCTAAAGTCGAATCAAACTGAAGCGTGTAAGAAGTCGCGCCGGCAACGCTTCCCCAACTGAAGGATACCGTGGTCGGAAGACCCGTGGCTCCCGCACCAGGCGAGGCGAGAACCGGAGCCGTTCCGCCGGAAGTGCTTCCCGAAGTGGTAAAATTCCATACGCTTGACCATTCCGTGGTATAAAAAGAGACATCACCCGCTTTCCAATAATATTTGGTGGTCGCCTTCAGCCCTGCAACGGCGGAGGACCTTGCAGTGAGACCGGTAAGGCTGACGACAGTAGTGGAAAAGGTCGAATTGGTCGCGACCTGCAGATCGTAGGTCGCTGCTCCGAACGCCGAATTCCAACTCAAAGTAACCGGTACGGCTACTCCGGTTGCGCCATTGGTGGGTGATGAGAGAGTCGGTCCCTGGGCAAAGGCACCGACTGCGCAGAGTAAGCATCCAACTAAAGGCAAAAACCATCTTCTGAAATGAGAATTTGACATCCTTCCTCCTGTTTTGAAGTTTTGTTCATCGTAGCTACGATCATCTCCCCATGGAGATGATGTGCCTGAGAAAGCACTTCAAAATAGTTTACGCAGAGAATCGCATGCCACCATTCCAAAGTTATCCGATCCGGATTCATGCCAACGAATCAATCCTGTTTGAAAGTCTTATATCACCCATAGAACCGTTTTTCAGCACGCATAAAGTTCCACCTGAACAGTAAAACCGATTATTCAAAATCAGAACTTCCCTGAATCCCGGGGAGAGGTATTTTTAGAAACATGAAGATTGCCGTTGGAATGAGCGGAGGAGTAGACTCTTCGGTCGCAGCCCTTCTCCTGAAGCGTGAGGGACATGGAGTAACCGGCATTACCATGAAAATCTGGCGCGGCAATGCATTGCCGTCCGGACCAAAAGGCAATGCGTGCTACGGACCCGAGGAATCCGAGGATATCGAGGCTGCAAAGTCCATTTGCGGGTACCTCGGAATTCCGCATTATGTGGTCGATTGTACCGAAGCGTATGAAACCATTGTCCTTGATAATTTCAGGAGAGAGTATCGCTCGGGACGGACGCCCAATCCCTGTGTGCGATGCAATCATGAAGTTAAATTCGGCGTGCTGCCGGGCAAGGCCCGGGCTATGGGCATTCAGTTTGAAAAGTTTGCCACCGGTCACTACGCGCGGCTGCAGACGAGCCTGCAGAATAATCACATTATGCTGCAAAAGGGCGTGGAAGAGCGAAAGGACCAATCCTATTTTCTCTACCGGCTGACGCAGGAACAGCTGGCCATGACGCTCTTTCCGCTCGGGCGCTATCGTAAAGATGAGGTAAGGAACGTAGCCAGGGAGGCCGGCCTGGCCGTTCACGATAAGGAGGAGAGCCAGGATTTTTGCAGCGGCAGCTATGGCGATATTGTCGGCACTGATACTCCCGGCGGCGAAATCACCGATATGACCGGCAAGGTGCTCGGGCACCATGCAGGAATATGGCAATACACGATCGGGCAGCGCAAAGGCCTCGGCATCGCTTACCGGGAGCCGCTCTATGTGGTCCGGATAGACGCGGCAAATAACCGCATCATGGTGGGGACCGGGAAAGAGACTCTAAAATCAACCTTCATGGTGCGCGATTGTGTAGGGTCCGGCTTTGAGGCGGCGGAGAAGGAATTTTCATCGGGTGTTAAGATCCGGTCTACCGCTCCGGCGGCGGAATGCCTGGTCACTTTGCTCGATACCGCCTCGGCTCGCATAACGTGCCGGGAGCCGCAGGCATCGATTACTCCCGGCCAATCAGCCGTTTTTTATCGGGGAGATCTGGTGCTGGGCGGTGGAATCATCGAAGAGGGCGGGGAATGAGTAAGGAAGCCCGGATGGAATTCGCCGAAGAAATGCTTCCGCCGAAGCAGGCATTTGTAACATCGGAATCGCTCGTGTCGGTGCTCGGGGTCATCTACTCCCACCGCAAAACCAGCGACGGCGGAGACATGTATCTCACCCGTTTCGGAATAGAGCACGCCGATCTTCTGGAAATCGATAACTGGTATGAACCGGCATGGTTTGAGGCAAAACGCGAGCGGCTGGAAGGGACAAGCGCCGTTTACCGGGTTCCGACAAAACCGGTTGCCGGCAAGAGCCTCGATCTGGTGGTGAAGAACTGTCGCGTCGGCGAAAATGTGCCGCTTGAGACCCGAACGCTTCTGGAATTCATCAACACGGAATTCAACAGCCCGTGGGAGGAATTTGCCCTTGTCATGGAACTCCGCGAGGGGAAATTCGGACCTCCCGAAATCCGGTGCAACTTACAGGAGCCGCTGGCCATCTATGTGCCTCCGGAACGCATGCAGGCCTGGCAAAGCGGCCGATCGTATGAAAAAATCAATCGAATCCGCGCCCGCCACCCGGGGATCGATATCGATATCCTGCGTCAATACAAGCTCATCTACGGGTGGATTTACGGCAAGGATCTCGTGCAGCTTTTCAGCGAGGCGGGATTCCGCGCCGAGGCATTGAAGGAGGTACTGCCCCCCCTCACCCTTAAGGCGATGCGCGACCTGGAAACAAAGGGGTATGTCGTCGTCGACATGAAGCCCTCGCATGTCGTTATCGGCGAGGAGGATACCTGCAGCATCGAAACCGTTATTGCGGCAGACGAAGAGGATACGCGGCGACTGCGCGCGGAGATGATCGGCGATCTCGTTTCCAGGGGAAGATTCTCAATAGTCGACTATGAACTTCTGATCAGGACCCCGGTCCATGAAGAGGAGGTCTACCGCACGCGGCGGCATTCATACCTTGACGATCAGCGTGACCGGTTTATTCCGACGGCTATGCCCACCCACCTGTCGGCGGTGGATATCCTGGGAGTGCCCTACGTTGTCGGACAGGCGGAAAGCACGGGAGGTACCCTCTGGGTTGTCGGGCGCAATGCGAGGCTATTCGATTATTTCCTTCCGGAACGCTGGCGCCGGACCCACGCATGGAAGCTTTCGGTAAATAATGAGGTCTATTACACCGTGACCAAAGATCATATCCACCTTGTCTGGAAAACTTCCCGGGTAGGGGAGCTGCCGGCGCCGGACGATACCTGCTCCTTTCCTGAAAAGCTGGAGGCGTTCGGGTTCAACAGCCCCTTCGAAGAGTTTGCCATAGCACAGCGCCTTAATGAATATGCGGTTCCGACCGTTTATATGCGGGCGATTTATATGACCGGCGCTTCCCGGGCCGCACCGTTTATCGACCAGCGTCGTTACGATTCCCACCGCTCGCTCCGCGGAGCCGACGGCAGGCCTCTCTTGCGGCAGAATCACGACTATATCACCCTGCGAGGGTACTTCAACGGGCCCGACTGGTGGGTAGCGCAACAGACCGACCGGCTTTGCCGGCCTTTAAATCTTGAACAGGCGCTTGCAAAGGGACTGGTCGACTCCTCCTTGCAGGCAAGGCTGTTCGACCGGATCCAGGAACGGCTGAACACGGTCGGGTACGACGGCTCTTTACTTAAAGCAAACGACCTGCTGCTGGCGCTCGATCCGGACAATATCCTGCTGAAAGACGACGGCGGGCTTCCGGAGGTCAGAATTTGCAATTGTGAATTGATCAAGAAACGGGGCGGCGTCTAGGCGCACTATAATCTCTCCGCAGCAAGCTGCGGGGTTGGCGCCCGCTTATGCCTGTTCACTATCGGGGAGATCCCATCATGTACCGGCCATCACCGGAAATTCTTGACCGTTATGCATCGGTCCTTGTCGATTTTGCGCTGAATGACGGCGAGGGAATGAAAAAGGAAGAAGTGGTCCAGATTACCACGCAGACGCCGGGCATTCCACTGGCCGCGGCAGCCTATCGCCGGGTATTGCGAAGCGGCGGCTATCCGATCGTTTCCATCATCGAGGACGATTTTAAACTGATCCAGCTTCAGGAAGGGTCCGATGCGCAGATAGGCTTCTTTCCGGACGCCTGGTACCGCGGGATTGCCGACACTATCGACCATTCGATCAGAATTTTAGCCGATCGCGACCCCCTCTTCCTTTCCAGGACGGATCCGCATAAGATCATTGCAGCCGGCCAGGCCACGAAACCCTATCGCGAATGGCTCGATGCAAAGGAGGATGCCGGGAAGTTCACCTGGACGCTCTGCCTTTACGCAACCGAAGGCGTCGCGCGTCAGGCCGGCATGAGTCTCGAAGAATACTGGAGCCAGATAGAGTCGGCCTGTTTTCTTATCGATAGCGATCCGATAGCCAGATGGCGTTCGGTTAACGGCGAAATGCACCGGATTCTCACCACTCTTAACTCCATGCCCATAGCCAGCGTCCGGATTATCGCGCCATCAACCGACCTTACCGTGACCCTTGGTGAAAACCGGCTATGGCTGGGCGGCAGGGGACGCAATATTCCAAGCTTCGAAATTTTTACCTCGCCGGATTGGCGCGGCATCGAAGGCCATATCGCTTTTGACCTTCCCCTCTTTCGCTACGGCCAGATTATCAACGATATCGTTCTTGATATCAGGAACGGCCGCATAGTAAAGGCAACGGCCGCAGGGAACGAGCCGCTCCTGCGGGAACTGTTGTCCCAGACCAATGCCGATAAAATCGGCGAGTTTTCACTCACCGATCGCCGGTTTTCGCGGATCAACCGATTTATGGCCGAGACGCTGTTCGATGAAAATTTCGGCGGTGCCTATGGGAACACCCACCTTGCCGTCGGCAGGGCATATCACGACGCCTGCAGCCTGGATATCGGGAAAATGAGCGCCGAAGATTTCGATCGCCTGGGATACAACGACTCCCCCGAGCACACCGATATGATTGCCACCACTGATCGTACGGTGACCGCCACGCTGACGGATGGCAGCAGGGTAGTGATTTATGAGGGCGGAGAGTTCAGGGTTTAGCCGCTTACCGGGGCGGATAGATCACGAGTTTCTGGATGGCGCTCTTCACATTCGAGGATCCGCTGAGGCCGCTGCTTAAAACGATGTTCCGATAGGCGGCTGCAACCTGGTAGAGGTAAACATCCGGAGGCAGAACGTACCCGGTCTGGTCGCGCCCGTCCCAGGCTTCGCCGTTCTGGGCATTCCGGATAACCTTGAGCACCCTTCCCGAAAGCGAATAAATCTTGATGGTGACGTCGGACGTGGTTGCCGGATTAGAATTCTGGGTGGTCGTTTGATTGGAATAGTAGAAGAACCTGGTGGACTGCCCCATGTGCATGGGATTCGGGATGTTCATGACCGTGCCTAAACTCAGCGAACTTGAATCGTCGACCTTCATGGTAAAGGTCAGGTGCGAGATATTGCCGAGAAGATCCTGGGCCGTCAGGGTGACCGAATAGGTGCCTACTTTGAGCGACCCCGATTCAAAACCGATAATTGCGCTTCCTTTACGGTAATCCCCCGCAGCGAACTGGAATTTGCTGTTGATATTGGTCTGGCTCTCGACCCCGGGAATGGCCATCGTCAGCCCTTCGTCCGGCCCGGTACCGACGACATTGATGCCGTTTGCCGAGGACAGGACTACCTGGATCTGCAAAGGAAGCGAAGATTCGACACGGTCGGTAAAAGACACCGAACTCGTGTTCATTGACGTCAGGTCGTAGATCGGCCTGAAGGATATCTTCGGCCCGGCCGAATCTTTTTTCGCGCTCGAGGAGGCGGTGCCGTGGAAAAAGAGCGAATTATTGAAAGCGACCCCGATCGTCGATCCCTCCCAGGCATAGGCAAGGAGCTGGCCGCGATGGATGGTATCGTCAAAGGTAAGGCTTCGCGGGAGCAAAGCCGTCTGTTTGAACTTGCCGTTATTGACCATTGCGGTGCCGGAAAATACCGGCGTCCCCGGCACCTGGAATCGTATAAAAGAATCATTAGGATTGGCGCTGCCGCCGTCCGTTCGCCCGGTCGAGTAGTCGGGATTTAATACCGATAGATGAACGTAGGCCGAACCATTCGAACCGAATTGCACGTCGGGATTACCGTTGGCATCGAGGATCTGCCCGGTTATTTCAATCTGTTCGAGCGCCTGCAGCGTGTCGTGCGGCACTCCGTTGGTATCTGTAATTGCCGCCTGCATGCGGAGGCACGGAGGAACCAGCGTAATGGAAGGGTCGCCGAGAAGCGAATAAAGACTCGTGTTGGGGCACGGGTATTCCGCTTTTGCCTCGACCATTGCCATGCCGATGGACGTCTCGGAAAGGGTATCAAATAGCTTTGAATAGAGATCGATCCCCAGCGCATCGTTATCCTCAGACCCAGCCGACCGGCTGGCGGCAAACGTGGCTATGGCTCCCGCTCCGGGCATTTCGAGGAGAGCTTGCGACAGTGTCGTGAGATCGGGTATGTCGAATTCCCCCTCGGAGCAAGAAAATTCGGTTACAAAAGGATATTGGTTGGAATTGGATAGCCGGGCGGTCAGGGGAATAGTCAATATGTGTTCATCGGTCCAGACGACAGGGGACCCGTGGCCGTAAAAACACACGTAGCCGACGCCGTTGTTGATAGCATTGATAAGCGCGCTTGCGCACTCGGGTTTTTCATAACTTGAGTTGGTGGGGTACGAGAACTCGTAAACCTTTTCGATGGCAAGCGACGGCCTTCCGGCCTTGGCCGCCGCAGACGTTTGTTCGCAATTAGTCAAATGCTGCGAGCCTATCTCATCAACAACCTGGAGCTGCATGTCGTCGTCCGCGACAAACAGCGCCGCGTTACGCCAGGAGCTCCAATCGGCCTTCTGGGGGTCTTCCATCGCAATGATCTTATCGATGACAGCCTGGGCTTGCGAGACGGTCTGGCACGGTATCCTGCCGAGTGCCAGGGACTGTTGTCCGCCTCCGGGTGTCAGGTTGGCATAAAATTCATCTTCCTCCGATTCGTTAACTTCGGCGGGCGGAATATAATCGACTTCGGAAGTTGCAATCTGTTTGAAATCGTAGTCCCCGTCTCCCATGAGCACGACATAATCGAGGCTGTCGCTCGATTCCCAGTTGCGGTTTGCATAGGCAAGAAAATTCCTGAGCGCGACGGGATCGGTGTTACCTCCGGAAAAATCGGTGTAGATATCGTTTATGCTCACAATCCCGGGGCGAAATCCCCTCTTCGCCTTATGCGCCGCAAGAGCTTCCGCCTGCGACAGAAATGCCGGGGGAGTGACAATCAGATAGGTCGCCTGGTTGCCGGTATTCCTGAGATTCGGCAGGGCGTACGCAGTGCTGCTGCTCAACCGGGCAGGCGGCGCCGAATAGGCACTGTCGGTATTGGAATAGGCAAAAAAACCGGCTGTATTGCCCACAAAATAGCGCGCTCCGGTGTTGCCGGAATCGCTCCAGGCCACCGGTGCTCCCGCCGAAAAAGTATCGATCAGCGACACCGCGCTTTCGTTCTGCGGGATCCTGAACACATAGGTCGTGCCGGTCCCGCCGGTGAACCGATACGACCGGACGCCGGAGCTGCAGGCGGAAAATGCCTGCAGGCGCTCTGTACCGGAGGTGGCCCGCAGCATGCAGCGGTAGTCGGCCTGGACGGATTCAAGCTGCAACCATGCGCCATTGTTATCGGAATACTGAAGCTGGAGATTGCAATTGCCCCACCGGGAGACCGGATAGCGGTGGCCGCTCTGCACCCCTTGACACAATGATGCTCCGCCGAGGGATGCATTCGCTTGGGCATACGACTCGGTAAAGGCGTTAAATTGCAATGCGCCCCCGACGGTCGAGTCGAGGCCCGGAAGATTGAGCTGATAGTTCCAGGTGGAATTATTGGTTGAAATCTGGACCCAGCTGTAACCCACCTCGGCAGCCTCGGTCGGGACGTTGCCGCTTACATCCTGCAAACGGTAGACCGGTTGCCCGAAACAGGCGTGATTGGTAAAATAGCCGACCGTGTCGCCGGTCCCGGTCGGTTGCGAAAAGTGCGGCATCGAGGCGCCGTCGCCGATTGACCGGTAGCAGAGCCAGTAATGGCGATTGTCATCGTAATTATCGACGGAATAGGTAAAGTTATGATGCAAAGAATCATAGGCCCAGTCGTTCAGGCCCGTAACCCATGCCAGGAAAAAATCCCCGGAATCGACGACCCCGTTCCCGTTGCGATCGCAGCGAAACAGGGGAACTTCCTGAACACCCGCAGGAATCCCTCCGGCTCCGGGAATATCGGTGCACAATTGCCCTTTTGCCGAGGCGTAAAGGGTTACCTGGCCCATGCCGATTTGACTGTACTGCGCTCCCCAGAGGTGCAGGATCTGCGCCCCGGTTATCATGAGCATGCCGTTTTCATTGGTCGACATCTCATTCTGGCCCGAATGCCCATCGCCTATGGTAAATGTCCGGAGTGTCGCATCACCATAGGTCAGCGGGTAGGAATCGGCTACTGTTTTTGCCAGGGATTTTCCCAGGGAGCCCGAGGAAACTGCAGCTACCCCGAGCGCGGTTTTTGCTGCCGAGGTTGATCCCGATTTGCCCGAAGCCGAAGCTGCCGCGGCAGTTGGTGTTCCGGCTGATTTCGACAGACTTACCCATGCTGAGGCAATACCATAATTCAAGAGAAGCCGCTTTTCCATCTTCTGGTATGGTGTTTTCACTGGATGCGCCATGCCGCCGGGAGCCGCGGCAGGAAACTCTATAGTGCATTCGCCGCTCCGGAGAACCCTGACGGTCTGTCCGTCGCCGGCGGGCAGGAAGGGGCGAATGACCAGCTGCGCGGCTCGCAGGGTCTTGAACCAGGTGTAGGCCGGTTCGGACACCCAATCGTCCACAAATTGCTGATCCTGTTTCTTGCGAAATTTTCCGTCGTTTTTGAAAGGATACTTGCGCAGTGGATGCTTGAGCCTGATTGTCTGTACCTTATCCGCAATGAAACTCACGCGGATAGAGCCGGAGGAGGGAATTCCAACATACACCGATTGGCCCGGAACCACCGGCTCCCCGGCAGATCCCAGTGCAATATTTTGCCCCTTGAAGCCGAGCCAGGTCGCGATTTTAGTGGAATCTTTTATTGAACTGCTGTCGAAACGGGAAAGATCCCATTTGAATACCAGCCGGGACGATGTGTTTTCAGTGACCGTTACCGAGCCTTCCGCGATCAGGCCCAGAAAAAGGATCCCAGCTACAATGGAAAAAAATCGGTTCATAAGCCTTTTCCTCAAACCCGAGGGATCGAGGCATTAAGTTGCAACGTATCCCGCATAGTAAGCCATTCGGATATCGTACAGAATACGGTTGAGCTGCCAAAGAATTTCTGGATATTGTTTTGCTTGCTCCGCTCCCACGAGTGCTCGGGGTTATCCCGGTATCGGTATAAAGAAAAGGCCTCGCTGCACTCGAGGCCTTTTCAAGGAAATTTCCGGGCCGCCTACTTTTTCTTATTTACCCCTGCGATGGCTTCCTTCGCGGCTTTTGCAACGCGAAACTTCACGACCTTTTTCGCCGGAATCTGGATCGGCTCGCCGGTGGCGGGATTCCTGCCGGTCCGGGCCTTTCGGCTGACGAGAACCAGTTTACCGAGCCCCGGCAGCGTGAAGCCGTTTTTTGCTTCCTTATACGCAATTGCTGCCAGATTATCAAGAAGCTCCTTAACCTGTTTCTTCGAAAGCTCCGCCGCTTCGGCCAGTTTGGCGATGGTTTGTGTTTGCGTCAAACTTTTTCCTGCCATGGTTACTCCTTTTAGTTAAGAGTGGGTAAGAAAAGTACGCTCCCGCGTTTGGAGAAAGTATAAATCAGTGCTCGGGTCGCTGTAAAGAAAAATCACTCAACGCCCCATGAACCGGCATCGGGAGACCATCCGGCATGCCGGTTCCATCATGCGAAAGCATCCTGCAGGAACGCCAGGTCGAGCTCAGGATAAACGGGAAAATGTGCGAGAAGCGCGCGCGTACGTTCCCGGGCTTCCGATCGCACCTTCTCCTCTATGGAGTACCTCGCTTTGCTCAGCTCTCCCGCATTCCGTCCGTCTTCCACTTTTGCACGTCGTGTAGCCGAGAGTACCAGGCGGATAATGGCGGCAATCTCATTCATTTCGACCTGGCCCATGCCGAGGGTCGTCGTTGCCGGCGTGCCGATTCTGAGACCGCTGGTGTACCAGGGACCATTCTGATCATAGGGCAGCGAATTCCGGTTGCAGGTAATACCGCAATCGCGAAGCGCGCTTTCCGCCTGCCTGCCGGTGATGCCGAAGGGAGTTACGTCGATCAGCATGAGATGATTGTCGGTACCGCCTGTTGCAATCCTCATGGAAAGACGGCTGCAGGCTTCTGCAAGGATCCGGGCATTATCGACTACCTTGCCTGCATACTGCCTGAATGAGGGGTCGTTGGCCTCGGTTAACGCAACAGCCTTTGCCGCCATGCAATGGCCAAGAGGACCACCGATGACGATCGGACAACCCTTATCCACACTTTCTGCGAATTCATTGAGGCACAGAATGAGACCTCCGCGCGGGCCGCGAAGTGTTTTATGGGTCGTTGAAGTAACGACATGGGCATGCGGAACCGGGTTAAAATCTCCGGTAAAGATCCCGCCTGCCACCAAACCTGCAAAGTGGGCCATATCTACCATAAATACCGCGCCGACCCGATCGGCAATGGCGCGCATCCGCGCAAAGTTAATCTTCCGCGGGTAGGCACTGTAGCCGGCAAGCAGGATGAGCGGCTTAATCTCAACGGCCATCCTTTCCACCTCATCGTAATCGATGAGTCCGCTTTCCCGGTTCACGCCATAGCTGTAGGCATCGAACATCTGCGCCGAAACATTGTTCCGATACCCGTGGGTAAGGTGGCCGCCTGAGTAGTAATCCATGCCAAGGAGACGCTGGCTTCCGAGCTTGCGGCGAAGCACCTCCCAGGCTTCATGGGAAAGATGGGAGGGATTGGTTTCGGCAAGTTCCTTCATGGCCGGATTCTGAACACGGGTAGTCAAAATCGCCCAGTAGGCAATGAGGTTTGCATCGGCACCGCTGTGCGGCTGCACATAGGCGTGTTCGCAGCCGAACAGGCGACACGCCTGATCGGCTGCGTAAGCTTCGATGGCATCGATGTTTTCGCATCCCGCATAAAAACGATGGTAGGGATACCCTTCGGCATATTTATCGGTGAGAAGATTACCCATTGCAAACTGCGTCGCAAGCGAACAGTAATTTTCGCTTGCAATGAGTTTCAGGTTCGAACGTTGATCGGCCAACTCGGCGACAATTGAGCGTGCGATCCCCGGGGCTACACCGGCGACATTCGCGAGATTGGCAAGATAGGCAAGAAATCCCGCATCTACCGCTTCCGGGGCTCTCCCGGAAAGGTAGGCTTGAATACAATCCTTTGGCGACATAGGAAATCACTCCTTCCCGCAGGGGCTCCCGGGTGAGTGAAATGCTTTTGTCGGCAGCCTTGTGCAGAGTATGGAAAATACTATTTGATTGGCCTCCGATAGGCCAGGAGCGATGCTGCAACTATTTTATGGGTAGTATCGTCACTTATATTGAGTGAATTTTTCCGGTTATCCCTTCGGGAGGGAGTCGCTGCCGTCCATGATTATCTGCATTCGGGTTGCGATCCTGGTCGGACTTGCGGCGGCAGCGGCACAGGCAGGAGGTGGACCCGCCGATTCAACCATTGAGCTCCGGGGCAAGGTTCCTTCGTCGATATCCCGCGAGTTTGTCCTGCATCAATACGAACGGATTTGGAAAACGATCGCTCCGGAAGTTCCGCTCGACCATCGGACGATCACCATTTTTTACTATACCCGCCGGGATGATAGAAAATTGAGTGTCCGCCTGCCCGAATGGGGAGGAGGAGGCGCGGTCGGTGAAGATCTTATCGTTATTCCTCTCGACCGCTCGCCGCTGCCCGATATGGACTTGCCGCAGGTGACGATTCATGAGCTTACCCACATTGCCCTCGAACGGGCCTATGGCAGGCTCCCTGTGCCGCGATGGTTTCATGAGGGGCTTGCGATGACCCTGTCCGGAGAGTTGTCGTTCAATGAGCAGGTGGCGGTTTCCCGGGCCGTTTTTACCGGAAAGCTCATGCCGCTCGATTCCGTTGCTGAAGTCAACCGTTTCGACGCCGGGGAAGCCGAGCTGGCATACGGTGAGAGCCATCTGGCCGTGGCCTGGATGATCGACCGCTACGGCCTCGACGGCATCCCCGAGCTTCTGCAGACGCTCCGATCCGCCGGCACCTTCAGTGCTGCGCTCCTGCAGGTCTACGGATTTACCGATGAGGAGATGGACCTGCTCGTGAGGAATTATATGGCCGGGCGCTATCGGGGGGTGTTTTTTTTCAGCGACACCTGGCTGTTCTGGCTCGTCGGCGCGCTCCTCCTGGTCGTCGCGTTTATTGCGGTAAAAATCCGCAATGACAAACGAAGGAAGCTCATGGAGGAGAGCGAACGCATCGAGGATGAAAGGTCGGATGAAGCCGGCCGCCGGTAGGCCGCGGTTCAGGCCGGTTTGGCCGGCAGCGCCGATCCGGTCGCCGGAGCCGTGATAGTGCGGTCTCCCTTCATGCCCTGCGCAGCTCGCCTGTCGGCCGGCGTTTCATGCCGGAAGACGATTGCGCCGAGCGGGGGGAGTGTCAGCTCCACCGATTGCTTCCTGCCGAGGCAGGGCTTGTCAGAAGAGATTACCCCGCCGCTGTTGCCGAGATTGCTCCCGCCGTAGAGCGCCGAATCGCTGTTGAAAATTTCCTTCCAAAGGCCTGCAGCAGGCACGCCGACCAGGTATTTGAACCGGGGCACCGGCGTAAAATTGCACACCACGAGCACCGCATCACCGGGATCCCTGCCTTTACGCAGGTAGGAGATGACACTGTTCTCCCAATCCTTGAAATCGATCCATTCAAATCCGGCTGCATCGCAGTCCAGTTCATGCAGTGCGGC
>Ga0302320_10021217_pt1 | contig 12906 bp, 6 predicted proteins | sample Bog_T0_3_FD_202130 | JGI IMG/M metagenome (GOLD analysis project Ga0302320, IMG submission 202130) | Peat permafrost microbial communities from Stordalen Mire near Abisko, Sweden - Bog_T0_3 | ecosystem: Environmental > Terrestrial > Soil > Wetlands > Peat | place: Sweden: Abisko, Stordalen Mire...
CGATTATGACAACGACGGCTTCATCGACCTCCTGGTGACGGGCTACGGAAAGACGATTCTCTATCACAACGATGGCAACGGACACTTTACCGACGTGACGGCGAAGGCCGGCATAAAGGTGGATGGATGGGCGATCAGCTCGACATGGCTCGACTACGACAAGGACGGGTGCGCTGATCTGTTCGTGGGACGCTACGTTAAGTTCGATCCCAAGTATCGCGCCTTTTACGCGGCAGACAACTACCCTGGGCCGCTGGACTACGAGGGCGAGACCAACAAGCTCTTCCACAATAACTGCGACGGAACCTTTACAGACGTCAGCGAGAAATCGGGCATTGGTGCGTTTGTTGGTCGCACCATGGGCGTGACGGCGGCGGATTTTGATAACGACGGCTGGGACGACATCTACGTGGCCAACGATCGGACGGAAAACTTTCTCTTCCACAACAAGCACGACGGCACCTTTGAAGAGATCGCCAACGACACGGGTACAGCGTACGGACAGAATGGCGAGTCCACGTCATCGATGGGGCCGGTGTTTGCCGATATCGAAGGCCGCGGCGTGCTGGACTTGTGGGTGACCGATGGACGCTACAACCGGCTGCTGCATAACACCGGGAAGATGAGCTTCGACGATATGGGCGCGACCAACGGCGTGTCGCAGGCCAATGCGCAGTACGTGAGCTGGGGCACGGGGATCTACGATTTCGACAACGACGGGCTGCTCGACATACTCATCTTTCACGGCGGGCTCATTCATCTGATCCCGCAGGAACACACGCTGTTTCGCGGACTTGGCAATGGGAAATTCGAAGACGTTTCGCGCGATGCAGGGCAAGTATTGAGCGACCGCACGACGGCTCGGGGCGCGTGCTTTGCCGATTACCTGAACGACGGCAAGGTCGATGCGTTCGTGGTGAATCTGGGCGGGCGCGGCACGCTGGTCCACAACATTTCAACCAATACGGGCCATTGGCTTGAGATCAAGCTGAAGGGAACAAAGAGCAATCGCGATGGCATTGGCGCGCGGGTTGAGGTGATTGCGGCGGCCAAGCGATTCGCGGATGAGCGCGTGGCTAGTTCGGGTTACCTGTCACAAAACGATGGGCGACTGCACTTCGGACTCGGCAGCGCGAGCGTGGTGGACAGGATTCTTGTTCACTGGCCGAGCGGCCATGAGCAGACGCTTGAAAAGCAGGCGGTGGATCAAGTGCTTACGGTGGAGGAGCCTAAGTGAACGTAAGGCTCAATGGCCGGATTCGCGCGATCACGCTCGCGGCGATTGCAACGCTGCTTGTTGCGCTTGTGCGCATTGCGAGTTCCGGGATTGCGAACGTTCACGCATCCATATCGGGGCGCGTCGACGATCCGCTCATCTATGCGTCACCGGTGGAATTGCTGTTCTCGCCCGATGGCGCGCGGCTCTACGTGCTCTGCCAGGGAACCGACGAAGTAAGGGTGCTGGATGCGGCGAGTTTCAAGAGCATCGCGAAGATTCCTGTTGGTCACATTCCGCGCGGGTTCTCTCTATCGCCCGACGGCAGCCGTATGTTCGTCGCCAATACCTGGGATGACACGCTCTCGGTGATCGATACAGGCGCGATGGCGGTTGTTGCAACCTGGCCGGTGGGCGCCGAGCCTTCGAGCGTGGTGGAAGATCGCGAAAGTAAATATCTGTTTGTGGCCAATCGAATTTCGAATGATGTAGCCGTGCTCGATGCATCCACCGGAGCCGAGATCAAGCGCCTGGCGGCGGGACGCGGCGCGAGCTACATAACGCCGTCGCCGGATGGGAAGCGGCTGTACGTGACGCACGTTTATCCGAACCTGGCGGCGGCGCGGACGGTACCAGAGTCAGAGATCACGGTGATCGATGCGGCGCGCGCGGTTGTGGTCGATCGTATTCCGCTGCACGGCATTGCCGGTGTGTTTCACGTGGCTTTCTCCGTGGATGGAAGGCTCGGTGTGGCCGCGGAACTTCATCCGAAAAATCTTGTTCCGCTGGCGCACCTGGAGCACGCTGGGGCCTTCGCTGATACGCTCACGCTGTTTGGCGCGGATGTGGGCAACAAACCGGTGGAGATTCCGCTGGATGAACTGGAACGTTACGCGGTGCGTCCGTTCTCGATTTCGATTACGCCGGACAAGTTGCGCATGTTTATCACCTGCGAGGGCTCGGAGATGGTTACGGCCATTGACCTGCCAAGGCTGCTTGCGTTTGTTCGCACACACCACGTGCCCATTGCCTCCGACCTCTCGGCAAGCGGCAACTATGTGACGGCGCGCATCGGTGTGGGGCACGACCCGCGCGGCACGGTTCTTACGCGCGACGGCCGCAGGCTGATTGTCGCCAACCGGCTGGAAGATACGCTCAGCGTGATTGACACGCGCAGCAACCGGGTAATTTCCTCAGTGCCGCTCGAAGGCCCGAAACAGATGTCGGTGTTGCGCCACGGGGAGCAAACTTTTTACACGGCAAAGTACTCCTTTCAGGGCCAGATCGGCTGCGCCAACTGCCACATCGATTCCACGTTCGACGGACTCACGTGGGACTTGGAGCCGGATGGCATGGGACGCAACATCGTGGATAACCGCCTGCTGGAGTCGCTCAAGGGCACCGAGCCCTTCAAATGGAACGGCGGCAATCCAAATATTCCCACCGAGTGCGGGCCGAGGACGGAAAAATACTTCTGGCGCTCTGAGAATTACGACGACCTGACGCTGGCCGACCTGGTGATCTACATTCGCAGCATTCCCGCCAGGCCGAACCGCTACAAGTTGCCAGGCTACGAACTGAGGTCCGTAGAGGCGCGCGGCGAGAAGATCTTCGAGCGGGAAATCGACAAATTCGGGAACCCGATTCCGGTTGGCAACCGCTGCTCGTATTGCCATAGCGGCGCGAAGGGAACCAGCCAGAGATCGTTTGACATAGGCACGAAAATGGAGACGGACGATTCGGGAATGCTCGACACCCCGCAACTGCTCAACATTGCGCTCACCGCTCCGTATCTTCATGACGGCTCGGCGCGCACGCTTGAGGAGATCTGGACTGTCTACAACCCCAACGACAAGCACGGCCGCACCAACGACCTGAGCAAAGACGAATTGAACGACCTGATCGAGTACCTGAGGACGCGATGAAATTCCGCACTTGCAATCAACTCGCACTCTTCGCGCTACTGGCTGCGGCGGCGCTGACCGGAGCGGCACAGCAGACATCGCGTGCTCCGCATGCAACGACCGCGCAGCCGGCGATGCCGCATTTTCGATTTGAGAATTTCACCACCGCCAATGGCCTGCCCGACAATCACGTCTACGCCGTGCTCGTGGATGGAGACCGCATCTGGGCGGGGACGGAGAATGGTCTCGCTGTGTATGAGAATCACGCATGGAAGACCTACAACACGAAGGATGGACTGGCGCATCGCGCTGTGCTTTCGCTGGCGCTCGACAAGCGTACGGGCGACGTGTGGGCAGGGACGATGGGCGGGCTGAGCCGCATCTCCGCGGGTCGCATCGATACGTATACGCAACTGAATTCCGGGTTGAGCAATGATGTTGTGTACGGCGTCTCGGTCGAAGGCGAGAATGTGTGGGTGGCCACGGCGGCGGGCGCGAGCCGCCTTGACCTGCGCACGGGGAAATGGTCGCTCTATAACGAGCGCAATACGCCCATGGTTGAGATCTGGGTGTATGGCGTTTCGGCCACTCCCGGCAAGGTGTACTTCGCCGTTTGGGGCAGCGGGCTGCTGGAGTACGATCAAAAGACCGGCCGCTGGGACAAGTACGAAGATCCCGATGGCGAAAACGAGATGGTGCTCTTCAAGGACCAGGGGCTGATCCACGAGATTGTTTCGTCGGTCAGCTATGTCGACAACATCGTATGGGCATCGACATACTTTGGCGACAGCCGCTACGACGGGCGCTACTGGCACAACTTCCTTACCAAAGACAGCGGGCTTCCCTCGAACTTTACGAACATGGTCAAGGGAGTGGATGCGCATCGAGCCTGGTTTTGCACGGACAAGGGGCTGGCCTATTACGACGGAGTGAATTGGGCAGTCTACCGCCCATCGCTTACCACCGGCAAGCCCGAGATGTTTGTCCGCGACGCGGAGGGCCATGTTTCGAGTGTGAGTGTAGCGACCGCGCCGGCCCACAACTACATTCTCGGAATGGACTTTCAAGGGGGCGACATCTGGGTCGCCACGGCCAAAGGCCTGAGCCACGGAATTCTTCAACCAAAATAAGGAGCCATCATCATGAATCAAATCGCTGAACTTCTGCAAAATATCGCGCACACGCCCATCCAAAAGCGCGCGATGACCAACCACGGCGTTCTGAACGAAGCCTATGCGTATGCCAAGCCGAGTTCCTTCTCGCGCGGCATGCGGATCGACCTCAACGGGTTGACGATCCTGTTGATCTCGGGCACCGCTTCGATCGACGAAAACGGAGTCAGCGTGCACATCGGCGACTTTCGCGCGCAGATGAAACGCACGTTCGACAACATCACCGGGTTGCTCGAGAGCGAAGGCTGCACATGGCACGACATCGTGCGCACATCGTGCTACCTGCGCGATATCGATCGCGACTACGAGGCCTTCAACGAGGAGCGCACGGCGTTCTTCAAGGCACAGGGACTTGATCCGCTGCCTGCTTCGACCGGCATCCAGGCAAAGCTCTGTCGGCCTGAGCTGCTTGTGGAGATTGAAGCGATTGCGATGTTCCGAACGAACAAGGAACAGGCCGACCAGGAGTAAGTGCGATGCGCAAGGGATTGTGGATAGGGTTGGTGTCTCTCTGCGCCGCGGTCTTGATATTTGCGACCGCCGTGCAGGGACAGGGGCAAGGCGCGAACCTGCAAGTGCGCAAGGAAGGGCACGTTTGCGAATGTGGAGCGCATCCGCCTGCTCCGCCGCGCGATCGCTCGGTGACGCCTTACGCCGGCGAACCGGCAGATCTCAGTCCGTATGCAAAATTCGCCACCCCTTACGACGTGAACTACACAAACCCCAATATCTACATGGGCGCGGGGCGCGATCTGCCTGAGCCGAAGAATCTGACCGAGGTACGCATCGGTTTCTTCGGCCCCATCGAGCACAGTCCGGAGCAGGTGTTTGGGTTGCGGATGCTGCACGGCGCGCAAATGGCCGTGGAGGAGGCCAATGCCAACGGCGGTTACGGCGGAAAACCGTTTCGCCTGATGCTGCATAACGACTACGACAACTGGCAGGCCAAGACGATGTACGGCGAAGACCGGTCGACCGATCCCACCATCTGGGGTTCGGCGTCGAACGAAGTCGTCAAGATGGTCTACGACGATCAGGACTGGGCGATCTTTGGTTCCATCAGTTCCGACTCGACGCACATTGCGTTGCGCGTTGCGCTGAAGGCGGAGATTCCCATCGTCAATTCTGCGTCCACCGATCCGACCATTCCCGAGACCTACATTCCCTGGTACTTTACGGACCTGCAGGACGACCGAGTGCAATGCCTGACGCTGGCGCGGAAGATTTACAGCGAGCTGGGTTTGAAGCGTGTGGGGCTGCTGCGCGTCAACAGCCGCTACGGGCGCTTTGGCGTGCTGAAGTTTCGCGATGCTTCGAGGCGGCTGGGGCACCCGGTGGTGATCGAACAGAAGTTTCTTCCCGGCGATACCGATTACACGCGCGAGTTGAAGATCATTCAGGCGTCGCGCACGGATGCGATTGTGATCTGGAGCGACGAGATTCCGGCGGCGCAAATCCTGAAGCAGATGCGGGCGCTGGGAATGAAGCAGCGCGTGTTCGGGTCCTATCGCACGTTGGGGCCGGAGATGCTGGCGGAGGCTGGGCCCGCCGCGGAAGGCTTTCAGGCTGTGTTCCCTTACGACCCTTCGCGCAACGATGCGCGCTGGGTCGACTTCAATCGCCGCTTTAACGAGCGATTCAAGGAGAAACCGGAGCAGTTCGCGGCGCTTGCCTACGATGCGATGAACATGCTGCTGGATTCCATCTGCAAGGCCGGCCTGAATCGCGCGCGGATTCACGATGCGCTCGCGGACATTGAGCACTACGACGGCGTGACCGGGCCGATGCGCTTCGATCCCAACCAGAAGAACGTTGCGCCCATGTACCTGGGCACGGTGCACGACGGAGCCATCAGCTATACGCCCGCGACGATGGACAAGACTGCCGCTACCGCGAGCCCTGCTGCGCAATCGACGCCCGCCGCGGTGCAAGTGCCTTATGCGCGGATTGGCGAGGAGAGTCAGCCATTCAGCGGCCCGCGCGTGCCGGATCTTCCAGCGGGGACTGTATCCGTTGTGTTGTTCGGGCCGCATGCTTCGCAGGTTGCGGCGTCGGCCGAAGTGCAGGCGCAGCTTGCGTCTGCAGACAAGAATTCAGCAGCGTGGAAACTGATTGCCATCGACAGCGATCAGTCATGGGGAGCTTCGGCAACGCAGTTGGTGCATGCACTGATGGAGGAGCACGCGCTGGCCATTGTTGCTCTTGATCGCAATGCGGCGCATCTGTCGGAGCAGTTGGCGCTGAAGGCATTTGTGCCGGTGGTCGCGCTCAGTGACGACAAGTCGCTTACCTCGGCCAATGTACCGTGGATTTTTCGGCTGTCTGGCGGGAGCACTCCGGCCGATGCGCTGCGGCTGGTGAGGACGGCTGCGGCTCGCGGCGGCGTCAATCCTGAAAAGGTGAGAGACGTGCTTGCGTCAGGCTCAGCGCTTGACGGCATTGCCTTTCTGCCGACGGGCGAGTTGCGCGGGCAGTGAACTCGGAGCTCCGCCCCCAGCAAACTCAGGCTTCTTCGTTCAAAGGGAACCGGCGTCAGCCGGTTGGCGCGGATGCGGCGCGCGCGGTTAAACTTGTTTGTCTGAGTCGGAGGTTGTGGTTTTGTCGCTTCGCATTCCCGGTCTTGCTGTTTTGTGCATCGCTCTTGGGTTCCCCTCCCTTTGTTGCCAGCAGCCGGGCGGCATGGGCGGCATCTCATCGGGCACAGCGGCCCCCGCTCAGTATGACGAGCAGAAGCGGCCCATCACCGCCGGCGGATTTGTGAGCAAAGGGGCCGTCGTCTTCCAGGACATTGCCAAGCAGGCGGGACTCACCACCTGGAGCTACAAGATGGGGGTTCCGGAAAAGAACGTCATCGTGGAGACCAACGGCTCGGGCGTTGCCCTGCTCGACTACGACAATGACGGCTGGTTAGACATCTATCTTGTGAACGGCTCGACCTTCGACGCGCTTGACGGCAAGGAGGAGCCACCGCATGCCGCCTTGTTTCACAACAACCACGACGGCACGTTCACGAACGTCGCCCTTAAGGCTGGGGTGACCAATGACCGTTGGGGCTACGGCGTGAGCGTGGCCGACTACGACAATGACGGCTGGCCCGACATCTTCGTCGGCAACTATGGCAAGAACCGCCTGTATCACAACAATCGCGACGGAACCTTTACCGACGTTGCGGAGAAGGCCGGAGTGACGCTCGGCAACTGGTCGAGCGGGTCGGCGTGGGGAGATTTCGATGGCGATGGACGCCTGGATCTGTACGTATCCGGATACGTTCACTTCGATCGCGACAACATGCCGATCTCCGGTACCAAGGCCATGGGATTCGCGTCGTGCCAATACCGTGGCCAGATTGTGAACTGCGGCCCGCGCGGATTGAAAGGCGAGCCCGATCATCTGTATCACAACAATGGCGACGGCACCTTTACCGACGTGACCGCCAAGGCCGGCGTTGAAGACAAGGATCGCTACTACGGATTCACCGCGATCTTTATCGATCTGAATGGCGACGGCCGGCCGGACCTTGTGGTGGGGAATGATTCCACACCCAACTATCTCTACATCAACAAGGGCAACGGCACCTTTGAGGACGACAGCTACCTGTCAGGCTTCGCGCTTAATAACGACGGCCGAGAGATTGCATCGATGGGCATCGCCGCGGGCGACTACGAAAACAACGGCCAAGTAGACTTCTTTATTACCGACTTCGGCGACGATTACAAGGTGCTCTTCCACAACGACGGAGACGCGAGTTTTACCGATGTGAGCTACCGTGCCGGTGTGGCGCAGCCCACGATTCCTTTTGTTGGCTGGGGCGACGGCTTCCTCGACTTCGACAACGACGGCTGGCTCGATTTGTTCATGACCAACGGCCACGTCTATCCCCAGGTGGACCAGCATGACTGGGGCACGACGTTTGCCGAGAAGTCGCTGCTGTTTCGCAATGTGCCGGATGGAACCACGAAGCGACGCAAGTTCGAATTGGTTCCGGCGGTGGAGGGGTCCGGCCTTGCGGTTGTGGTGCCGGGGCGCGGAGCGGCGTTCGGCGACTTGTTCAACGACGGAAAAATCGATGTGGTGCTCAATCGCATGGATGGCCCTCCGGTGCTGCTGCGCAATGTGAATCCCGATCAGCATCACTGGGTTGAGCTCAACCTTGTGGGCGGACCCAAGAGCCCGCGCGACGCCACGTGCGCCACGGCCTACCTCACCGCGAACGGTATGCGCCAGCGACAGGATGTGCTGGCCAGCGGCAGTTACATTTCAGCGAACGACCGCAGGCTGCACTTCGGCCTGGGCGATGCCACCGATCCGGGCTCAGTTGAAATTCACTGGCCCTCGGGCGCGAAGCAGACTGTCAAGCTGCCGGCGGTGGATCGTATTTACACGATCACGGAAGACAAGGGGATCACCGGCGCGCTCTGTGCGGGCAAGCCGTGCACGGATCCACTGGCGAAGTAAGCGATATAATCCGAGCAACCGGCCCGGTACAAATGAACCATTCTTATGAAGGTTTCAATCGATTGAAGATCAATGAGTGTCACAGCGCGAAATCAAAAGGTATCGTCAAAAGCGTCTTTTTCCTCTTGATGGCTTTTTGCTTCCTTTGCACAACGGAGATTTGCGCGCAGCAGTCCACATCGTGTATTTGGCAAGGAACGTTGCGCAACGCGGAAGGCGCGCCCATTGCGAACGCCACGGTGCGGCTTGCGGGCGACGGTAAAACAGAAGAAGCGAAAACCGGCACGGACGGAGCCTTTCATCTCGCTGCGCTTCCAGCAGGGCAGTACCGACTCACTGTTTCGGCAAAGGGCCGCCGGGTTACCTACACGCAGGCCATCACGCTCGCTCCTCAAGGGCGGCCGGTCGCGCTCGCGCTGTCGGATCGCGGCGAGCTTACGGTTGCAGTGGTCGAGGGGCAGTCGGCCACCGGCGGAGAACAACTGGCTAGCCAGACCGTGAGCGAGCTGCCGCTGAACAAGCGCGATTTCAGCACGCTGCTGCTGCTGGCCGCGGGAACCATGACCGACGCCAACGGCGCCACCAACTTCACGGCGCAATTTGCAATCAACGGACAGCGCGGGGTTGAAGCTGTGTTTGCCATGGACGGTGCCGACATCAGTGATCCAGAGATGGGCGGCGCAACGTTTTCCAACTTCAACGTGGACGCGGTGGAGGGGATTCAGTCGAGCTCTGGATGGATGCCGGCGGAGATCGGACGCGGCGCGGCGGGTTTTACTAACATCCTTACTCGCTCCGGCGCCAGTGGCTTTCATGGATCGTTCTTTGAGTTTGTACGCAACTCGGCCTTTGACGCGCGCAACTATTTCGATCACGCCACGCCGGTTTATCCGGGGAGAATTCCGCCCTTCCGGCGTAACGAGTTCGGTTTCACGAATGGCGGGCCGGTCTTTCTTCCGCATGTTTACGACGGGCGCGACCGGACGTTTTATTTTGCGCAGTTTCAAGGCTTCCGGCAGGTGCTGGGAACGACGCAGGTGATGCCACTGCCCACGGCAACTGAGCGCTCAGGGCAAGACACGGTGACCTATCCCGACAAATTGGTAGATACGCTGACGGTGCCTGTCGATCCGGGGATCGCGGCCGTGCTTGCGCGCTATCCGCTGCCGAATTATCCGTCTGGTCCGTTTCAGCAGCACACGTATGCCACAGCCTCAAAGGTGGACACGGACGCTGACCAATTCTCTTTGCGCATCGACCATCGGTTCTCTGCGAAAGATCAATTCTTCGCACGCTTCAACCTCGACAATCTCACGGGGCCTACGACCAACCCCGACCAGACCGCGATCGATCCGACATTCGGCGTTGTCTATATTGACCGGCAGCGCAACGTGGTGGGTACGTATACGCGCACGGTGTCGCCGCGGCTGATTCTCGAATCGTCGTTGAGCATTGAGCGTTCTACGCCGGGATTTCCAACCCCCAATCACACAGACCCCGCCGTCAAGTTCAACGATTCGCTCTTCGAGGCATTCAACTCCGCCGCTGGAACGGTGATGCAGGCTTACGGAAACCTGTTCCAGCTGCGGCAGAATGTGCAATACACCACGGCGCACCACGCATTCAAGTTCGGCGCCGAGATTCGCGCCAATCGCGACACCACCTATTTTGGGATCAGTCCCAATGGCGAGTACGATTTCGGCGGGGGCACTGCATTTGCCGCCGAACACATCCCGTCAAAAAGCGGGACGCACGATATCAATCCCGGCGACCCGTTGCCGGACACGCTGTCGAGTTTTCTTTCCGGAAGCCCCTTTAGTTATTCCGTTGCAATAGCGCCGCCCTACTTCTCGAACGGCGATCACATCGGGCCTGCGGCTATCAGCCGCAACAATGTGAATGCCTACTTTCAGGATGCGTGGAAGATTTCCAGCCGGCTGACTCTTGAATACGGTGTCCGCTGGGAGTTTTACTCGCCGCTCAGTGAGCGCGCACACAGAACCTCCAGCTTCCTTGAGTCGAATGGAACGCAGGAGTATGTGGTCAATCCGCAGCCCGGCTACCGGGTACAACGGAAAGGCTGGGGGCCGCGCGTTCAGGCGGCATGGCAGATCTCGGACAAGTGGCAAGCGCACGTCGGCGGTGCCATTACGGTCATTCCTCCCAACCTTTGGCAGGATAATTTTCTGACCGGGTCAACGCCCTTCGCTGTGTTGCCCCGTCTGCTCTCCGCGAAGAATGCGCCCATCCACTACGGATTCAAGATCACACCGTCGCAACTACCGCGCGCCTACACGACCGGCGGCGCGGATATTTTTCCGAACGGGGTTACGAACACGGTTGCACCGAACACGGCGATGGACATCAATCGCTACGAGCAGGATGTGGCCGCGCTTACGCCAGGACACGTTGTCAGCGACCTGGTGCTCAGCGGTATTGACCGCAATTTCGGCTATGCAACGCTCTACACCTGGACCGCAGGGCTGGAGCGCAAGTTCGGCAACCTGACGGCAGACGCCGCTTACGTGGGAACATCGGCGAAGAAGCTTCCGCGCTCCTCTTTTCCCAATGCCTATCCCGGCGCCGATGCGGCCTTTGCGCCGCTTACCACCTTTGACAGTGCGGGAAACGTGACAGGCGGGATGGGCTTCGAGAACGAGATTACAGCAACGGCGCACTCCAACTATCACGCGCTGCAAACTTCGCTGTCAGGAAACATTGGCCACCAGGGGCCGGGTCTGCAGGCGAGCTATACGTGGAGCAAGTCCATCGACGATACGAGCGAAGTAATCGGCGGGACCGGTTCAACAGGGGCCGTTGCCTCAGGATTCTCGCAGGATCCCTATGACACGCATCTCGAACGAGGACCGTCGACGTTCGACGTGACGCATGGCTTCAGCCTGAGCCTCGCTCAGGATCTGCATCTCGACAGCGCCGGCCTATTGCGCCCGGTGCCGAGAAAGGTGACCGGCGGCTGGGAACTGCTTTCGATTTCAAGCATCAGCTCGGGCTCGCCGTTTACGGTCTTCTCAGGCATCCAGCAGACAGGTGCGGGCTCGAATGGCGTCGATCGTCCCGACCAGATTGGTGTGCCGCATCTTTCCACGGCGCGGAAGGTGCGCGAAGATTATTTTGGCCTGGGCCTCGATAACGACACGTTCTTCTCCATTCCGATCAACGTAGCAGGCGGTACCGGTCCGAACCGCGGCCGGTTCGGAACACTGGGCCGTAACACGTTCCGAGGGCCGGCTTTCTACGATTTCGACTTCGCTCTGATCAAGGACACGCCCTTCGGTCGGCGCAAAAGCGGTGCGGAGTTCATCGACATGCAGTTTCGTGGCGAGTTCTTTAATCTGTTCAACATCGTGAACATGGGCCTGCCTGCCAACATCATCGCTGGCTCGGGCTTTGGAGAGATCAGTAAGACCGCGGGCTCCTCGCGCCAGATTCAGTTGTCGCTGAAGCTGATCTATTAATGCGCTCGTGAAGCATGTCGGGCTGGAAACGCAACGAACCTCTATACTGGCCTTGCATCCGAGAGTTCCGCGGGCAAGGCCTTTCATGAAAGTTGTTCCCGATCAAGAAGCGCGCGTTCGAGCCATTGCATTGGCGCGTGAATTTGCGATCGCAGTTTTGTTCGGGGCGCTCGTGTTGTGCGTTTCGGCGCAGCAGGGCAAGCCTGCTGCTCCGGCACAATCTGCAGGTCAGGCCGAAGGCCCGATTCGCTTTGACGATCTCGTCGCAAATTCCGGCATTCAGTTTCAGCTCGAAAACAGTGTGAGCCCGCAGCGCTATTCCATTGAGACGATGCTGGGCGGCGTGGCCATTTTCGATTACAACAACGACGGATTGCCGGATATCTTCTTTACCAATGGGGCGGAGATTCCATCGCTTGAAAAAACTTCTCCCCGCTACTGGAATCGGCTCTACCGCAACAACGGCGATGGGACCTTTACCGATGTGACGGAGAAGGCGGGCGTACAGGGCGTGGGTTACTCCATGGGCGTGGCCGCGGGCGATTACGACAACGATGGTTTTGTGGATCTCTACGTGACTGGGGTGAATCGCAATCAGCTGCTGCACAACAATGGCGACGGAACGTTTACAGACGTCACGGAAAAGGCCGGCGTGTCGAGCCTGGCAAACGGTTATGGCAAGC
>Ga0302320_10021219_pt1 | contig 12905 bp, 9 predicted proteins | sample Bog_T0_3_FD_202130 | JGI IMG/M metagenome (GOLD analysis project Ga0302320, IMG submission 202130) | Peat permafrost microbial communities from Stordalen Mire near Abisko, Sweden - Bog_T0_3 | ecosystem: Environmental > Terrestrial > Soil > Wetlands > Peat | place: Sweden: Abisko, Stordalen Mire...
GGCATGGCGAAACCTACTCCCTGGTAGCCGGAGCTTTCGGTGTAGATGGCGGTATTGATGCCGATGACTTCACTGTCCATGTTCACCAAGGGGCCGCCGGAGTTGCCTGGGTTGATGGCGGCATCGGTCTGGATGAAGGACTGGAACTGGCGAAAGGGAACGATATTGCGGCCTTTCGCGCTGACGATTCCAGCGGTTACGGTGGACTTGAGCCCAAACGGGCTGCCGATAGCGAGAACCCAGTCGCCAACTTGCATGCTGTCAGAGTTGCCGAGCTTGGCAAAAGGCAAAGCGTGGTTGACCTCGATCTTGATGACCGCGAGGTCGGTTTCACGGTCGGTGCCGATGACCCTAGCTGGATAGCTCACGGTCGCGGGTTCGCCCATAAGGCTGACGCGGATACGATCCGCTTTATCGACTACATGAAAATTGGTAACGATGTACCCGTTGGCGCTGACAATGACGCCGGAACCGAGAGATTGGGCGGTCATATCACCGCCGCTGGGCCCACGGCCACCAGGGGCTCCGCCGCCATTGGGATCCTGCCCGAAGAACTTGTCGAACCAATCCTGCAGGCCGTTGCTGCCATCAGGCGACTGATCTTCGTCGGGATTCGGCTGCCCCGGCATACGATGGAGACGCTTGTGGGGATTCTTAACCGTGGACTCGGTATTGATGTTGACCACGGCAGGCTCGACGTTTTTGGCGACGCGAGCAAATTCGTTGTCGTGCTGGCGGGCGGCGGGCACGTTCAAACGGGGTGCGTCGCCGCTGTCCACTGACTTGGCGCGAGCCGTAAAGGTGAGAACGGTGCCAATCAACAGCACCAAAGCCATGGTGACCGATCCTACAAAAAGTGGCGCGAAACGATTTCTCTGCTTAATTGTCATCTGCTCCTGCGGCAATCCGCTTGCATCTTTCAGCGGTTCCATGTGCCCTCCGGCAAAGTGAATCTCGCAAACAATCTTATCTCTTTACAGAAAGATAAGGGTGAGCTGGGCCAGGAGTGGAGAATCCACTCTGGTTCTAGTTGTTTAGACGCTTTGGCGGGGAATTCGTTAACAAATATTGGGAGTTCGGTTCTTTATCGGAACCGGGGAGAAGTACTGGGCAAGTTTCAAAAGTTGAAAGGTGCTCCCCACAATCGCCAAAAGAGGGCGGTTGTGGGCCACCAGATTCAGCAGCAGCCACAACTTTGGCCGCGTATGGCGCGACGGCCTTCGACGATGAGGATAGGAACGGCTGCGAGGGCGGCAACGGAGTCTGCCCATGCGATGAGGAAAACGGCGTTCAAGATAAGTCCGGTAAGGGCGATCAGCGCAAGATAGGCGCATGTGACGGACTGAAGCGCATCGGCGGCGAGCGCGTTATTTCCGGTTCGACGGGCGAGTTTGCGCTTTTGCCATGCGAGAAGCGGCATAACCATCAAGGCAGCTACAGTGATGACGATTCCGAGAGGACTCGCCTCGGGTTGAACTTTCTCGGCCAAGGCCAGGATGGACGTAAGACCGACGACGGCTGCAAGGACGAGGAGCAGCGTTCCGGCTGTGTGGTCGATCCGCTTGCGGGTAAAGCGGGGAGCGAGCGCCACCACGACCAGCGAGGCGGAGAGCAGTTCTACGAAGCTGTCGAACCCGAAGGCGAGGAGCGCGGGACTATGGGCTCGGACGGCGGAAAAAAGCGAGACGGCACACTCTATGAGCATCCAGACGAGAGTGATGGACTGGAGGAGGATCAGGCGATTGCGCGGTGGCGAGAGCGAGTTGGTGGGGAGGGTGGTCATGGGTTCGGCTTAACAATCCGATGCACTTGTAAGGTCATGCGATTCAGAGGTGCGGCAAAGAGGAACAAAGGCAACAGCTCCCTGATGCCAACAGCCTGCCACCCAGGTTATCGCCGAAAAGCACGGCGCGAACCTGGGGCACCCATCTTCTCCGCTCTTCCAACCGGATCGGAGCGGGGTGCGCTCAATGGTTAGATGGCTTCTTCGGCCAACTCTTGTTCGGGCTTTTGGACCTGGCCGAGCAGTTCGCTGGCAAGAACTCCCACGAGAATGAGAACGGCTCCGAGGAGTGCGCGCGAACCGAGGCGCTCGCCAATGAGGACATAGGAGGTGAGTCCAGCAAACACCGGCTCAAGTGAAAATATGAGAGCGGTGTGAGTGGGCGGGGTGAAGCGCTGTGCCCAAGCCTGAACGATGAAGCACGCAACGGTTCCGAGGAGTGAAGTAACGGCCAGGGCCGCGCACATCGCGGGGGTGAAGTGGATGAATCCGTGACGCTCGGCGATGGGGATGGAGACAACCATCCAGGCGGCGCAGACGGCTATTTCAATGGGGACGAGGTGCGCGAAGCCATAGCGCTGGGCGCGGCCTCCGAGGACGATGATCTGGAAGGCGAAGGCTACGGCGCAGGCAAGGGTGAGGAGGTCTCCGCGATTGAGCGAGGCGAACGAGAGTCCCTGGCCGGGCGGGACGCAGAGCAGATAGAGCCCCACAAAGGCAGCACAGACTCCGGCAAGGGTATAGCGGTTGACGTGGCGGCGCCAGAAAATAGCGAGCAACAGGGGAACCAGGACGACGGAAACTCCGGTGAGAAACGCCGACTTGGAGGCCGACGTATAGAGGAGGCCAGTGGTTTGGAACTCATAACCGAGCCACATCAGGGTTCCGATTTCGAAGCCGGCGCGGAGAGCCCCTACGGGAAGGCTGCGAAGATCGCGAAAGAAGATGGCGCAGAGAATTATGGCGGAAATGACCATGCGCACGGCGTTGTAGACGAGGGGAGTGGACTCGACTAACGCGGACTTGATGACGATGAAGGTAGATCCCCAGACAAAAGTTGCGGCCAACAGGAGGAGATGGGCCTTGAGGGAACGCGACATTATGCAGGCTCCTCCGGACTGGCGGGAGCTACGTCAGAGGTCTGTTGTGCAGTTTCGGACTGCCCCACCGCGTCAGGCGTAGTGGCTGGGAATCCGGCGAGCAGGAGGATCAGCAGAGCCAGGCGCTTGAGACCCTTCTCGCGCCCCGCCGGGTCGTACCACTCGTGAATCGTGTGGGCTCCGCCACCGGTGCCGCCTGCGCCGAGGGTAATCGCTTCCAATCCGAGGGAGAGTGGGATGTTGGCGTCGGTCGAGGCCCGCAGGAGCTGCGAGGTGATTCCAAGCTGGGCGTCAACGGCACAGATGGCGGCAAGCAGAGGCGAGTCGAGCGGAAGTTCTCCGGCAGGACGCTCACCGATCCCGGTAATGGTCTGGCTGAGGCGAACCTTGGGATTCGGCGAATGGGCTTCGGTCGTCGCACAGGCATCGGCCACCGCCCGCCGAAGCTGTTGCTCAAGTTCATCGAGGCGGCGCGAATCGGCAGAGCGGAGATCGACCTTGAGAACCGCGCGTTCGGGAATGGCGTTGACTGATGTCCCGCCTTCGATCATGCCGACGTTGAGAGTCGTGCGCGGATTGACAGGCAGGGGGATGCGAAACAGGATGTCCACCAAGAGCGCGGCGGCGACGATGGGATTGGGCGTCCCGTAATCGCTCCAGGAATGGCCTCCGGGGCCCGTGATTGCGATCTCAAAACGGCGGCTGCCAAGAGCCTGGGTGATGATGTTGCCGGCGCCTGCGCCATCAAGCGCGATGTGCGCGGCGATGGATGGCGCGGAAGCGTTCTCGGCGGCAGGAGCCGGAAAGCACTGGCGATAGAGGTGTCTCATGCCGCACAGATTGCCCTCGCCCTCCTCACAGACATTGGCGACAAAAAGCACTGGCAGGGAGGTAAAGATTCCGACGGCGTGAAAGGCGGCGGCCAAAGCCCAGAGAGCGGCGATGCCGGAACCGTTGTCACTGATGCCGGGGCCGAGGAGACAAGCATCCTCGCGCCGAACGTCGAGCGGGGTGGAGGCGGGAAAAACGGTATCGAGATGAGCGCTGACCGCAATGGAAGGAGCGTCAATCTGCGATCCGGGACAGGTGGACAGAAGGTTCCCCACGGCGTCCGTCGAGGTCGCGAGGCCGAGCGATTCGAGACGCTCGCGAAGCCAGCCGGCGCGAGCGTGCTCAGCAAAAGACGGCGCCGGAATCGCGGTGATGGCGAGCTGAAGCTCGGCGATTTCACGCTCGTGGCGCGAAAACCAGTCGAAGAGACTGTGTACGCGCGAATCGGCGGAGAGGCGGTCAACCTCCTTGGCCAGCGCATCGGCTTGGGTGCGCCCGACCTTCCAGCGAGTCCAGAGACGAAAAGGCATTTCAGAAATGATGGTACACGAGAGGGAGGATTCATAGGGAAACCCACATTCGCCAACGGATGGCGGATTTGGGCCACCCGTGGTCTTCGGGCGCGATGTTACCTGCGGCGGAGGAGGAGCATGGGGATGGAACGCAATAAGGCTTTCAGTCGGTGGCCGAACCCGGGAGCATGGATGAAATCGATGAATGCCGCCATGGGGGCGAAGAGTCCGGAGTAGGGATACCACCAGAGCTTCTTCATGCGGGGAAGAAGATCGACATCCAGATAGCGGGGGCGAATCATCTCCTGCAGTCCGAGGAGACCGTGGGTGCGGCCGATGCCGGACTGCTTGAGGCCCCCGTGAGGAGCGGCGCTGACCGCAAAGCCGGAGATCAGGTCGTTGACCAGAACGGTTCCAGCGGCGATCCGGCGGGCTATGGCGGTGGCATGCGCGGTGCGGCCCCAGACGCTGGCGGCGAGCCCAAAATCGCTGGCGTTGGCTAGGGCGATGGCCTCTTCATCGGTGCTGAAGGGCATGACGGGGAGGATGGGGCCGAAGGTCTCCTCAGACATCAGGCTCATGGATGGCTCGACGTCAGTGATGAGCGTGGGGGCGTAAAAATTGGAGCCGAGCTGGGGCATGGGGGTTCCGCCCGTGTGGACGATGGCTCCCAAGGCACGGGCTTCCTCTACCTGGTGATCGACGATCTGGAGCTGATTGAAGCTGATGAGCGGGCCGACATCGGTATCGGGGAGCGCGCCATCGCCGACCTTGAGCTTGGAAATCTTATCCAGACAGCGGGCAAGGAAAGGCGAGTAAACGCTGCGGTGGACATAGCAACGCTCAACGGAGATGCAGGTCTGTCCGGCGTTCATCATGGAGCCCCAGACGGCGGCGCTGGAGGCGGTGTCCAGGTCGGCGTCGTGGAGGACGATCATGGCGTCTTTTCCGCCGAGCTCGAGGACGACGGGGAGCAGGCGCTCTGCGCAGGCGATGGCAACACGGCGTCCGGTGGAGACACTGCCGGTAAAGACCAGCTTATCGATGCCGCTGGCGATCAGGGACTGGCCTGTCGGTCCAAGTCCGGTAACAACATGAAAGGGACGAGGAAGCGCACCGAGGCCTTCGGCATCGAGGGCGGCAGCGACCACGCGCTCGAGTTCCAGAGCGGTTTCGGGCGTGAGTTCGCTGGGCTTCAGGACTACGGCGTTGCCGGTGACAAGGGCGGCAAAAACATCCGCAGCCGGGATGGAGAGCGGGTAATTCCAGGGCGCGATGATGCCGATGACGCCGAGAGGCTCCCAGGAGAGCTTGCCGCGCTTGAAGCGCAAGGCTGGGTTGTCGTGAGGAATTTTCTGGGAGCGCATTGCAACTGCGGCGTTGTCGGCACAGAAAACCGCGGCGTCGGCGGCGACCATGATGTCGCTGAGCAGCGCTTCCTGCAAAGGCTTCCCGGATTCGGAGGTGATGACGCGGACAATCGATTCCTTGCGATCACAGAGCAGTTGCGCCACCCGGCGAAGCACGGCAGAGCGGCGAAGCTGCGGCATTCGCGACCACCAGAGCTGTGCCTGCCGGGCTTGCGCAACCGCAGCCAGGACATCCGCCGCAGTGGCAATGGGGTAGTCCGAAAGCGGCTGGCCAGTCGCGGGATTCGCCGTGGAGAAACGTCCCAGCGAACCTGGTCTGTTAACGAGATGAATGCCTGATTCCATCAAAGAATGTTGTACCGTATGTTGGACGCGGTGGGAAGCAGAACGTGAGATGAATTTCGGATGGCGGCGAACGGGAACAATTTCAAGAACAAGAGCCAGGTCAAAATACCCACCCTCACCAAAACGGGGTTGGGAGGTGACACCCTGAAGGCCTGTCTCGCTGCGACGTTCTTTCAATACTCCACTTCGACCAGATAGAGACCTTCGGCGGGGGCCGTGGGACCGGCGGCGCGGCGGTCGCGGGCCTCGAGGATCGCGGGAATTTCCGCGGGGGCGATGCTTCCCTTGCCTGCGAGGAGGAACGTGCCCACCAGGTTGCGGACCATGTGGTGGAGAAAGCCGCTGCCTCGAATGACGTAGAGCAACTCCTCGGCATGGCGTTCAAAACGCGACTCGATGACGGTGCGGATATTGGTGGTGTGCTTGAGTTCACCGGATGCCTCAGCGAGGCGAATTGTGCGGTCGGGATCGACGGCGGCAAACGAGGTGAAGTCGTGCTCTCCGGCGACCAGCGCGGCGGCCTGTTGCATGGCCGCTTCATTCAGCGGATAGGGGTGGTGAGTCACGTAGCGGGCAAGAAAGGGTGGAACCACATCGCCTCGCCAGATACGGTAGTGGTAGCACTTGGAGCGGGCGGAGTGGCGGGCGTGGAAGTCTTCGGGCATTTCATCCACGGCGAGTACCCGGATGGCGGCGGGGAGACGATCATTGAGCACAACGCGAAAATTCGCGGCCGGGATAGAGCTTTCAGTCTGGAAGGTTACGACCTGGGCGAGGGCGTGGACTCCAGCGTCCGTGCGTCCGGAGCCCTGCGGCAGCAGCTTCTCCCCTGTCAGGCTCTCTACGGCGCTGGCCAAGGTGCCCTGAATGGTAGGCTTGCCGGGCTGAACCTGCCATCCGTGGAAGGCAGAGCCGTCATAGGCGAGCGTGAGTTTTAGATTGCGCATAGCGGCACGTCTTGGCACCAAGGCTGTCCAAACTGTGGCACAACCGGCGAGCATAGAGCAACTTGGATTCCGAGTATCGCTGCTCAGCTATACTCGATAGTGGAAGCACGGTCAGCCCTCGCGGTACTGGCGTTTGCAAAAGTTTACTCTGGCCGGGAACCTGGGGTGGGCAAATTGCGTACCACTGATTGAGAACGACGGGTTCTGAGCCCGAAACCGAAATATCGAACTTTTAACGGAGAATAGCGAATGTCCGTTTCGCGTCCAGTACACCTGTTCCACCGCATGGTTGCATCCGTATCGATTATTGGCATGTTGTCCTCGAGTCTGCTGGCCCAGACGGGTCAACCGGCGGCGGTGCCGAACAGTCCGCAAACACAGGCCGAGTACAAGGCCCCGTTGAGCCAGTCGACGCAGCCGTACTCGGCATTGAGCGGCTGGAGGCAATTTGCGCCGCACGGGCTTCCTCAACCGGTGCTGAAGAACAGCGACCGGCTGCACGGCCTGATCAAGGACGGCAAGTTGATGCTGTCATTGAACGATGCCGTAGCGCTGGCTTTGGAGAACAATTTTGACATTGCGATCGCCCGCTACAACCTGGATATCGCGGACATGGATTTATTGCTCGCCAAGTCGGGCGGCACGGTACGGGGCGTTTCGACCGGACTGTTGACCGGCACTCCGGGAGGATCGGCAGCCTCGACGAGCACGGCTGGCTCGACCGGCAGCGGTTCGGGCGGCACATCGACGGGAGCGGGCGGCTCGGCTTCCGGTTCGGGAGGCGTGGTGCAGTCGACGCAGAATTCAGTGGGAGCGGCGATCGATTCCTACGATCCGACGCTGACCGGAACGATTTCGACGGACCGCCAAGTGACGCCAATCGCCGACCCTCTCGATTACGGCGGAATCACCAAGCTGAGCCAGAACACGAATCAGTACAACTTTGCCTACTCGCAGGGATGGTCGACAGGCACTCTGGCCCAGGTAAGCTACAGCAACCAGCGGTTGGGCGTAGCCACGCCCGCCGGCGTTTCCGCAAGCCTGTTTGCCGAAGCCTTCCCATTTAACCCGGAGATCACGGGTTCATGGAAGGCGACTCTGCGGCAGCACCTGTTGCAAGGCTGGGGCATTGATAACAATCGGCGCCAGATCATCATCGCGCAAAATGACCGCAAGGTGACCGATGCCAGTTTCAAGGCGCAGGTGATCTCGACGGTTGCGCAGATCCAGAACATTTACTGGGATCTGGTGAATGCCTACGAAGACGTGAAGGTGCAGCAGACCGCGGTTGAATTTGCGCAACGCACGCTGACCGATAACAGGAAACAGGTGGAAATCGGTACCCTGGCTCCAATCGAGGTAGTCTCGGCGCAGTCTTCCGTGGCGGCGGCGACCCAGAAGCTGATTGTCTCGCAGACCACCCTGCAATATCAGCAACTTCTTACCAAGAACGCGATTGCGCGAAACTTCAGCGACCCGGCACTGACGGCGGCGCAGGTCATTCCAACCGACACCATGGTTGTCAGCAACGAACCCGTGCCTCCGGCGGAAGAACTGGTCAGTTACGCGCTGGCCAACCGGCCTGAGCTATTGGAAAGCGAGCTGAACCTGCGCAACAACGAAATCAACATGAAGGCCGCCAAGAATGCGCTGCTGCCGACACTGGACCTGGTTGGCTACTACGGTGCGCAGGGGCTCAACAGCAATTATGGCGACGTATTCACCAGCATGGTGGACCGGAACCGTCCGGACAAGGGCGCTTATGTTTCGCTTTCGGTGCCCATCCGCAACCGCGCCGCTCAGTCGAACCAGATCCGCTCGGAGTTGGAGTACCGGCAGAATCAATTGAATATGCAACAACAGAAGAACCAGATCAGCTTGCAGGTTCGCAACGCGGCCTTCGCCTTGCAACAGGCGCGCGCCGGAGTAGAGGCCGCTCGCGCAGCCCGCGATTACGCGCAGCAAAGCCTCGAGGCTGAACAGAAAAAGTATGCGCTTGGGGCTTCCACAAGCTACCTGGTGCTGCAACAGCAGAGCAATCAAACGCAGGCGGCTTCAAACTACGTGGCAGCGCTCTCGACCTACGAGAAAGACCGGGTAGCGTTGGATCAGGTTACGGCGACCATCCTGGATCGCAATGGCATTTCAATGGAAGATGCCGTTAGTGGGCGGGTGGCGCATATGCCGGCGATTCCCGGACTGCAGCCGAACACAACGCCTGCATCCATTACGAAATAGACCGCTAACCTTTTCGCTCGGGGCGCGTCTATCAGATAACCTCCTGATTTAACTTCAGGCCGGATGGGTACTTCATGCCCTCCGGCCTTAACTTTTTGGAAGCACGCTCAGGTGATCCCATGCTTCCGTGGGTGATCTGCACGCACAGATGCAAAGGCAACGACAGCCCAAGAACAACTCATCAGAGGGCAAGATATTGCAATCCCACATTAGCCAAAAGAGGGCTAATGTGGGCCACCCGGCATTATCGATGGCCCAGATTATCGATGGCCACCGCCACCGTGCGCCCCACCACCGCCGCCACCGCCACCGCTGCTATGGAAGCCGCCGCCAGAGAATCCCCCACCGCTGATATGCGGGGCGTTGGGAGCGGCGCTGGGGCGTGGGACTGATGAGCTACCTCCGGCGTTGCCGTAAGTACGCGAAGCGCCTGCGGCGAGCCGGGGGACAGAAGCAGAACGGGATACATTGCTTGCCGGTACACGAGTTATTTCATAGCCGTTGCGTCCAGTGCTGACGCCACTGACTGAGTACGAGCCCTTCTGGCCAACAATCGTCGGAGCGGCGGCTACCACCCGTCCCCGGACGAGGTTGGAATTTGCGCCAACTCGCCCGATTGGACCTCCGGCGGGAGCGCCCACTGCAGACGATCTGACCGATCCGAGAGCTGCACCTGGGGCGTGGGTGGCACCGATGGGTCCGGTTGCAATGTGCGATCCGGCCACGGCCACGGTGCCGCGGGTGGCCTGGGTTGGCGGATGAGGCGCTTTCCAATTCCCGCTGGGATGACCGGTGAACCGGGGTTGCGGATGCCAACCTGGTCCGTGTCCGGGGCCGTGCCACGAGCCAGGACGCCACCACCAACCGCGTCCGCCGACATAGCACCAGTCCCCATAGAAAAATGGCGCCCACCCCCAGTTGTATCCAGAGACAAAGGTCCATCCCCAGCCGGGGTAGTAGCTCCATGCGCCGTAATCGAAGGGGCTCCAATCCGGACCGACTCCGTAGGGCTGCCATGCCACGCCGTAACCGGGCAGGTCAGAATAACTGCCGTAGGCTCCAAGGTCGGCATTGCCGTAAGCGTTGGGGTCGTCACTGCCGGAGAACTGACCTCCGGCGGTTGTGTATTGGTCGTTGTAGGTATCGCGCTGCTGATTCCAGGAATCGTCCGGTTGCCGTGGAACGCTGTTGAGGGCGGCGGCGCTGTCTGGCTGTCCGAGGATGTAGTTGTAGGTCTCACCGCTGCCAACCCGGCGCTGGTTTGCCTGAACCACAGCCTCGCCGTCCATCATGGCCAGCGATGCGGTCTGCTGATCGACGGTAAAGCGCAGATGCGAGGGCTTCGTAATCGCAAAGGATTCTCCGGTGGGGGCAAGGACACGGAAATCGTCATGACGATGCATCCGCGCATTGACATAGACCTCGCCTGAAGTCACCTGGATCACGTTGACTGGCGCGCCGTTTGCGCTGGAAGAAAGCTCGACTACGGAGATCTGTGCAGGGCCGGCGAGACGGACGCTGCTGCCGTCCTCAAACTCAAGCTCGGCCTTTGCGCCCTCGGCGGCATAGATGCGCGCTCCACCGATGACGGGCATATTGACAATGGCCTGCTCCCAGCCATCACCGGAGTTGCGGTCGATCTGGACGTCTCCCTGGGCAAGGCTGAGGCGGACGATTCGGACGCTGGAGGCATAGGCCGGTAATGTTGAAAGAACGAAGAGAACGACGGAGAAGCAAACGAGCCGAACTCGATTGGCGTTCATGGCGGCACTCCTGCTCTCCAGTATGAACTCGATAGCAGGCGGGGAGATGCGGCAAAATTGTAAAGAATGATTATCGCCGGTGCACATATGATGCCGCTTGCGCCAGCAAAGCACCGGCGGTGAGCAGCAACAGAAACAGTGTGATCCGGTTCATTCGCGCAGGTTAACGGGGAGCTACCGCCTGACGCAGCAAAGTGGCCGAAGTGTGAATGTGGCAAATGGCAATCGCCAAGGCATCGGCGGCATCGGCGGGCTGCGGAGGTTTGTCGAGTTTAAGCAGGCGGGCCACCATGACCTGTACCTGGGCTTTCTCGGCGCGTCCGTAGCCGACCACGGCAGACTTGATGGCCAGCGGCGCGTAGGCGACAACGGAAAGCCCCTGCTGGGCCGCCGCCATCATGGCCACTCCGCGCACGTGCCCGAGTTTCAGCGCGCTCTTGGCATTCACGGAATAGAAAACATCCTCAATGGCAACCACCTCGGGCTGATACTGGACGATTAGCGCCGAGAGTTCGTCGAACACTTTCTTCAGCCGAAGTTCAAGCGCCTCGCGGGGAGCGAGGCGGATGGCTCCTGTGACGAGGCATGTCAAAACGCGACCCTCGCCTTCCACTACGCCAAATCCAGTGTATTCACCACCGCAATCCACGCCCAGAACCCGCATGGAAGAAGTGTAGGGGACAAATGGCAAGGTTTCAAGGTTTCAAGGTCAAGTGCAAGAAACAAGGACGAGGGCAACTACAGGCCAAAATCAAAAGCCCCGCCCTAGCCAAAAGAAGAAGGCTAGAACGGGGCACCCTCGTCATCTCTCTCGTCATCACCCTCACATCTCTCTCGCATTTTTCTACGACATCTCCGCTTCAACAGCAGCGTGGGCGGCGTTCGCGAAGGTGTGCTTCCTGATGGACGAACTCGGCGTACGCCTCGGCGGAACTTGGGCGATCAGTGCGGGCAAGGAAACGCTCGTATGAATTCTCGTCGAAAATCTCGCGCAGAATGCAGACGAGAAGAGCGGCGGCGTTGCGCGTGGTTCTCAGCATCGTTGCGAACCCAGGCTTCAGCATGGCTTACATCTCCTCCGAGGCCAGTTGCGACGGTATGAAGGGGGATTCATGCAACGATGGCTGGCGGCGACCCGAGAGCACCTGGAACCAGACGCGGGCGGATTCCGCTACGACGAGGAAGACGAGTGCGACCAGGATCGTAGTGATAAGGGCATCGAGGCGGTCGTTGAAGGCCAGGCGCGAGGCTCCCGCCGTGGTGGAAGCGGCGATTTGGTGGGCGTGGGCAAGGAATCCGATGCGGGGATTGGGATTCAGCACCTTGTGGTAAGCGGCCGTAAACGTAATGGAGACGAGGACTAACAGCGGTACAAGCGTAACGGCCATGTAGCGGGTCTTGCCCGACTTGATGAGGATCGTCGTAGAGACGCACAGCGCGACGATAGCCAGCAATTGATTGGCGATCCCGAAGAGCGGCCAGACGCTATTGATGCCTCCGAGCGGGTCGCGCACACCCGCGTAGAGGAAGTATCCCCAGAGCGAGACGATGACACCGCTGGTGAACAGAATGCTGGGATACCAACTGGTGCGGCCCAGCGGTTTCCATACTCGTCCGAGACCATCCTGCAACATGAAGCGTCCGACGCGGGTTCCGGCGTCGAGCGTAGTGAGGATGAAGAGCGCCTCAAACATGATGGCGAAGTGATACCAGATTCCGAGTAGGGCGGTGCCTCCGATGGTGCGGGAGAAGATGTGAGCCATGCCAAGAGCAAAGGCCGGCGCGCCTCCGGTGCGGTTGAACAGGCTCTGCTCGCCGACGGCGCGGGCGAGGTCGCTCATCTGAGCGGGGGAGACGGCAAATCCCCAGGATGAGATGGTGTGAGTCGCGGCGGCGGCAGAGGCTCCCACGATCCCGGCAGGACTATTCACCGCGAAGTAGACTCCGGGGTCGAGCACGCAGGCAGCAATCACGGCCATGATGGCGACAAAGGATTCGGCGATCATGGCTCCATAT
>Ga0302320_10021222_pt1 | contig 12904 bp, 13 predicted proteins | sample Bog_T0_3_FD_202130 | JGI IMG/M metagenome (GOLD analysis project Ga0302320, IMG submission 202130) | Peat permafrost microbial communities from Stordalen Mire near Abisko, Sweden - Bog_T0_3 | ecosystem: Environmental > Terrestrial > Soil > Wetlands > Peat | place: Sweden: Abisko, Stordalen Mire...
TTTTATATTGCGTGTCAAATGGCCGTAGATCCAACAAAACAATACGCATAAACTTGCGCGCGCCGAAAACGCGAAGTTTTGGGGAGGGGTAAAAGGGGGTGACATTGTGTGACATTTGACAGGCCCCTTCCCATCCTTCGATGTAGTAGAGATGCGGACATGCGGCGAAGCTTTGGGTGCACTGCCGTGCGATCCTGTCGAACTGTGAGCCAATCGCCCCCCACCGGTTCTCACGGATGAAGCGAGAACACTATCCCATCGTCTGTGGTTCCGCCGAAATAGGTGGTGCCGTAGAGCAAACCTCCAGCGCCCACCGCGAGAGCCTCCGGGGGTGTCCAGTAGCCTGAGTAGGGCGAGTTCCCGCCGGGCGCGTCGAAGCTGTAAATGGTCAAGAAGTTCCAAGCTGATCCCGCGGAAGCTGGCGGCGTAAGCGCGAACACGCTCCCTTGATAATAGGTGCCCCCTCTTTGCGTAACTCCGTACAGCGCTGCATTGGGCCCCAAAACCAGCGGGCCGGGAGCGATACCGAATTTCCCCACCAGGTGAAAACTGTGGAGCACCGTCTCGGTCCAGGAGCCACCGGACTGTGCGGGAGGCGTCAACTGGTAAACTACGCCGCCGTTGGATGCGCCGCCATAACGAGTGGACCCATAGAGCACGTCGCCGGGCCCCAGCAGGACTCCGCCGTTGGGCACGGATCCGCCGGTCCCGCCGATGAATGAATAAAGCACGGTTTCACTCCATTCGCCACCGGGTGACGTGGGGGGCGTTAAAGAGAAGACCGTGCCACGCTGGGCCGTTCCACCGTTGCACGTGGTGCCGTAAAGCACTCCGTTGCTAGCGATGGTCAAGGTTCCTTCAGGCAGCGAGCCGTCCGGCGGTCCCGTAAAAGTATGGATAGTGACCTGCGTCCATGCGCCTCCGGCAGAAGCTGGTGGAGTCATCGCGTAAACCGTTCCCAGCCCCGCAGATCCTTTCACGTCGGTGGTGCCGTAGAGCACGCCGCCGGAACCGATGACCACACCACCGCCTGGTTCCGCTCCGTCATCGCCGCCAGTGAATTCGTAGATATCGGTAAAGGTCCATGATCCGCCGGAAGGCGCCGGCGGCGTCAAGCTGTACACCGAGCCGCATCCCACCAGAGGGTGCGCGCAGGGCCCCGTTAAGATTCCGCCGGAAAAGTTCGTCGCATACAACACGCCGTTGCGATCCATCGCCAAGTTATTAGGGCTGACTGAATACCCTGCAGAGCCGACCCAGATAGTGGGGAAAGTGTAGAGATTGCCGTACGCCCATCCGCGACCGGACGATGGCGGCGTAAGCGAGTAGACGTCCCCTCCCCGCCAGTTCGTTCCGTAGAGCACTCCGCCGGGGCCAATTATTACACCCACTTCCGGCTGCCCGTCATCAATCGGAAAATCGACAAGCGTGTTCAGGGTCCCGGTCTGCGCGGCGGCGCAGACCGTAAGAAATGGTAAGCAAATCACGAGCCTCGGAGTCCTACTCATATTTCTTTCCAGGTAGAGCTAGTGTGACGCGCCCAACCTATGCTGTCAATACTCACGCTCAAAAGCGGTACTACCGACACAACCACCATCCACAAACCACTGCCTGCTGCGGTGGCCCATTTCCTTTCTTCGAGTCGCCCTGATATGACGTGATATCGCCCACTATTTCGCTTCGCGTGGGATCTCGTGTGCCTGCTTGTCGAGCCATTCTGCGCCGAACCGCTTCCGATTGGTATCCAGCGAATCTAAGAAGAGTCGGCTGAAAAACCAATGGCCGCAGCGTTTAGGGGGCGAACCACTGATTCCGAAGCTCACGGCGCTTCCCAAGCGAGGGCGTATATCTCGTCGTTTCCGGCGTCGCGCGCAGTGATGAGTGAATTGTCTGGGCCGGTCGCAAACCAGCCCCAGCCGGCAAGCCTCATATTGTTGGCATTCGCAATCCGCTGCGCCTTCCGGTCGCGCATGCGCACGCGCCACCACCACCCATCGGAATCAAATGTCAGGAATTCGCCGTCCGTGGACCAACTCGGCCATCGGCTCCCCCGATCGAAAAGCTGGCTTTGCTTCCGCGTCCGGAGATCATAGAGCACTAGTTTATTCAGTCCGGAACCGGAAAGACCGGCGATGAAGCGCCCGTCGGGTGACCAGCGTGGGGACCACATTCCCTGCGAGCCCGGCAGCGCCGAAACATCGTTCGTTTTCAGGTCGACGACATGAATAGCTTCCTCCGTGTTCATGGGACGGTCAATGGCGCCGAAGGCCAGCGATGCACCGTCCGGCGACCAGGACGGATCGAGGTCTCCGTAGCTCCCGCTTTCTCCGTTGGTCACTCGCCGGGCCGGGCCTCCGTCGCGGGGCACCACGTAAATCCGTGCGGGCTGCCCAGCAGGTCCACCGAAGAAGGCAATCTGGTTCCCGTCGGGGGACCAGTGAGGCAAACTTGCCTCCATGGGAGGCCACGTGAGCTGGAGGCGTTGGCTGCCATCCGCGGCTGCTCTAAAAAGCGATCTCCCGGAATCGGAAACGTAAGCCACCCATCTTTCATCCCGCGAGAATTCGAGATGCGTCCCTGACAGACCGGCGAGTATGGGAGCAAACTGGCCTGACTTCAGATCGTAACGGACGAATTCGTCGCGGCTCTGGTAGCCGGCGATGAACAGGCGCTTGCCGTCCGGGCTGGGAAGCGGCCAATACGCGGCCATCGGGCCGGTGGTCAATTGGATCGGTTCGCGGCTGGCCCGCTGCAGGAAGCCTGCCCTCTCGCGGAGCGCCCAGATATTCGATCTTGACTGGAAGACGAAGTATTTTCCATCCGCGGTCCAGTTGCCGCAACAGGTGTACCACGACGGATTCCAGCCGGGCAAGAAGGGCCGGACGCGGCCGTCGTCAAAGGAGACCTCCCACAGGGACGACGCATCCGCCCCGCTGGAAACGGACACGCGCAGGACGCGGCCATCGGGTGACCAGCGAAGGAGGAAGGGATCACCCGGAAGCGTCGCCAGCTTGCGCACTTCCGTCCCGTCGCGGCGCGCCAGATGCAACTCGTGGCCCTGGGCATAGACCAGTTGTTGACCATTGGGGGACCAGGCGGCTGCGCTTAGGTGCGCATCCAGGGTCCCCAGACGCCGCGGAGCAATGTTGCCGAAGCCCCCTGTCAGGACCGCGGTCAGATCGCCCAGTCTCCGCGGGGAGCCGCCCAGCACCGGCGCTACCCAAAGCTCGCATCTGTCGCGATACGCCGCCCAATCGGCCGCATTACCGGGAAGCGGTCGGTACATGAGGAATTCCGTACGGTCCGGAGAAATGTCAACGATCCAGGCGTCCTGCATCGGCGAGGAGAGGGGGACGGATTCTCCACCATTTACCGACACCTGACGCGACTCTCCCGCGAGGTTGAAAAGTAGCCGCGTGCCGTCGGTGAGGAAGGGCGCGCCGTTCCCGCGGCCGTCGTTTGTGATCTGTAGAGTGCCCGTGATTCGCGGCGGAGGCAGCGGACGGCTGAGCCAGAGCAACGTTGCACCGGTGGCCGCGGCGGACGCGACCGCTAGTGCGGTCCATTTCCGCCATGCCATGCCTGTTGCCCTCTTGGCGCGCGCCGGAGGGCGCGGCAAGGATTGCAACGCAAGACCGAGATCCGCTGCGGACTGGAACCTGCGGCTCGGCGCCTTCTCCAGACAGCGGCGCGCGATTCGATCCAGAGCCGGCGGCACCGAGTGCGGCAACTCCGGCGGATCGTCTTGCAGGATCGCGCTCATCGTCTCCTCCGACGATCCACCCTCGAACGCTCGCCTGCCGCCCGCCATTTCATAAAGGACCACGCCCAAGCTAAAGATGTCGGAGCGCGGGTCGACGTCCTCGCCGCGCACCTGCTCCGGCGACATGTAAGCCACCGTCCCGACCGGGGAACTCGTTCCGGTCTGCTGCCCGGCGGCCATCGAATCTGCCGGTATCGCTTCCGTGGCCGTCGCGTGAACCGTGCTCAACGGCCGTTCGGGCAGCAGTTTCGCCAGCCCAAAATCCAGAATCTTGGCCTGCCCTTGCCGGGTGACAAAGAGATTGGCCGGCTTGATATCGCGATGGACGATGCCTCTCCTGTGCGCCGCGTCCAGCGCGCCGGCGATCTGCGTCGCCACTTCCAGCAGTTCTTCAAGCTGCAGCGGCCTCTCCGCCAGGAGGTCTTTGAGTGTGTGGCCCTCCAGTAGCTCCATCGCGATAAAGGGCCGGCTCAGGTGCCCGCCGATTTCGTAAATGGTGCAGATGTTGGGATGACTCAGCGCTGCGGCGGCGCGGGCTTCCTGCTGGAATCGCGCCAAAGGCTGCGGATGCTTGCTGTATTCCTCGGGCAGGAACTTCAGCGCTACGTTCCGCTTGAGGTTGAGGTCCTTCGCGCGGAAAACGACGCCCATTCCACCCCGGCCGAGTTTGTCGAGGACCAGGTAATGGGAAATGGGTTTGCCTTCGAGGTCGTCGGCGTCGATTTCCGGGCTGGCGGGAGCGGGTGGTCCGGGGGCGGGCGGCGCGGAAGAGGACGCCTCGACGACTTCGGCTTCCCCCAGGAACCGATAGCCGCGGCGCGCTACCGTTTCGATGTAACGCGGCTTCTCGGCCGACTCCCCCAGGACATCCCGCAGCCTTCTGATGGCGGTATTGATTCCGTGGTCGAATTCGACCACGGTTTCATTAGGCCAAAGCCTGCCACGAATGTCTGTCCTGGCCACAATTTCGCCGGCGTGTTCCAGCAGGAGGAGCAGAAGCTGGAAAGCCTGATCGCGAAGGCGAAGGCGGATGCCGTGCTTGCACAACTCTCTTGCTCGAACGTCCAGTTCGAATGGTCCGAAACGGTATTGGCGTGTCCGCCCGGGAGACAAGTCAGCCACGGTTGGTGATCCTGCCGAGTCTATCACGGTGGGCGCATACCAGCAAGTCCTGCATTTTTAGCTAGGTACGCGTTTACAACTTTGTTACCCACGGGTTACCTGCTGCGCCTTGATCCAGTCGGCGGGAAAGCCCATAATCGCGCTCAAGCCGTGATCGGCGCAGCGGGGCTCTGGGATCTAGCGCCGGGACACCTGGCTCAAAACGACTACAGGAGACGAATATGAATACAGAAAGAACCCTTATTTCGAGCCGGTTTGCTTTTGCCCAATTCTGCGTAGCGGTCCGCAGGAAGGCGACGCTTGCCCTTCCATTGGTCTTGTGTACGCTTGGGCGGGCACCTTTGGGAAACGCTCAGGACGCCAGGATCGTTTCGTTCGATGTCTCAGGCGCGGGCGCTGCTTCAGGCCAGGGCACCGTGCCAGAAGACATCGGCCCGACGGGCGAGATTACGGGACACTACGTGGATGCGGGAGGGATGTGGCACGGCTTCCTGCGCGCTGCGAACGGCAGCATTACCACGTTCGACCCTCCAGGGTCCACGGGCACCGCCGCCGTTGGTCTCACTCCGTCGGGGGAAATTACGGGAGATTACACTGACGGGAGCTATTTGAATCATGGTTTCCTGCGCACTTCGAGCGGGGCTATTACCACGTTCGATGCTCCGGGCGGGGGAACTTCCGCCTACCAGGGCACCTACGTCGACAGCATCAACCCTTCGCGAGCAATCGCGGGATCCTACTATGACGATAACTGGGTGTCCCACGGGTTTCTGCGCACTTCCGGCGGCGACTTCACGACGTTCGACGCTCCAGGCTCGGCGTCGACGTTCGTTGCCTTTCCCTCGGGCCTCAATCCGCTTGGGGCGATCGCGGGATACTGGTCGGACGCGAGCAATGTCTACCACGGCTACCTGCGGGCTTCCGACGGCACCATCGCTACGTTCGATGCCGCAGGCGCGGGCACTGGCGCTGGCCAAGGGACGTGGAGTTCAAGCATCAACCCCCGAGGGGAGATCTTGGGATACTACGTCGACGAGAGCAATGTGGGCCACGGCTTCCTGCGCGGTTCCGACGGTTCCATTACGACGTATAACGTTCCCGGCGCCGGCACTGCAGCCGGCCAGGGAACCTACACCGCCGATCTCAACGCATTCGGCGTGATCGCGGGAGAGTACGCTGACGTGAACAATGCGTGGCACGGCTACTTGGGTAAGCCCGGCAGTTTCACCACGTTTGATGTCCCCGGGGACGCCCAGGGTACTTTTCCGCAAGCCAACACCTCGTGGGGAGCGGTCACGGGAGCCTACGCTGACGCGAACGGGGTTTCGCACGGCTTCCTGCGGATACCGTAGGCCCGCCCGGAGACTTTGTTGGCGGCGGAACATTTGGCTCAAACCATTAAAGGAGATGAATATGAAATCGATGACCTCGGCGCGGATTCCCGCAGTGATGTTCTGCGCTACACTGACAAGCTCATTTCAAGCGGCGGCGCAATCACCGGCCACCCAAACCGTACCGTCAACAACGTATCGTTACCGGGCTGTGGATCTGGACCGGGCTGTGGATCTGGGCACGCTGGGCGGCCCCAACAGCAGCGGTTGCGTCCCCGAATGCCGGTACGTAAACGACCAAGGAGTGGCGCTTTCCCGCGCCGATACTCCGGCGCCCGATCCCTTCGAGGGATTGCGATTCTGTCCCCACAGAGTTGGACCATCCACGTGCCACTCGGCAAATTGAAAACCGAGCGCATGGTCCCAGCAGATGCCTTCGTTGCTCAGGTGGTAGAGCGCCTCCGCCTATTGCGCGCCCAGGATCCCCTGCCGCCGGACGGATTCCTCCTGGCCCGCCCCACTGGCCGCATTGCGCTCCTCCGCAAACTGCGCATCTGGTGGCGAGACGTCGTCGCCGTAGCTGGGATCAACACGCGGATTGTTCCACACCAGTTGCGACATTCATTTGGCACAGAAATGACCCGTGCTGGAGTCAGTTTGCCCGCCGTCATGAAGCTGCTCGGACACCTCAAACCCGAGATGACCCTCCACTATGTGGAAGTTTCGGTACTGGACTTACAGCGCGAGTTCTATCTGGCTCGCTCCCAGCCGCGGCATCTGTTGCCCACTTCGTGGCTGCCCGCTTCATCAGGTTCTCATCAAGCCAATCTTGCCAGTCTGCTCGACGCCCTTCACGTCACCCGCCACGTTCTGGAAATGTTTCGTCGGACGCTTCCCCAGGGGCCCCAACGCCGTCTCCTCGGCCGCCTTGCCAATCGACTCACCAAAATCGGTGCAGAAGCACGAAAGCTCGGGCTAGGGTAAGAAGTCGGCACCGATTGGCCAGTTAATTACTAATATCGCTTGCTATCGCACCGCCTGATTTTCTGGGCGGCGATATCGGTTAAATGCGGCGCGATTTCTGGCATTCCAGGCCCAGCACTCGGTTCAAGCCCGCGGGAGATGCGAGCTACCCAAGAGCATCCACTTGCGCTGCCCTGCGCCCTACTGCCCGATCGCGTCGCCCACCCGCCCGTCGGCGGTCGCGGCGACGGACAACGCGCGGCAAGCGCCAGACCCGGCCGCAGGCATAAGACTGCGCAAACCACCAGCCACCCGTCAAGCCGCGTCGCCCACGATGGCCGCGGCGAGCGGCGGGATGGCGGGCGGTGCGTCGGGGAGCGGGCACGGGCGGCGATTCACTTTCCACGTCTCCAGCTCCAGTCGCTCGGGCGCGGTCATCGCGTCGCGCGGCGGGCGCCCTCACGGCGGATGACCGCCGTGCCCTCGGCCCGCGTCCCGTCGCCGGTCGCGTCGCCCGCGGATGGGCCGCGTCGAGCGGCGGGACGGCCGGTGGGGCACGGTGGACGCGGGCACGACCACCGGCGGGGCGATCGCCGTGCGCGGCCACGGCTTGCGCGCCTCCCAGCGCCAGGCGCTCGGGCGCGGCCGCGCTCCGACGCCGCGTCGCCCGCGATGGCGGCGTCGAGCGGCGGGACGGCCGGGTGTGCTCTCGCGCCGAATGCTGCCCTGATCTTGGGCCAGCGTCTCCTCGCCGATCGCGTCGCCCATCCGCCCGCGATGGGCCGCTTCGAGCGGCGGTGCGGCTGGTGGGCGGCGGCCCGCTGGCGCGGCATATCGCGCGCGGCCACGGCTTGCACGCCTCCAGCGCCAGCCTCTCGGGCGTGGTCATCGCTAGGGCGGCCTGCGCCCACGCGGCGGATGAAGGCCAACCTTGCCGTCGCCACCGCGTCGCCCATCCGCCCGCCGGCGGTCGCGGCTCTTTCGCTCGCCGCTGATTTCGCCCGCTGGTGACCCGCTCACGATGTGGCCGGCGCCTTGGCCGCCGCACGCGCTTTGATTGCGGCACTCAACCGTTTGCGCCGCCGGTCGAGAGTCGCCTGAGCATCGGGCGCCGACATCACCACCCCCTCCATGTGCTGGCAAAGCTCGGGTTCGACCATCCGGGAGCGCAGTTCCGCCAGAAACGGCTGGATCTTGCCGAAAGTAGCCACGATCTCACCGTGCGCGGCAAGGAATGCAGCCCCATCGATGGCGCCGGTGGTGACCAGCGATGCAGCCATGTCCCAGTAGCCGATCACCATACGGAACGAGGTGTTTCGCTCGCCGCTGATGATCGCTGAGAATTCCTCGTACGTCTCAGGATTGAATTCACCGATGTACCAGGCGCGCGCCTCGCGCAAGACCGGCTCGCGGCGAAGATCGAACAATTGCAGGTTAAGCTGAGCGCTTTCAAAGGGGGTGGGCATGGCAACTCCTCCATTCATCATAACCGTCTGGGATTGGGTTGTAGTCTGCGTTCGCCCGGAGCGCCGCGAACTGCGCCCTCGTGCACGCTTTCTTAGGAAAGAAAAAATCAGCCTTTTGGGCCTCCCGCCGCTCCTGTCGCGTGCGGTTCAGGCGCAGTTGGCTCACGCGCGCGGCCTACCGCTCGCACACGACGACCAGCCTCAATCGTCCATCGCCGACAGCAGGCACAACCGTTGGCGGGGCGAGTGCCGTGCGCCGCCACGGCTTGCACGCCTCCAGCGCCAGGCGCACCGCTGTGGGCATCGCGGCGAGCGGCGGGCGCTCTTAGAGCGGATGAGGGGCCTGGTCTCCTCCGCATCTCACTGCCGATTCGCACCGCCCATCCGCCCGCGGCGGTCGCGGCGACGAACGTCGGGCTGACGTCGGCATGGCGCACCGGCACCTGATCGCGCCCCTCGCGATGGGCCGCGTCGAGTGCGGGACGGCCGTGTCGAGCGGCGGGACGGCCTGTGGCGCGCTCGCGATGGGCCACGGCGGGTTGGCGGTAGTGCATTGTGCAGTGGGGCACGGTCGCTGGCGCGGACGGGAAATCGAGCGCGAAAACGTCATATGCTGTTGAATTTAACTATGTCAAGGAAAATCTTGGCAGAAAAGTACCGTTTGGCCTCTAGCACCAACAAAACAATACGCATAAACGTGCGCACCGGCGAAAACGCAAGTTTTTGGGGAGGGGCAAAAGGGGGTGACATTGTGTGACATTGGAGATCCACTACCGGATGAGTTAAACTTAGCCGCTCTCTCCAGCACCGAAGCTCGGCCGTACGAAAGTCCTCGCGCCCATCGACGCAGGCGGCATGGGCGAAGTGGGGCAAGCGCTCGATACGGGCCTGGGCACATGGCGGCCACCTGCTCCGCGCTAAATGCCGGAAAGCGTTATCGCCGTCAAGGGCCAGGTCTTCCGTACCTTCTCCTGACAGAAACCTGACACAACCCTGATCCACCCCTGACGATGAACGGCGTATACTGAATTCCACTGTGCGTCCGCCGAACATCAGGCTGCTATCCGTGCGCCGGAGCCTGCCGCTGTTCCTGGCAATCGTCGTCTGCCTGGCGATTTGGCAGGTCTGGCTCACCTGGCGCTTAATGGAACAGGACCGTAACCTCGCCGTGCAGCATTCTCGCGAACGTCTGGAACATCTTGCCGATCTGGCCGTGGCGCAGCTCTCGAGCACACTGGGCGAATGGGACCTCGGCCTGCGCGAGTTGGACGCTCTGCCGCCTGCCCGCTCTGAAAGCTAAGCTGCCGCCGAATGGGAGGTTGGTACTAGTCGCACCGCGCTCGGTCGTCGCATACCCCGCCAAATCGCTCCTATACGTGCCCTACCCTCCCGCGGCCGCCCCGTTCCCCAAGGGGTTCGAAACTGCCGAAAAGCTGGAGTTCCGCGAACAAAACTACGATCGGGCTATCGAAGCCCTGCGGCCATTGACGGAACAGCCCGCCACGCGTGCCGAGGCCTGGCTGCGCATCGCCCGCCTGGAGCACAGGCTCAACCACTCGGAAGCCGCCTTGGCCGCCTATGATCGCATGTCCCGGGAAAGCGCGGTGAGTTCCGACGGCGTGCCCTACGCGCTGTTGGCGGCGGGGGCGCGCTGCGAACTGCTGGCGAAGACTGCCGCGGCCGAGGAGGCGGACCGGCTACGTGCCGCGCTGCTCGCAGGACGCTGGCCCTTACAACGCGAGACCTTCGAATATTATTGGTCGGAAGTGAACGGCATCCTGCACACGCGCGACGCCCCTCCAAAAGACGCACTGGAATTCTCGGCGCTGGTCTCACGGCTGCACGAGCAGTGGCAACAGGCGGTGCGCACCGGCTCGAATTCCAGCGGCCGCGAAGCGCAGCCGGACGCGTCGTTGTTGATCTGGTATGCGACGCCCGCGCGGCTCACGGCACTGTCGGCGCCGGCTGGCTGGCTGGCCGCCAGCCTGAAGATGCCCGCCAACGCCGCCGATATCCGCTGGTGGTACCCCGCCTCCGGGTCGGCGCCCTCCGGTGCGCAGCCGCATGTGCTGCGGTCGCTGGCTGAGGCCCAACTTTCCGGCAAGCTTGAGTTCTCCAGCATCTCGCCCGCCTCGAATCGGAGGACGACCCGCGCGCTGTGGGTGGCCGGCGTAGCGCTCATGCTTGTGCTGGTGCTGGCGGGTGCGTATGCCATGTATCGCGGCGTCAACCGGGAACTGCAAGTTGCGCAGCTTCAATCGGATTTCGTCTCCGCCGTTTCGCACGAATTCCGCTCGCCGCTCACCTCGCTGCGCGGCATCGCCGAACTGCTGGCCAACGACCGTCTGGCGGACGAAGGCCGCAAGCGCCAGAGCTACGCGTTTCTGGAGCGCGAGACCGGTCGCCTGCAGCGCCTGGTGGAGGACCTGCTGGATTTCGGGCGCATGGAATCCGGGCGCAAGCAGTATCGCATCGCGCCGCACGATGTGTTTGGCATGGTGCGCGCGGCCGTGGCGGATTTTCGGGAAGAGGCGCTGGCCGACGGCTTCCAGGTTGAATTGGACCTCGATGCGCGCGCGGCTACTATCCAGGCCGATGAGGAAGCCCTGCGGCGCGCCATCCGCAACCTGCTCGAAAACGCGGTAAAGTATTCGCCGGAGTGCCGTACGGTGTGGGTGGAGGGCCGCGTGAATCACCGCCAGGTGGCGATTTCGGTGCGCGATCGCGGCATGGGGATCGATCCGCGGGAGCAGCGCCAGATCTTCCACAAATTCGTGCGCGGCTCGGCGGCCAAGAAGGCGGGCATCAAAGGCACGGGCATCGGACTCTCGATGGTGCGGCAGATCGTGGACGCTTGCGGAGGGGAGATTCGCGTGGTGAGCGCGGCCGGCGAGGGCAGCACCTTCACCATCCTTCTGCCGCTGGCGCCGCTTACCGGAGACGGGGAGGCACGCGCATGAGCCGAATTCTAATTGTGGAAGACGAGCCGGGCATCGCCTTCGCTCTGGAAAACGACCTGCAAACGGAGGGCTACGAGGTCGCCGTGGTGGCCGATGGCGTGGAAGCCGTAAGCCGCGCGCGCTCCGAGCCTTTCGACTTGATCCTGCTGGATGTGATGCTGCCCAACAAAGACGGCTTCGACGTTTGCCGCGAACTGCGGCGCGGCGGCTTGCGCACGCCCATCATCATGCTGACCGCCAAGACGCAGGAGGCCGAGAAGATTCTGGGGCTAGACCTCGGGGCGGACGATTACGTGACCAAGCCGTTCAGCCCGCGGGAACTGCGCGCGCGCATCCGGGCCGTGTTTCGCCGCGGCGTGGCGGAAGCGAGTGGCGAAGTGCATCGCTTTGGCCGCTGCGAGTTGGACCTGGCGCGTTTCGAGCTGCGCCGCGACGGCCAGCGGGTGGAAGCCACGCACACGGAGCTGAAGCTGCTGACCGCTTTCGTGCGCGGCCGGGGACGCGTGCTCACGCGCGAGCACCTGCTTGAAGAAGTGTGGGGCTCCGGCTTCTATGTGAGCGACCGCGTGGTGGATAACCATATCGTTGCCCTGCGGAAGAAGATAGAAGACGATCCCGTTGCGCCGCGGCACTTGATCAGCATTCGCGGCGTGGGATATCGGTTCGAAGGGTAAATTGGCATGTGTCAGGAAATCCAAACCAAATTCATGCAGTCTCCTGACCGAATCGCACTACGCCGCAAACATTGGCGCGGCATTCTGGATTCGTACCCAGGAGGTGCATCATGAAATTCGAAAAAATCGAAGACATCGCGTTAGCATTTACGGCAGCCTTTTCCATCATCCTCGGCGGAACCGCCATCGTTAGTATCGTCATTCTGGCGGGCCTGCTCTCGGAGTTCGCCGTCGTTCCATTGCACGCGCAAACCAGGCCGGCAGTCGAACTCCAGGCGGCCATGACCAAGGAACAAGTGGATGGCGACCTCAAGACCGCCATCGCGGCCTATCAGAAGATCGCGGCGGACAAGTCCGCTCCCCGCGACGTGCGCGCCAAGGCGCTGCTGCACCTGGCGGGATGTTACGAGAAACTCGGGCAGCAGGCGCAGAGTGTATATCAACAGATTGTGCGCGATTTCGGCGACCAGCCCGCGGCTGCGCAGGCCCGCACTCGGCTGGCAGCGTTGAAGCAGGACGACCATCCGGCGGCGCCCGCGACGATGACGCAACGCATGATCGAGAAGACGGGAAGGAGATTCGGCGCGGGCGACACAGATGGCCGCCGCGTGGTCTATGTGGATGA
>Ga0302320_10021223_pt1 | contig 12904 bp, 12 predicted proteins | sample Bog_T0_3_FD_202130 | JGI IMG/M metagenome (GOLD analysis project Ga0302320, IMG submission 202130) | Peat permafrost microbial communities from Stordalen Mire near Abisko, Sweden - Bog_T0_3 | ecosystem: Environmental > Terrestrial > Soil > Wetlands > Peat | place: Sweden: Abisko, Stordalen Mire...
TATCAAGCGAAACGGCTCGCAGCCATCCGTCAAAGGCCCGGCGGAGTACTTTACCGGCAACGTGCGCATCGATCCTTTGTTCCAGGCACCCGGACCGGCGCAGTTCGGCGGCGCCAGCGTCAGCTTTGAGCCCGGCGCGCGTTCGGCATGGCATACGCACCCGTGCGGCCAGACATTGATAGTCATCGCCGGTCTTGGCTGGACGCAGTGCTGGGGCGAGCCAAAAGAAGAGATCCACCCTGGCGATGTCATCACCTGCCCGCCTGGAAAAAAGCATTGGCACGGCGCAACCGACACGACGGCGATGACTCACATCGCGATTCAGGAATCCCTGAACGGCAAGAACGTCGAGTGGCTGGAGAAGGTCACGGATGAGCAGTACCGCAGCTGACCACATGCCGCCTGGGCCTTAGCCAGCCGCGGTATGGCCCCGTTCGGCCTGGACACGATCCATCCACAGTCGCGTGCTCTTGAGCGAGCGCATCTCGGCAGGCAGCGCGGCTATGATCGCGGCAGCCTGATGCAGCAGTTCGCTGCGGTGCGCCCCGTCGGACAGAGCGAGGGCATAGAGCGCGCTCGCATAGTCCAGTCGCTGCCGGGCGTCGTCGTGATTACGTGCGAATCGGGCACGCTGCCATTCGAGGACAGGGGTCAAGATCGCGCGAGCCTCTGTAGTTTGTCGCAGCCGCGACAATGCGATGCTCTGCAATACGACCAATGAGGCGTGATAGTTGCGGGATATCCAATCATTACCTGCCGCAGCGATCGGCACGGCCGAGCCGAGCGCGGACTTTGCCGCGTCGTAGTTGCCGAGCATCAGTTCGGCGTTACCGATGATCAACGCCGCATTGCTCGGGCACTGAATGATGACTTCTAGATGACCGAAGGGAGCCTTCCACGTGAGACTGGTGTTGAGCATGGGTTGTGCGACAGCCACGGCTTGTTTGAAATCGCCGTCGAACAGAGCGGCTCGGGCGTGGGCATTCGCGAGCGAGCATTTCGCGTCTGCGGATTTATAGCTGACCTCGCCAAGCGCGGCCGTCACTTTGACCAGTACGGGTTCCGCCTCCTTAAGAGCGGCCTCGCTGGCGTCGCGCTCGCCCAAGTCGGCGTCGATTCGCGATATGCTCGCGTAGCGAGCCACGACGATGTCGCCGTGATCCACAGCGGCCTGTTCAGAGGCCTGCAGAATCTCCAGAGACTTCTGCAGGCTTGATCGTGCGTCGCGCGGCCGGCCAAGTTGCTCGTAATCGCTCGCCAGGGCGGCGGCGGCGTAAGAGGTAGTACCGCGAGTATCGACATTGGCCGGGTCGAGCCGCAGCAGCAGAAGTCCGTCCTCGAGAGCACGTTTCACGAAGTCGGCCGAATCACCGATGCGTAGATCTTCGTGGGCCGGCGAGGAACCGAGCAAGTTCAGCGAAGAACGCGCCTGAAGGGCGACGATATGCCCGGGGCGTTGAGCGAGGATGTCGTTGGACAGCTGCATGCCTTGCATCGAGACTTTTTGTAATTCGGTGATTTTGCCCTCCCGCCACAACTCAATGGCCTCGACGCTCAGGGTGAAGGCGTAGTCGGCGCTTGCAGGCAAGTCGGTCAGTTTGAGGGCCCCGATGCTTTCTAGTGCCCGCTTGGCGCGCGCGAACAGCGCGAGAGCCTCCTCCCCGGATTCGTAGCTGGCGACGCTCATCGCCACTTGTCCGTATGCGCGCCGGATTGCCACCGAGGGATTCGGGGCGTCCACATAGGTGCGCAACAGCGCTTCGGCGCGGGCGTTGTATTCCTGGGTCTGTGTCGACCCGACTCCGAATCGATCGTTGACATCCGCCAGCGCCGCAAGTCCGATGCCGAGCGCGATCGCCGACTCCTCCGATGTATCGCCCGCCTCGCGTAGATGCTCGAGGGTCGTCACCGCGTTGGTGAGGCTGGTGCGAGCGCCCTTGAGGTCGAAGGCCTGCTGCTGCGCGATTCCGTAGCGCACGCGCGCACGGGCCGCACTGCGCACAGTGTCGGTGGTTTGCAAGCTCGCGGGGAGCGAGTCGTAGTACTGCGTTTCGCGCTCGCCGAGCTGCTTGATCAGCCCCAGCGTCCCGAAGCCGGCGAGCTCCACCGCAAAATCCTCGTTGAGGTAGCCCAGCAGGTGCTCGGCGTGGCTGCGCGCGGCTTCCGCGGCGGCGCGGCTCTCTTGCGCGGCCACCTCCGCGCGATGCGCACGCTGCAGGCTGACGAATGCAAAGGCGAGGGCAATGACGGCAACCAGCGCCAGGGCCGCGCAGCCTGCTGCAATGCGCCGCGCGCGCTTGAGCGCCTGGCGCGCGGCGAGTTCGCGCTCGCGCTGCTCCGACAGCAGCCGTTCGGTACGGTCACGGGCTTCGCGCTCGTGGCGCAGGTCGCGGCTCGCCTTGACCACCGCGCACAATACGTCGTGGGTGAGCTCGACACGGCGCACATCGAGCCGCTCCTCGATGCGCAGCAGCCGCCGGTTAACCAGCAGCGGCAGCGTTCCGGGGGCTGCGCCGGCGGCAGCGAACAACGACACGATGCGTTCTTCAGCGACGTTCTCGCGATATCCGGACTCGGTGAGAAGCTCGTCCTCGATCACGCGCCGCAGGGCCGCCGGTTGATCGGCGAGAGCCCGCTCGTAGAATTCGGCCAGGATGGTGGCATGAGAACCGGCCAGCAGGTCCAGTGAGATTTCGGCGCGGCCTTCCGCAATGCGCTTGTCGTTCAGTTCGCGGCAAATGAGGCTGAGGAGCGAAGGCTCGACTTCGGCGTTGGCGATCTCGGCGCCACCGGCGACGAAGCGCACGATTGCCGCCGCCACGTCCTCCGTGACCAGCCTGCCGCCGGGACGGCGTACTGCCTCGAGCGCCTGATTCCCGGTCATGGGCGCGAGCCTCAAGCGGTTCTGCGTGATGCTCGGCATCGAGCTCTTGAGTCCTTCCAGCGGCGCCAAATAGTCCTCGCGCAGCGAGATGAGCACGCGATAGTCGCCGCGCGCGAAATCGAATTTCTCGGCCGCGGCATCGTCCTGCTCCAGCCGCGCTTCCAGTTCCTTCGGCGGGCGGTTCTCGACCAGATCGGCCAGATCCGCGATGAAGCGCGCCGCTCGGGCGCGACCGAAATCATCCGTCTGCGCGAGGGTGAAGATCTCCTCGAACTGATCGAAGATCAGCAGCGGAATCAGGGTTTTTCCGGCCTCGTCCTTGAGCACATCGTCCCGGTGATGCAGGAATTCCCATAAGGACTCGCCCTCGACCGCGACGCCGGCCTGCGTCCACTCTCCCGAGCGGCGTGCGGTGGCTGCGATGGCGGCCTTGATCTGATCCGCGGGCTCAGGCGCCTCGCGCCCATAGTCGATGCGTACATAGACCGGGCAGTAGCCTTGGGTGCGCAATCGAGGCACGAGGCCTGCGCGCAGGATGGAGGTCTTGCCGAGGCCCGACTGGCCGAACAAAATCGTCAGCAGCTTGCGCTGCACCCGGCGGGCGAGTTCAGCGACCTCCGCTTCGCGGCCGTAGAAATACTCGCGCGTCTCCTCGGTGAAGGAGGCGAGGCCCAGCCACGGGTTCTTCGCATCGACTGCGGTCGCGACGCCGGCAGCGTTGGTGGAGTTCGCGGCGTTACCGTGGACGTTGTTCACTGGCCACGCGCCGTCATGAAATCCTTGAGCCGCTGCGCAAACTCCGCCGGCACGATCCCGCCGGGCAAGGAACTGAAATGCAGCGCCCGGAAACGGTCGGGGACGATGGCTTCGCCGGCCGTCGTTCCATCGACGGTCACCGGCAGCACGAACAATGCGCCGTCCGCCATGTTGCGCAGTCGGTCGATGGCATAGCTCCACTCTCGCCGGAAATACGCCTCGGTGCGCCGCTGGGTGGCCGCCGAGATCACCGGGATGAAATAAGAACAGCGCGCGACGTTCTGGCGGATCTTGCGGTCATAATCATCGCCCGCTTCGAGCCGGTCCATGTCGAACCATGTCGTGACACCTGCCGCGTCGAGCCCGGCCTTGATCTCGCGCACGGCCGCCAGATCCTCGCGCGCGTAAGAGATGAACACGGCGTTTTCCGGCATTTCGCGCGCCGGCGCCAGGAACCGTGCCGGCATCGCCGCGACCGCCGCGGCGGGTTTGCGGCGCGCCTGCCAGCGCTCGTGCAATTCCTCGACGAACCTGTCGGCCCCCACGTAGATGCGCGTGCGCACGCTGACCTGCTGCAGGAAGGAGACCAGGCGCTCATCGGAACTGGAATAACCATCGGCCAGCACCTCGCCGACATCGCGTGGGTCGGATAGGCGCTGGCGCTTGGCCATGCGCAAAAACAAGCGTGCGAGCCAGTTCGAGAAGTTGCTGCCAATGAATAACAGGTGGTTGTGCTCGAGCTCGTGGAACAGCTTCTCCGGCGCCAGATGCTCGTTCTGCAACGCGCAGATGTACTCGAGCAAATCCTCGTCCGAGATCACGTACGTGGGCGAGGCCGACAGCTTTCCGAACAAGTGATAGACCACCGGACGCGTCAGCCGATCGCGCTCCGTCGGCAGGTCCGCGACACGGTTCGGGGCGTAGGACAGCACCTCCGTGGACGGTGCGCCGGCGAACCTCACTGAGTTCAGCGCCTCCTCGAGCAGCGAGTCGAAGGTCGTGGAGACGAACACGTCGAAGTCTGTGATCGCGGCGAGACGCTTGAGCGCCAGCGGCGGCGCAAATGCGGCGTCCTTCATGATGCCGCGCAGCCTGACGTACGCTTCCTCGCGCCGGCCGCGGCTGGACAAGAACCAGCACACGACATCGTTCAAGGTATAGGGCTGCGGCAACAGCGACACGTCGACGCTGAGCTTCGCTGCGAGCTTTTCAGCGAGCCAGTCATGCAGAAGACGCGGTCCGCGTTCGGTCTCGACCAGCAAGAGTTCCGGTCCCACGATCGGGATGACCCTCCGCTCCTCGATGAAACTCAGCAGATCATCCCAAGCGTCGTCGTCCAGCGTCGAGAGGGCCGGCTTGATCAGCGTTGCATTCAAGCGGAGCACCCCCTGCACGCCGTAGCCCGCGCGGCTGCACTGCGTCGCGCCGTGCGCCCCATCGCCCCCATTCGGTGAGTTATTCCGCCCATGTCCTCGCCCCGTCGGCGCGGTTTTGGCCCGGCCGTCGCGCTCCCTAGACTATGAGCATACCGCAACAGTCCCTATTGCAGAAAAGGATTGGCAGGCAAGCGATGCCACTGCGTCGGATCAAGGACGTGCTCTTTGCGAAACCACGCTTGGACACGCGTGGCGCATTTAAGCAGTTGATGTTGCTGGATAATCCGGGTCATCGCGCCTGGGTCCGCGCCGAGCTGAATCCACTTCTTGATCTGGGCGATCGTCTCCACACCTGGTACCGAGGCGGTGAAATCGGCGATGGCTGCTTTCGCGCGCATGAGATCGCCGAGCCTCGCATGCGCTGCAGCCAGCGTCAGGCGCACGGGACCGGTGAGCCCGTTGCGCAACTCCCGTTCGTCGTATTCGATCTCGGCCTTCCGCGCGAGCTCTGCCGCCGGAGCGAATTCGCCGAGCGCGTAATGGATGCTCGCCAGCAGCGCGACCCATGTTGGCCGGCCAGTCGGGTATCGACTCAGCGCTTCTTTGGCGAGCGGGAGCGCCTCGGCCGGCCGGCCGAGCTTGAGCAGGTCCCGGGCCTTGATGATCAGCGGAGTGGTACGTTCGGGGTCGCGCTTCAAAATGTCGTCGACCAGCAGCACTGAATCCTCGTAGCGACCGCGCAGCTCGAACAGCAGCGTTTTGTAGTCCAGTAGGTTTATATCGGTGGGATCCAGGCTCAGCCCCTTGTCGAGCGCGGCGGCGCCGATCGCTTGCTGCTCGGCCGGGTTACTCGACCAGCCGTAGACGCAATTGCACAGATTGACCGTCGCGGTGAGCCTAAGCGCCAGACGGTCCTCCGGTGCGAGTGCGAGGGCTCTCTTCAGAAGCTCGGTGGCCTTTATATAGGCGCCCTTGCCGTCCTGATCGTGATGCTCGCCCCAGTCGACGTAAGCCCGAAACGACAGGTCGCGCACGTCCAGCGCGTCAATCGGCGAGGAGCGCATGCGTTCCACTTCGGACTTGAGCCCAGCTAAGGTGACCTGGCCCGCCGCAGCTTCCAGGCGGCGGCGCACGGCTGCGTTCAGCGGCCCGGGATCGATGCTGACTTCCTTCGTCTCGAGCACCCGCTCGGTGCGCCCGTCGATGACCGATAGCGCTAGCTTGTAGCCAGGCGACTGGGCAGCCAGTAGGCCGCGAATCAGGAAGTGCACATTCAGCGCCTCGGCGAGCTCCTTGTTGCCGGCCAAATGACCCGCGGCCTGTTCGACGCTTGCGCGCGGCGGACTGTGGACCCAAAGGCTGTTCTCCGCCTGCAGCGCGATCGTCGCGTCGGTGAGCCCCTTGGCCATCTGCGCACCGGCGGGATCATCGGCCGGTGCCTGAAAAGGCAAGACGGCGAAAGTCATGCGCCGATACGCCGCTCTTGCCGTGCATCAGCATAAAGGCGCTCACCGCGACCACGGCGAGGCCGGCGACGAGCGCCACGAATGCGGGCGGCGCTTCGCCGCCCGGCAGCTTGGTCCACTGCACTTCGCGAAAGCGATCCGGTACGCGCGGGTCGGAGTCGGGCACATCGTCGATGACCACCGGCACCAGGAATGGCTGGTCGGCCGCCATCAGGTGCGAGCGTGCGTGTTGTTCGAGATCAGTGGCACGAACAGCGCGCAGGACTTGATCTGCCGCCGTATCGTCGCGTCCCAGACTTCGCCGCCACGCAGCTCGCTCTGATCGAACCAGACCTCGATGCCGGCGGCGCGCAGCGCAGCACACAGCCGCGCGGCGGCGTCAGTGTCCTGCGAGGCATAGCTTAGGAATATGGCCCTGGTGGGGTCGCTCATGCGCTTTACTGTTCAACAGGGCTTGCTACGTCGGCCAGGACACGATGGACCGAGTCCGGGAATTTGCACGTTATAAATTTAAACTCGTGCCGGCACCGCCTTGGCGGCGGTCGGCGCATCGCTAAGTGCTGTGGCCTGGATCCTGCGTCGAGGGCCAGGAATGCTCGGACTTTCCGCTGAATATCGCTTCCATCTCGGCGCGCTTGGACGTCCAATCGTGCCGCTCGATCTCTGCCTCCAGCTGACCCGGCATCCAGCCGGCGTGGCCGAGGAAGATGCGCAGATTCTCCATGGGCTTGTTGCGCCCTAGCAGTTGCAGCAGCAGCTGCCGGTCCGCGCTCAAGTACACGCCGTCACAGGCTTCGATCGCGTGCTCGGGTGGCGTGGCGGCGTGAAATAGAAACCATACGGACTCTGTGTCAACGGGTCCACCGAAGTACACCTTGTCGCTCACCTGCGCGAGTTGCTTGAGACCCGGAAAGAGATGCGAGACAGCAACCGGTGTCGGCCTGTTGATGATGATGCCCACAGGGCCGGGGCCGAGGTTGTTCATTACGAGCACAATCGAATTCGCGAAATCGGGATCTGACAGGTTATCTCGCGCAATGATCAGGATGGCGCTAAGAGGCTTCGAATCGGTGCCGGGCACCGGCCACGACGATGCCGAAAAGAGCAGAAGTGCGCAGACTGCTCCTGCCGCGACACGCTGAAGGCAGAACCCGGGTTTCACTGGCGATATTCGCCTCCGTGTCATGGCAATGCATTGACGAATAGAAAATCGAACTGTCTCGATGCCAGCCGCACTCGCAGCGCGGCTACTTGATCGGGATGCCAAAGCGAGTCCGAGGCCGCGCGATGCACCGATGAGGAGGAGATTCTTGGGAGACGACAGCGGGGGCATTAAATCGCCGGAGCCGGTAATATTGCTCCCTTGAAGCTATCACACCCGTAACCCAATTTGTTCGGCGGCATATCGAATGTACGGAACAAGCGCTTCGGGACTTAGGCGCCAACTTGGCTCGTTGAACCTATCGGTGCGGGTCATCGCGGATCGTCTGGTCGGGAGCGATGGGCCCTACGCCCGCGCCTTCGAGAATCTCATTCTGGCGCTGATTGTGATCAGTGTGCTTTCGGTCATCCTCGAGGCAACTACCGATCTCCCGGTGTGGGCGATCGAGCTGCTGCGGATCGGGGAAATAGTCATCGTCGCAGTGTTCTCCTTCGAGTACACGCTGCGCTTGGTGGCGGCTCCGCGCAAACTTGCCTTCGTCTTCAGCTTCTATGGCTTGGTGGACCTCGTGTCCATCGCGCCCTTTTTTCTAGCGGGACTCGATGCCCGATATTTGCGCATACTGCGCGTGTTGCGGGTCTTGCGCGTCCTCAAGTTACAGCGGCGGGTTCTCGAAACAACGGTCGCGCAACGTACCCGCGAACTCGCCGAACTCAATCACGTTCTCATCGAGGCGCAGAAACAGCTGCAAGCGGAACTGGATGTCGCGCGGGCGCTGCAACTTGCCATCCTACCGTCGGTTTTTCCGGCCAAGGCGGGTTGCGACGGGGCCGCTCGCATGATTCCTGCGACCACCATGGGCGGCGATTTCTATGATTTCATCGAGCTGCCGGATCAACGCATCGGACTTGTCATGGCGGATGTGTCCGGCAAAGGAGTGCCGGCCGCGTTTTTCATGGCGGTCGCGCGCACCAACCTACGCGAACTCGCCATTCACCATCTCGATCCGAGCGATTGCCTGGCGCGCACCAACGACATCCTATGCACGCAGAACCCCATGGATCTGTTCGTGACGGTGTTCTACTGCATTTTCGATCCGTCGAATGGCGTGCTGTGCTACGCGAACGGTGGACATAACCCGCCGTTCCTGAGGCGGGCCGAAGGCTCGATCGAGGCATTGAATGGCACGGGCGGATTGGTGCTGGGCGCGATTCCGGGAGTCACATATCCGAGTCACACGCTGCAGTTACGGCACGCGGACCGGCTGGTGTTGTACACCGATGGCGTGACCGAGGCTTTCAATGCAGCGGACGAGGCTTATGGCACGACGCGACTGGTCGCCGAGATCCAGGCGCACGGCGATGGCGCCGCGCAGGGCTTGATCGAGCGCATTTGCCATAGTGTGGCGGATTTTGCAGGCGCTGCCGCCCAGTCCGACGACATCACTCTGACCGTGCTCGCCTGGTACCCGCCGCGGGCAACCGTAAGTCCATGAACACCCAATTCGAATCGCTCGGCAGAGTCACGTTCGTCACTCCAAGCGGGCGGCTGGACTTCGGCGCAGCCCCGCTGTTTCAGTCCGAACTCGAGAAAGCGTTGGCGAAAACACCGGCAGGCATGGTCATCGACTGCGCCGGGCTGGACTACGTGTCCAGCGCCGGGTTGCGGGTATTCTTGCTGGTGTCGCGCAGTGCGGCGCGCTGCGGGATTGCGCTGGTGATTTGCAGTCTGAAACCAGCGGTCCGAGAGGTGTTTGATGTGAGCGGTTTCAGCCAGATCATCGCGGTATGCGCGGACCGAGCGGCTGCGCTCGAGAAGATGCCGGCGTGAGCGAGCGGCACACCGCCGTGCCAGGCGATGCGGCGCAACTCCCCGCACTGTTGAGGTTTCTGCAGGATTTCTGGCGTGAGTTCAAATTAACGCCCGCTGAGGCACTGGCGTTCGAACTTGCGCTAGAAGAGGTCTTCATGAACGTCGTGATGCACGGCTCGCGCGCCGATCGAGCGCCGGGGGTCAAGGTGTCCATGACCGTCGTCGACGGCGGCGTGATGCTGACCGTCGAGGATGACGGACCGGCCTTCGATCCGCTCTCGCTACCGGCACCGGATCTCACGGCGAGCCTCGAGGCGCGCCGCGTCGGCGGCCTGGGGGTATTCTTGGTGCGCCAAGTAATGGACAGCGTTCGGTATGAGCGGCGAGACACGACCAATCGGCTGCAAATGACGAAGAAAATGGGCGGCTTAAGCCCGGCCCCCAAGTGATCGTCATGCCATCGGTGCAATGTCCGGCAAAATCGACTAGCTTGCCTTCAGACTCCACACACAGGGGATGAGCAATTCCATGTTCGAGATTAGGCAGGGAGTTCCGGGCGAAGTCAGCATGTCGGGGCGGCTGGATGCCACGCAATGCGATGCTGCCCTGAAGTTCTTGAACGAGATGGCCGAGTTGAAAGTCATCGACCTCGCGCGACTCGAATATATCGCCAGTGCGGGCTTGCGCGTTATTCTGCTCGCGCAAAAGCGCTGCAAAGCGGCCGGTGGCGGTGTCCGGCTGATCAATGTTACCCCGGCGATCCACGATATTTTTCACTACGCCGGCTTCGACCAAATCCTCGACATCAGCAGGGCGGCGGGCTAGACCTTTGAACGCCTCGCTATTGGTCCGTGCACCGATTGCCTTGGCGCCGGTGCTGCTGTTCCTCTCCGCCCTGGTGCATGGCGACAGCTACAAATTGATCCGGCTACGTACCGTGCTGGGGCTCGTCGCAATCGGCGCGCTCGCCGCCGGTGCGGCGTATCTGGTCAATCTTTACGCGGTGGCGCAGTTCAGCGGCGGGTTCGACGCGTACTCCCGTTATGTCTCACCCTGGATCGAGGAGGCATTGAAGGCCGCCGTGCTGATGGTCCTCATTCGCACCCGTCGGGTGGGGCTGCCGGTGGATGCGGGCATCGCGGGTTTTGCGATCGGCACCGGCTTTGCGATGATCGAGAACCTCTACTACCTCGCATCGCGGCCGGGCGTCGCGCTCGGCGTGCACGTGATCCGGGGCTTTGGCACCGCCATCATGCACGGCGGGACAGCCACCGTTCTCGCGATGATCTCGGTGACGCTCTACGAGCGCCGACCGAATGCCGGTCTGTACCTGTTGCTGCCCGGGTACCTGGCAGCCGTGGCACTGCACTCGGCATTCAACTTCTTGTTGGCGAAGCCGGCGCTGGCCGCCGTCGCGACCATGCTCGTGTTGCCGCTGGTGATTTATTGGGTATTTCAGCGCAGCGAGCAGGCGCTGCGGGACTGGCTGGACCAGGATCTGGATTCCAAGGTGCAGCTCCTGGATTTGATCAACAGGGGCGCATACTTAGAGAGTCACGCGGGCCGGATGTTGCGGTCGCTGCGCGCCCGATTCCGCGGTGAGGACCTGGCTGACATGCTATGCGTGCTGCGGCTGCATGGCGAACTGGCGCTACGCGCCAAGGGTGTTCTGCTGCTGCGCGAAAGCGGCATGGAGGAGCCGCCGCTCGACGACGAAACCCGCGACAAGCTGGCGGAACTCGCGCTGCTGGAACGCGCGCTCGGTCGGACCGGCATGCTGGCGCTGCGTCCCCTGATGATGGCCACCGGCAAGGACATCTGGCAGTTACGCCTGCTCGGGCGATAACCGGGGATTGGCGTCGTTGCCCGCCGTACCGTCTAAAATCTACTCAACCCGGCGGTCCCAATAAACTATGATCAGCTGAGCCTGCCCGGCAGCGGGCGGGGTCCCCTCGGGACCAGCCAAAATGAAAGGGAGATACAAGGGTGGGAAATGCCTGGACCGGGTTCAGCCAGGCCACGCGCCGGAGCCCAGCAGCTGGGTGCGAAGCCAACTTTTGCCCGCCTCGCGTGTAATTGTGTACCAGGAAACGGATTGGGAGCTTGTACAGCGATACCGGGGAGGCGACCGGGCGGCTTTTGCGGAATTGATGACCCGCTATCAACGACCCGTCTACAACGCCGCTTTCGGGGTGTTGCACCGGGCGGAGGATGCGAAAGACATCACCCAGGATGTATTCCTCAAGGTAGTGGACCGACTCAATGAATATGATCCTAAATTCAAGTTCTTCAGCTGGATCTACCGGATCGCGCTCAATGAATCGTTCAATCTTAAACGGCGCAACAACCGGGATGATCCGCGCGATGTCGAGACCAGCTTGCCGGCTTCGGAAGGAGACAATCCCGAGAAGCAGGTGGGAGATGAGCAACTTTCCCAGCGGATCCGGAGCGCTTTGATGCGCATGTCGGAGAGCGACCGGACCGTGATCTCGCTGCGGCACTTCTCGGAATGCAGCTACGAGACAATCGGGCAGATCTTGGAGCTGGACGAGAAGACGGTCAAATCGCGCCTTTTCGAGGCACGGCAGCGCCTGCGTAAGCTGCTGGCGGAATTGGAGTAACCCATGAATGCCGAACAGCTACAGTTGATGCATGAGGTCCTCGACGGTGAGGCCTCGGCAGACGACGCTCGGGCGCTCGATCGGCTGCTGGCCACCGACCCGGAGGCCCGGGCTGAGTACGAGGAGTTGCGGCGCCTTTTCGAGGGACTGAATGCCGTTCCTATGGCCGTACCCCCAGAGGGGCTGCTCGCCGAGACGCTTGCCAAGGTGGCACCCCAGCACAAAAGACGTCATCGGTTGCGCCAACTTTCCTCGGGATGGCGTGTATTTATTTCAGATTCGAGGCGACCCAGAGACAGACCCCGGGTTGCAGCCGCGAGAACGCAACACAGTATTCAGGGCGAACACAACAGAGGGAATGCAGTCATGAGCGAATTTTCAGGCAAACAAAGGCTTTTGATCGGGGCCGGGGTGGCCGTAGCCGCGGTGGTCGTCGGAGCCTGGTACTTCGATGTCCCCCCCAGTCAGGACATGTCGGGCACGATCGCGCCGGCGAATCGATCCGTGGCGGCACAGCCCGGGGCCGCCGACATGACCGTCGCCAGCCAGGGAAATGTACAGCCCGTGCCGGTCAGCGTGACAGACGATGCGTCGCGGGATGCGGCACGAGACGCTTCGCGCGATGCCAGTCGGGACGCGGCCAGGGACGCTTCGCGGGATGCCAGCCGCGACGCTGCGAAGGATGCGGCTCGGGACGCGAGCCGGGATGCAGCGAAGGACGCAGCGAAGGATGCCTCGCGGGACGCTAGCCGGGATGCAGCGAAAGATGCTGCTCGGGATGCGAGCCGGGACGCGGCGAAGGACGCTTCGCGGGACGCTAGCCGGGA
>Ga0302320_10021224_pt1 | contig 12904 bp, 13 predicted proteins | sample Bog_T0_3_FD_202130 | JGI IMG/M metagenome (GOLD analysis project Ga0302320, IMG submission 202130) | Peat permafrost microbial communities from Stordalen Mire near Abisko, Sweden - Bog_T0_3 | ecosystem: Environmental > Terrestrial > Soil > Wetlands > Peat | place: Sweden: Abisko, Stordalen Mire...
GGCGGAGAAGTTGTTGGATGGAGACAGACCGCAGAATGATTAGCGTTAACGTCGCTACTCGACGTTCCTGGTACCCCGATCACCCGGCTTCGTCTGCGTAGACTCCCGCGTCTCGTTCTGGGTAACTCTCAAAAACGTGCTCAAAGAGTGCCGCACACTTCTCTTGATACAGCACCTTCTCATATGAGCGGGGCAGCCCGTTATCGAGTACGTTCTCGATTGTTAGCTTTAACGTGGCTCGTGCTGCTGCTTTTTGCCGCCAGTTGAGCACCAGAATGGTCTTAAGGCGTGCCAAAAGATCCTTGGCGACCTTCTTTACCTCACTCCTCTCCTCGGCGCTTAGTTCGGGTGCGGGCCGTGTCAGGATATCGAACATCGCCAGCTCCTCTTCTGACATCTGCTCTCTGACATGCCTCTGCTGTTCTTCAGAAAGGTTTCGGCTTAGCCTGACTAGCTCTTCAAACAGTTCCTCAATGTTCCTGCTCCCCAGGTTGTATGTTTCGATCAATTCTTCGAACTTTTCCGCAAAATCTGCCCTAGACTTGTTGAGCCGGATCAGCTTCTCGATCTGCGCCCTGATTGCTGCTTTAAGCACCTCCAGGTCAGTGTTCCTTTTCTTCGATGCCTTAAACCTCGCCGCAAGTGCGCCGAAATCGACTCTCGAGAGGTCGATCGCTGGAGCGGGCTTCTCCTGCATTGCCACACCGGTAATTGACGCGTCAAGCACCTCGCCGATACCACCCATGATCTCCGAGATATCCGCCGGGTTCGGGTTCAGCTTCGCCCGAATGGCATCAGCAATCGCCGTGAGACATGCTACCCGTCCGGCAAACTCCAAAGCCACTAGGTCTGGCTTTACCGCGCCACAGAGCACCTTTACCAGGCGCTCGTGGCCCAAGAGCACTCTCCTCTCCGCATCAGGGGAGATTAAGCTGTTGACCGCGTGGTCGAGCCTCTGCAATCGGTCTAGGCTGCCCGTTGGAATCACCTCGATCTCTTCCAGATTAACCCCTCTTTTTAGACAATAGGCCGTAGCAATCTTAACTTCGCTGCGCAGCTCAGTTACCAGCTTCTGTTTGTCTTTGACCGGAGCTTTGCCGTCCTTCCCTGCCCCGTAGATCGCCAGAGCCCTTTCAAGCGATGCGAAGACATTGGCATAGTCGACGATTACTCCGCTGTACTTACCCGGGAATACTCGGTTTGCCCTGGCAATGGTCTGCATGAGGGTATGGTTACGCACCGGCTTATCGAGGTACACGGTTGAGCAACTTGGAGCGTCGAATCCTGTCAGCCACATCGCACAAACAAAAACGAGCCTCAATGGATCATCCGGGTCTTTGAATTTCTCATCCAAGGCCTCTGACGTCATCCGCCTCCGGTGAGGCACAATGTCGAGCCCCATAGCCTTCATCTGCTCTATCTCGTTCTGACCAGGCGACACGATCAGCGCCATGTCGGTTGTTGTCAGGACAGATAGTCTAGCGACCAATTCCCGTTTTCGGTCTTCTGGTATGTCGTAATGACCCAGCTCGTCCCGGACCCGTTGAGTTTCCTTCTCCCAGTGTGCCCTAACCTTGTTGTGCACCTTTAATGCGGTCGCTTTATCTATCGAAACAACCATCGCTTTCCCAACAAAGCCGCGACCCAGGAAATGCCGTACGATATCTTGGGCCACAGTTTCGAGACGGTCATCCCGCGTCAGAATGTGGTATTGCCGACTAAGCTCTCGTTGAAGCTTGGCTTCTTGCTCGGGATCGAGCGCCGCTTCCTCGATTAGGTCGTAGATTTGCTCGTTCAGATCCGGATTGACCAGTTTAAGCTCAGGAGTCCTGTTTTCGTAGAACAGAGGCACTGTCGCTCCGTCCTCTACTGACTGTTGGAAATCATAGATCGAGACGTAGTCGCCAAAGACTTCCTTCGTGCGTTCTTCGCCAGCGATCAGCGGCGTTCCCGTAAAGGCCAGGAATAGAGCCTTGGGCAATGCCGCCCTCATATTTAGAGCGAGTGTATCGTATTGGCTGCGGTGAGCTTCGTCGGTAAGAACTATCACATCGGCCCGATCGCATAGCATTTCCGGCGCCTGAAATTTTTGGATGAGCGTAAAAACGTAGCGGTGGTTGCCTCGCAGTAGGTCCCTAAGATGAGCACTACTCTCCGCATGGCATTCGTCGCCCTCGGCTTGGCTCACAGCTCCGCAGGCTTTGAACGTCTTGGAAATCTGTTCATCCAGTTCTACGCGATCGGTAGCGACCACAAACGTCCAGTTACCAGGCTGCTTGCGAAGCACTTTCTGGGCGAAGAATACCATCGAATAGCTCTTGCCGCTTCCCTGCGTCTGCCAGAAGACGCCACCCCGACCGTGTCCCAGTTGGCGGGCCGCCAGCATGGAGGTGATGGCGTTGTTTACCCCAAGGAATTGGTGGTTTTGGCCGATGATTTTTACGAGGCCCGCCTTATGCTCGGAAAACAGGGTAAAATTCTCGACGAGGTCCAACAGGCGGCCCTTGTCGCAGGTGCCCCTCAGCATCACTTCCAGCGATACGCGTCGGGGCTCGTTCTCCCGCTCAATCCGCTTCCACTCGAAGAACCGCTCCCAGTCGGCCGTCAGCGACCCAACGCGGCTGTCCGTGCCATTCGAGGCAATCAGGAACGCATTGTAGACAAACAGGGCCGGAATGCCGTTCTGCGGGTGCTTGTAGCTGGTCAGGTTCTCATCGAATGCCACCCGGGCAGGCACGCCTGGTTTCTTGAGTTCGATGACCACCAGCGGCAACCCGTTGACGAAACCCACCAAGTCCGGCCGGCACGTGTAGAGTGCCCCGGTGACGCTGAACTGGCTCACCAGTAGGAAGTCGTTTTTCTCCGGCGTCTCCCAGTCGATCACCCGCACTCGTTCCGTCGTCTGGCCGCCGGCCTCCCAGTTGGGCAAGGAAACTTGCACGCCTTCCTTCAGCAGCAAATAGACCTCACGGTTCGCCTGCTCCAGCAGCATAGCCGAACGATCCCGGGTCAGTTGGTCCACTGCCGCCGTGATTCCATCCGGAGGCACTGCGGGGTTAAGCCGGACTAGAGCAGTACGGAGGCGTTGAATCAGCACCACCTCGCCGCTCGTTTCACGCCCCAGCGTACCGCCCGGCCCGTATACCTCTTCCATTGCCGCGACCGTCTGCCAACCAAGCTCAGCAAACAGCCGTATGGCTGGCTGCTCGACTAGCTGATCTTCGGTGTAGGCGTGGGACATATATTTGGTGGCCTACTTAGGTGTGGCTCGAAAGGCGGTCGGCTCTAAGCGAAAGTCAGCAAGAAGTTGTTTCCCCGGGCAGAAGCGCAGTAGCGGATCCCTGCTGAGAGCGCGAGTGACGATACAAAGTTGAAATGCTAGATCGTCCTTCGCCTTGTTCACTTCACCCTTGGTGATAAGGAACTCAGTAATATGGCCGGAGACCCCTTTAACTTCGATATGGAGAGTCGAACCTTTGCGGGTCGCATCAAGGTCGTAGCCGATGCGCTCACGTTCACGAGATCTCACCCTGTAGCCGTGATTCCTCAGGTGGCGCTTTACGGAATTGACTGCCGCAGCCTCGACTATTCGGTTGCGCTTCGGATCACCATATCCACCGCCTTGATAGCACGACCTATTTCGCAGTGCTCTAGCAGTCCGAATGGACGAGGGCGCAAGTTGGAGCGCGCTTAGGACCGCATCCCATTTCTCAAACCTCCATGCAGCCCTGTGGAGGCGATCCACAACGCGCCGCTTTTCTACGTCGGACATTTTACCGTAGTCAGCCTCGTCAATGAAGAACCCGACACCTTCTCCAGGAAGCTGGTGCTGTTGGTTGATTACCAGGCTTTGAATTGGCGGAATGGCTTCATCCCACCTTCGACCAAGTTCACGCAAAGTCTGACCAATACTACCGAGAACGTAATTTAAGACACGCGGGTTGGAGATACCGAGTTGTTTCGCAAGATCCTCATAGTAAATCTTCGCACCTTGTTGGGCCAAGGTCACTAAGACAGGAAGCGCTACTTTCGCTCTAATCTGATAAATTTTGTCACCAAAGAGAGTCTTCGCCCGGGATGCTGTTTCACTTGTTTTAGGCGCTTCCCTTCCTCGGAGGTGAGCCCAGAGCAATCGCCGGAAGTCCACCGGCACTGTTGTCATGTTGCGCGTATATTTCAGCCACAGCCACTGCGGAAACGCTCGTCGAGCTTCCGCCCTGCTGAGCGGGAGCTTGAGCATCGAAATACGAGTCAGCGGTGCACGGAAATGATAGTGGGAGTTGGAGCCATCGGACGTTGGTGGCCGCTGCACAATTCCGGTCGCAACGAATGCTCTTTCACGATCAACGTTGTAGAAAACCACCCTATCATTGCGGCAAGCGGTCTTCGGTACGGGCCATGGTTCAGTCGCTCTCCCTAGACGCTCACATCGCCGTAGCTCGTCGTGGTCACCGTAGGAGGCACCGCAGAAAACAACGTGGACTGTCGAGCCAGTACTCATCCGAGCACGCTACGATGATTAGACACGAGCACCACGTCGCCGACTTTAAGTCCGAGTAACCCTACTGATCGCAATTTTCGGGCTATCAGCCAACCAAGCTCTGCAAACAGCCGGATGGCGGGCTGCTCGACAAGCTGGTCCTCGGTGTAGGCGTGGGACATGGAGAAAGAGTTCAGGTCGGAATAATGGCCTCGGCCATCGAACTCAGAGTCTCTGTGTAAAATTGAAGATAAGTCTTTGGCAGCGAATGATGCGGCTTCAAAGTCATCAAGAATGTCCCGGGAATCATGCCAAACGGTAGGAACGTCAGTTCGTTTCTGACCAGAGTTTCAAACTTCTCAGTGGCCTCCTCGGATTCGTGCGATAGGGCGTTACGGATAGTCTTCAGATTATCCAAGAGATTGGACTGTGGCCGAATAACGGTTTCAAATGGCCGCCCGGCTTTGAAGAATCGCCTCGCTCGGTTCACAACTCGACCCGCTGCTGTCCAATCGGTGTGTCGAGCATCGGAAGCGAGCAACTCGACCGCGTGCTGGCGGTTTGTAGGGATCGCGTGGCGGTTGGGCGCGAATCCATTCGGTGATTTTTTCCCCAGCAAATATAGGATGAATGCCTCTTCCAGAAATCCTTCCCATGTCAAAAAGGATTTCATGAAGGCAAGCTCGACGATTTGCGTGAAGTGCTCTTTCTTAAATCTAGCTGCGTGAAAGTGCTGAAGCTCGCCTTGCCAAACGCCTGCACGGGCGGTAAGTTGAATTGCCCCTTCAAACTCCCTTGCGGTGCTGGTGAGCAGTGTGCCTAGCGTTCTGTTTGCCATACGAAGGTGTGAATCACAGCTTCTTGGCGATCAGCTTCACCAGGAACTCGGTGCGCGCTTGCCTTACCGGTTCGTCAGTCGTGTGGCGTTTCAGCGAATCAATGAACGTTGCCTCCGCGCCCTCGGGTTCTACCTGCTTGATGATGGTATCCACGGACTCAAGCGCATTCCAGACCTTGGGGTATTGGGCTTCCTTGAAGGGTTTGCGCGCAAGCTTCAAGTGGGGCAGCCCATTCAAGTGGTGATGAATGGCACAAAATAGGGAGTAGAAAAGAACGGGAGACTTGAACGGACTGCCCGCGAGAGAGCCCGCGCTCAAAGCCCCGATGGCGTCCATTGTTTTGTGGAAGTTTTGAGCCAGCTTCGTTTTCTCCTTCAACTCGTCGTCGTACTTTTTGTAGTAAGCGTCGATAGCCTTCCGGCTCTTTGTCCCGTCAAGCAGAGCAACCAAAAGGTCGGACGCTAATTCGGCTTCGTCCATTCTGAGAACCTGAGCGTCCGTAAAGATACGGTTCTCGGTCCAGAAAGAGACGTATTCCAGCCCGAGAGAATACGCCATAGTTTTGAACTCTCCGAAATACGTCGCATTGCGCAACTCCTGCGGATTCAGTTTCACCGCGTAGGAGTTGAGACGCGCGAAGATGTCCAGGACTTCTTTGTCGGGCGCGTCGAGAAGCAGATCCACGGAAAGTTCATATTTCAAAATGCCCGTTTGGACCTCCTCTGGTAGCTCACTGTAGAATTTGCCCCCGTACTCAACGGAGTGCGATTTGCTCATTTTGAACCCTTCCTGCAAGAAGCTGAATATTGTCCGCAGCCGTTGCTGCCCATCTACGACCTCCCTCACGGTCTTTTTGGTTTTCGGGTCAATGTCTTGCCGGATGAAGATTTTCGGAATTGGTTTTCCCCTAAGAACTGAGTCGATCAAATACGACCGGGCCTTGTCGCTCCAAACGCTCCGGCGTTGGAACTTGGGTTGTAGCTCAAGCTCTTTTCGGTCGTTCCATCCCCGGAAGTCGTTAATGCTGTAGGTTCTTGAATCGAAGTTTTTCATAATAGTGAAGAGTTGGGTCTTTGCTCAGTACCGATTACGCGATGAAATCCGGGTTTCTTGTCTTTCCAATCTTGTCTGTCCTTTCTGAATGTTGCGGTTAGCTCCACTTGGACGAAAGCGGACACGGCAGAAGCAGATTGCGCTTTCGGTGTCTTCTCATTTCTTGCGCGCCTCCGACGTCTGCAAAAGGAATGTCGCCATTGTTCCGGACAGATTGACCGCCAGTTCAGCGTGACGCGGCGCTGGTTTTGTTCCTGACGCGCCTTTCCCGTGCGCGTCACTGTGTCGGTTGCGTAACGCACCCACGCCTTCAACGACAGTTTGGCAGCCGCCGAGAATTTGCTTGAACAACTGCTCCGTGTGCTGGCTCGGCGAAAGGTTTAGTTGCTTGGCCGTCAGCGAATAGAGCTTTGGAAGATCGGCGCTGTCTTCGTAGGGCGCGGCCGCCGCGTCGAGGATGTGTTTGCAGACTGACTCTAACAAGGTGCGTGCCGCCGTAATTGCACCTTCTGGGTCAGTGGACCTACGCTCAAGCGCCTTATGCCACATCTCCTGGATGTAGCCAGAACTGACCGATTTCACAGTCGCCGTTATGCCCGCATCGCTGGGAGTGCGCGACTCGGTCTCCAATGTAGAAAGCACGGGATCGAACGCATTACGTATGAACTCCCGCCGGTGTTCATACGACCCAGTCCCGCTGAACTTGCCTTTGATGAAACTCCAGAATTCTTCAGGCGTACGGCAAATCTGCACGAAGTGAGGCAGGAGCTTGGCGATCCTGGGGTGGGCTATCAACTCCTGACGCAGATCCTTGAAATTTGAATCGTCGACGTTTCCACCCGTTGCGCGTGAAACTAGCATGAGCTTGAACGACTCCGCTTTGTTAATCACTTCGTCGTTCATGTAGCCTCCGTTTTGAGTTCTACCTGCCCCGATAGCAGGCGCGGCAGCAGTAGATCGCGCGTCCGGCGGAGGTTTTGAATTTGGCGTTGGAGCGTATACGCGGGCCGCTCGAACGCATCTGCCAGCGCACAGAACTTCTTTAGCACCTCAGCGGGCGGGACGAGTGTCTCGAGCGTGTAGGCTTGGTTGCGGCTCAATCCCGGAACGGCAGCGTCGCTGTTGAGAAAATTCAGCGTCGGCAGAAGGTAGAAAAGGAAGCGCAACGGTAGTGAAGAGGTCACATAGTAGGCGGTGTCTATCACGAAAAAATCATCGACGCACCAGAACACGCTTCCGACGTTTCCCTTGCGGCCCACGATGATGCCCGGACCGTTGACGAGCGCCGTATCGTGTTGTCCGACGATACCGCTGGAGCCAAACACCGGTACAACGCCGCCGCTCCTGTCTTCCATTTTCAGTGCTTTGCCGTATTTCAATTCGAGAATCTCGCCTAGCTTCCTCACCTTCCAGCCTTGAGGGATGTCACCGAGGGGGGAGGCGACGCGCGGGAGTTTTTCATGGCCGGGGAAGCGGAAGTGGACGAACCACTCGCGGTAGAGGGAGCGGGCCATCGCCTCTAAGAGCCGAATGCGCTGCTGACTGTTCTCCAACAGCTCGTCGTAGGCCGACAGGATGCCGGCTATCCGCCGTTGCACCGGCAGCGAGGGAAGCGGGAGCTTTATGCGCCGCATGTCTCGAATCGGAAGTTGCGGCTGGGCAACACCACTCCGCAGAGAGTTCACTTGGCCATAAAAACTCGGGGAGCGAAGAAAGTGATATAAATACGCAGGCAACATTTTCGCTTTATCGCACCGCAGAATTACCATCCCGGAATTTAACCGAAGATTCTCAAAGGGAACGGTGTGTTTGAAATACGCTGCGTTGCCGATCGTCCCCCTTGTAGTAAGAACGATATCTTCTCGCTGGAGTTTCCCCTTGTTGAGCGCTGCATCCTTCTTCTCATTAATGAACTGGCAGTTAGAGAAATCGAAACCGGTCCTCGTGACATTGGTGGCGCTTAGAAACAAGCAGTGTCCAGAATCCAAGAAGTCTCCTTGCTTTGGGTAGTTCTTGCCCCGGTCTCCGTCGATAATCTCGAAAGGAGCTTCGCCAAACTCTAAGTCGGTCGCGGCCATAGTCACGCCTCCAGAATCTCCGCCACGTTGCCGGCGATGGTTTGTTCGAGGTCGCGCGCCTGAGCGTTCAGGGTTTCGAGTTCCTCGTTCAGCGTTTCGAGTTGTTCCTTAAAGTCCTCGTCGTTCACGGCTTCGCCCAAAGCGACTCCGACGTAACGACCTGGGTTGAGCGACCAGCCTTGTGCTTCGATCTCCTTGATTGTGGCGGCGCGGCACAGGCCGGCCACATCTGCGAATATTGGCTTCTTGCCAAAGATTTCTTTGAGTTTCGCTTCGGCTTCGGCACCGCCGAGAGTGAAATCGACCTCCTCGCCTCGATAAAGGCGAACCAGATTGGCCATGAAACCTATCTGGGCAGGCGTCCATTCCCGGTGGGCCCTGTCCACCTGGCGGTAGATGTGGCGGGCGTCGATAAAGAGTACGGTGTCGACACGAGGCGTCCTTCCCTTGCCTTTGTCAAAGAACCACAGAGTTACAGGAAGGGTGACGGTATAAAACATGTTCGGACCGACAGCGACCATCACGTCCACGGTGCGGCTTTCAATGAGCTGGCGCCGCAGTTCTTGTTCGGAGGACCGGGCGTCAGAAGCTGAATTCGCCATCACGAAGCCGGCGCGGCCCTTCGCATTGAGCGCGGAGTGGAAAAGCTGAATCCAGAGGTAATTGGCGTTGTCGGTGCGCGGCAGTCCAAAGGTGAAGCGGCGGCCCGTTCCGACGGAGTCTTTCAACCGCTCCTTGTCCACGGCGTTCACGTTGAACGGCGGATTGGCGAGGACGAAGTCAAAGCGCCCGGTGGCCTCATGGGGATCGTCGTAGTAGCTGTTGATGTTGCCGCCATGGCGGATGTCGCCTTCGAGCCCATGGACGGCTAAGTTGAGCCGGCAGAGGCGCCCGGTTTCGTCGGTCTTCTCGACTCCATGGATTGAAAGCTCTGCCGCAGGGTTCTTCTTGTGCTCCGCCACGAACCGGGCTGACGAGACGAACATACCGCCAGAGCCGCACGCCGGGTCGAGAATACGGCCGTGGTAGGGTTCGATGACCTCGGTAAGGAGCCGAACAATGCTGCTGGGGGTATAGAATTCGCCGCCACCCTGCCCTTCGCTCATGGCGAACTCGCCTAGGAAGTATTCGTAGATACGACCAAATGCGTCGTAATCCAAGGTTGCAGGAATTTCGGAGACCTTCTTGAGCAGTTCCTTAAGCAGGGTGCTGGTGAAAAGGTTGTAAGTCTTGGGCAGAACGCCAGCAAGTTGAGGGTTGCTCTTCTCGATGTCGCGCATGGCGGCATTGACCTTCGCTCCGATGTTATCCGCCTCCGGGCGATTGAGCAGGTAGTCGAAGCGAGCTTCAGCCGGCAGGTACAATATTCCCTCGGCATGGTAAGCAGAAGGGTCATCCACACGTGAGCCGCGACGGGCAGAGGCGCTTGCCTTCTCCAGCTTGGCACGCTGGGCAGCAAAGCGGACTTCGGCGAAGCGCAGAAAGATCAGGCCTAAAACGGGCGCAGAGTACTCCTGGGCTTTCAGGCCAGAATTCGCGCGGAACTGATCGGCGGCGTCCCACAGATTTTTTTCCAGAGTATCCGTTGCGGTATCCTTTTCAGATCGTGCAATCCACTGCATGGCATCGGATAGTGATTATAATTGGAAACAGCGCGAGGGTATTTCCGTCAAGAATCTGGCAGCGTAAATTATTAAACGACCATGCGGTGCTATCGAACCACTTAGGTCTCCGCGTTCAACGAAATCGCAGCAGTCGCCTAGAAACTTAGCCTAGTGGGGTGGCGAATACGCGAGATTCGCTACAGCCGATGGACCGCATCAAATAAATTGATGCCATTCGCCCGATAAATGGTCTGCTCAAGGTGAGCGATAATTACGGTTAATGCCTCAGCCAATCTCCTGTCGCTTACATCGGGGTGATTTGTACCGTGCGTCGCATGTCCGCTGGCCTGCGAGCAGCCCTTCCAGAGGGACGCTAAGATTTGGGCATCCACTCGACTCGGTGTAAAAAGAATTCCTCCTGGAAATGCATCTATGTAAGCATCAGTAACCCTGGGACTCCGGGACTTCGAATTCACTGCGTGCCCCTCCTTCTCCTTAATGCCCACGAACTCTATCAGCCAACGCATCGCCGCAAGTCGGCCCTCGTGCAAGGCGGCCCAAACACAGTGGTTCGGGAAGGGCCTCGGCTGCATGATTGTCGGTTCAACTTGCACGAGCCAAGGAGCCTTCATCGGAATGCCAGGGAGAACGGCACGTATCCGATACGGAATATGCCCCAGAAGCCATTCGCGCTGTTCTTGCGGCGTCATGCCAACAACCTAGTTAGCATTCGAAACCACAATCCCATTGTCCCGTAACCATTTCTTGATGTGCGCAGGGATGGTATCTTCCGGATTGTGCACATCAAAATCCTTATAAAGCTTTCCTGCGAGATCGGCTGGAAGCGTGCTCAGCGATTGGTCCTTGAGCAGCAATACCGGCTTATTCATTGCCATTAAATAGCCCACTTCGAAACCGATATTGGCATTAGGCTCTTCTTTCTCGATGCGTTCGTAGAGCGCGATCCCGAAATTGCATCCGTGCAAATGGGTTCGCACATTCCTTAAGAGATCTGAATGGAACTCATTTTCGTCCGCTCGGATGATCTGTACGCCAGATTCCTCGGCCGTTTTCTTTATAACCGAAAGAATCCGTTCGTAAGGCTTCGTTGCCGCAAAGCGCATGACGAGAAACCCGAGTTTATTTGGATCGGGAAATTTAAGTCGAAGCCGGTCCAAGGAAATCGAAATCTCTGGGGGATGTGGATGTGCTAAGGTAGAGACCGCAATTGACGCACCGGGATCGGCGTAATTGCTGTCGACAGCCTTATAGGAATTACCGGTAAGAGCATAATCACGATAGTGAACAATAATGGTGCCGGATTTCTTTTCACGTGTGGAGACGTACATGAGACCTGCAAGCCTGAGCGCCTCAACATGACCAGGGACGAGTTCCGAAAATAACCTAGTTTGATCAATACCCCCACCACCGATGAGGCCGTCTTCGCCATTTAGATGGCTAATTGAGAAGCTCTCTTGAAGATGGTTCGCTCGGACTTCTTCAACGAGCCATCGCAGCAGTCCTTTTTGCCCATCGGTGAGATTGTAGCTCATTTTCTAGTTTATCTTTTCCCACTACCCTACCCGAAGGCACCTCCGTGCCTAAGCCTCTGTCCCTGTAGCGTCCTCGGCGCAAAAGGTCCAACCTGGCAATTGTCGTAGTGTTTCAAGACACGTGAGAGGTGAGCCACTCCGCTCAATCTGGACGAGACCCGAAGTCGGGAACTCGAAATAGCGCCGTCTTTTACCGTCTTTACCAGGGAACATTTGTCGATGGATTGTGCCATTTGCTCGAACCCAACCTGGCGTTGTCCACAGAAAAGCCGTTGGCGTCACAAATACGACAAATGTTGGGATTCGAAATACGCTCCAAAATCCGAGCAAACCAGTACACTCAGGCTGAGAAAGTCTAGTGATTCCATCTTCAACGTGCTCATTGTGATCCGATTGATTCTTCACGTCTACTATGACACCACCATCAATGCTGATCAGATAATCAGGCAGGCGTACATTCTTAGGAATCTTATAGGGGGTTGGGAAGAACTTGCTAATTGAATCCGCGAGCCGAATGAAAGGCACTCCATGCTCTTCCAGCCACGACTGAAACTGTTCTTCTCCCTGTATTCCTTGCTGCAAAATTCTTTCATTCATAAATCGGATATGGATCAGTTGCCTGGCAGCGAACGAGTCATTCTCCGAGTGAGCAACGTTTTTCGCCTCCCCTTTTGTGTGACGCCGATCATAACATAGCGAAGCTTGAAACTAGACATCCATGCTTCTCCAATTTCCGGCATTCGGACTCTACTTTGCCGACACCTGAAGGAAAAGAACTCCGAGTTCTTCGGCAAGGAGCTATTGACCGATCTCCTCCAGGTCGTATTTCACGCAAGCCTAAAGCATGAAGAGAGTCGTTTAGTTGCTTGCACCCTTAACATTGTGGATGCCGCCAATCCGGGCGGAAAACAGCCAAAACTGATCCGCCCCCAGAGAGCAACCTATGTGCCTTTCGCCAAGGCCATCTCGTATAACATTCGCAATCTCGTCAAAATAGCGCACGCACTCCGACCGTGGGCGTCGTCCCTCGCAGTATGCGAGCAAAAGGGTGTTTGGATAATGATCGGGATGTTCGATCAAGAATTTCATTATCGGAATTCGCTCAACCAGGAGGATGGCGATCGTTTCGAGCGGGCCGGACATTTTCAGATCGAGATTACCGATATCGGTGCCTTCTCCTCTACTTGACAGATTCCGGGGGTAGCCAAGCCAATTTCGATCACGAAATAGAGCTGTCCCCTCTTGCGGTTAACAGTATATCGGAACGCAAGGCCCTGCGATGACACCCGAGGATAAA
>Ga0302320_10021225_pt1 | contig 12903 bp, 16 predicted proteins | sample Bog_T0_3_FD_202130 | JGI IMG/M metagenome (GOLD analysis project Ga0302320, IMG submission 202130) | Peat permafrost microbial communities from Stordalen Mire near Abisko, Sweden - Bog_T0_3 | ecosystem: Environmental > Terrestrial > Soil > Wetlands > Peat | place: Sweden: Abisko, Stordalen Mire...
ATCAAATTTCTTTTTTAAATTTTTTTTATTTAAACTAACTAAATAAAACAAAACCACTTAACATTTTTTATTATATTGGATATTATTATTTTAATAAAATTTTTATTATATCCGAATTTTTTAAAAAAATGAAATAGATAAATACATTATTAATTCTTAAAAAAAACCTATCATTTTTCATTAAATCTCCTTAATTTTAAGCTTTACATACTTCTTAATAAGGAATTGATACAAAATCCAGCACAAATATCCACAATATACACCAAGGACGGCATATTTTAAGCCAAGACTCACGCATTTCCACATTTCATATTGTCCAACCAAATAATCAATGGTTTCCTGATCAAAGCTCTTGACTCCTCTTTCGAAATGTCCTTTAAATTGTTCAGAAAATTGCAAGGCCTCTCCGTTTCTTTGTAATCCACCTGATAACACGAATATCAATACTGTGAAAATGCCCAAAATAGAGAAATGCTTTGACATAGAATAATGAGAAGTCTCTGGCCTGATTCGTTCTAAAGTCGTGACTGGAAGGATATATTTGGCATCATTCTCAGGTATATTGTTGAGAGTTTCAGGGTCTTTCCCAGTCTTTATGACGAGCTTTTGAAGAAAGGCCACTTGTTGTTTCAAAAGGTTGTTTTCGGCTGTGAGGGAGGCGTTATATAGCATGAGCTCCTCGTTTTTTCGCTTGATCTCACGCATTTCATCCTCAAAAGTCTCCAATTGGGTCTTTTTACGGCTGCGAACTCGAGTCGCACTTTCCCTGTTTTGCAATCGCCTAATGAAATTTAATCATTTTAATGAATTTTTAAGCTTTTTTATGATTTTTATGATTTTTTAAGCTTTTTTATGAATTTTAAAGCTTTTTTAGGAATTTTAAGGGTTTTCTATAGAAAATAACATGAAAATTACTTGCGAGCCTTCTTATATTCTTCAGGGTTTTCTTCATATCGATAAATTGATTGATTATCGTAGATCGGCTCATAGAATTTCTTATAAATCGATTTCTTGACTTTGGGAATTCTGTTTTCCCTTTCTTCTTCCAATTCTTTCCTAATAATTTAATAAAAAAACCGATATTTTAAAATAAATTTATACGAATCCTCGAAATGAAAAGGATAATGTTCTGGGGTGTTTTTGCTGGAACAATTGGTGGAATATATAGAAGTATCATTCGGATTCGGTGGCTTATTGAAATTATTGGGATTGTTGAGCTCCAAACCAGAAAAAAGATCAAAATTTATGTCTTCGGGGTTAAGAAACCCACTGGTTTCAAAGGATTGGAATTTGAGTATTGTTTCTGTGTCCATTAGGAAATTATTAGAAAAAAAGGGACAAAGGGGATTTTAAATGAGTAATTTCCTACAAGGAAAAATCAGGAATTTTTTCTTAAGGTTTTAATGATAAAATTCGGGTTTTTAATTATAATTATAATAAAAATATGGGTTTTTCTTCATTAAAATAAAGTAGATAATAACATTAAAAGATTTGAAAATGAGATTTTTTCATTCGAAACTCTCAGCATATTTCAACATCATATCCTTGAATTCTTGTAAAGAGATCTTCCCATCGCCGTTTATATCGATTTGTTTGATCAAAGAAGCCCATTTCTCAGCTGTTACTTTCACTGATTGGAAAGTCTCGATCAATTCCTCTTTAGTTATAAACCCAGACTGATGCTATATATAGAAAAATCAATAATTAGAAAGAAAATCAATAATTAGAAAGAAAAATCAATAAATTATAAAGAAAAATCAATAATTTTAAAGAAAAATCAATAAATTATAAAGAAAATTCAATAATTATTATAAAGAAAAATCAATAAAATCATAATAAAAATCAACCTTATCAAGCATTTTAAAGGCATTTTCTAATATTTTCTTCGACAGGTTTTTCTTTTTGTTCATAGTTCCCATCAAGAACTCCATATAATCAATAGTCCCGCTTACATCTGAATCCACTCTATTCATGATTTTCTCTACAATATCACTGGGGTCTTCGACCTTAAAGATCGTCTTATATCCCCTGATGATATCTTCTCTAGTCAAAATCCCATCTCCGTCCTTATCCAATTCCTTGAAAACCTCTAAAAGCTTCATTTTTTCTTCACCATTAGTCACATTTTGGATTATAAAGACCCAAATCGCATGTTGTAATTTATGATGGACTCTGAATTTCCTTAGGTTCAATAAAGTCTGTTTCGCTAATTGGACGTTTAAATGGCTCTTTTTCCCTGCGAATTCCTTGATCCATTCACTATTTAAGGCTTCTTCCGCTGTAGGTCTCTTACTAGCATCATAAGCCATTAGATTCAAAATGAGTCTTTTCGCCTCAGATGAAATATCTTCAAATTCTGGAATATTTATAGAAAAAGTGCCTTTTTCTACGTTTTTCATGATTTCTTTTTCATCAGAGCCTGTAAAAGGCGGTTTTCCACTTAATATCACATAAAGAATCACTCCGCAAGACCAAATATCGCATTTTTCATCATAATGCTTCTTTAGGACTTCAGGAGCTATATAATATGGAGTTCCGAACTTCTGATTCATGATTTCATTAGGCACAAAAGTCTTTGAAGTCCCAAAATCGATGATTTTAAGCGGGGAATCTATAGATTCATTGAGATATAGGATATTTTCAGGCTTAAGATCTCGATGAACGATTTTATTCTTATGACAATAGAAAACCGCTGAAAAGACCTGTTTCATGATCATCGCAGCATCAGGCTCTGAAAGCCTGGTTTCATAGGCTATACGATCAAAAAGCTCACCTCCAGTACATAATTCAGAAACTATATAGAAAAAAGCCTCATCTTCATAAAATTCAAAGATTTTGATTATATTTGGATGATCGATTTGTTTCAATATCTCCACTTCTGTGGCCATTCTTTGTCTTTCGCCTTCTGATAATTCATTTTTATTGATGATCTTTATGGCTCTTTTTAGGCCTGTCATTCTATGTATAGCTTTCCGGACTTCACCATAAGCCCCTAAAGGAAAATTTCATGAGAAAAAGAAGCTTTTTTCTTATATTTTTACCTTTGCCGAGATGAGATTTGCTCATTTTATAATCTTTTCTTATAGATCCGCTCTTTTTCATTATAAAATCAGAGGGTCGAACCCTTTGGAAATCAGAGGTGAAAGGACTCGAATCTATTATAGTTCATGAAATTAATAGAAAAAAGGACTTTTTTTTAAGACCTAATTGAAGAAATTTGTCCGGAGATAAGGATTTATAAAGAATCGTGTCCTTTTCAACCTCATAATTCTTATGGCGGCCAAATAGAAGCCCCTTACATCCATTTCCCATATTTCTCAGAAAATTTCAAAGAATATTAATAAATCTTTTTAATTTAAAGCCGAAACTAATTATAATCTAAAGGTTAATTTCTTCTTAACCCCAGGATCGTCTATAATATCTCAAAGCTAATTCTGTGATTTCCCCGAAAAATTGACCCAATTTCTCTAAATCAGGCCTTACTTCACCGAATTCCATGTTTTTGCCCATAAAAGCGCTTTCTTTTATAGGGATTTGAATAACGCCTAGGCATTTCTTTTCCCCTAGGGTATTTTTCTCGATAATAGGAAAAGTCAATACAGTCATTAAAGTCGATAAATCCACTTTCCCATCGAAATGAGGTGAATTTTTCAGATTCGGAGTCAATAAAGGCTTTAATCCTTTGGAACATTTACCCACAACTCCAATTTCACCAATTTCCTCGAAATTTGAAGCTGTAAAATGTTTGATAAGAAGTTCATTAGTATAGAAATAGAAATTCGATATTGAGACATTAAAAAGCCTCGAAACCCAATTTTTAATCTTTTCACTGAATTGATAATCGGATTCGCTAGTGCAAAGATCTATTAAAGCCATTTGAAAGAAGTCCTGAAGTTTCGATTCCTGCGAATTCAGGACCTTTTGGTTGATTTTAGCTAATATATCTCCTAAGACAGCTCGAGCTAATATCGCGAAATATTCATAATCTAAAGAATGCGATTTATCGCAAGAACCATGAAAACCACTGAATTCGAGAATAGCCCTGGTTTTCTGGATATTTGGCTCTAAAGGCACTAATAAGACCCCATCGACTATAGACTTTTTCAGGTCGTTTTCTGTCAAAATTTCACAAAGAAAGAGGTTTTTCTCAGTGATTTCTATATAGAATATATAAATATTAAGATTCGAAAATAGGACTTTATTTACTATTCAAAGCTTGCAAAGAATCCATGCTTTTCCCTAGAAGTCCTCTTCCACTCATAGCCTTTAAAGCCATGCCTTTTTCAGAATAGGTCATTAGAATCCCTGTCATTTTATCATCTAACCATATTCGGGCTTCTTCACAATTAAAGACCTTTTTCAAACTACCTGAAAAATAACTTAGAACCTCTTGGAAAGTGCTGAAAGACATCATTTTTATGAGATGGAATAAAAGACTATTGAGGCTTTCAGCAAATTCATGATAAGACACATATTGAGAAGCCATAGTCGATATTATAGAAACTCGATCCTCAGGATTTGAAGCCTCTTCCCTTAAATGCAATAATAAAGCTTCAGGACCTTGGTTTTCAATATCCATGAAAAGATCTAATAAAATTAAACTAAAATCGCTTGAAATCCTTGAATTTATTAAGGACTTGTCAATAAAGCCGATAAATTCGATGATCTATAATCTAACATCGGTGGGATCCTCATTTCCTTTAATAAGGAAAAAGCCTCATTTTCGATTTCAGCGTCTTGAGATCCAATGCCTTCGTCCTCAGGTTTTTTCTGACTAAGATTCATCTGTAAAATCTCGATTCTTTTAGTGAAACTCGCGATTTTCGCCTTCATCTTCTCATTAATTTCTCTGAGATGAGCGATTTCTTTATCTTTATTGGTAATGGCCCTTTTAAATACTTCAATTTCCTTCACTAGTTCATTGATCACCATTTTATAATTATTTTGATCTTCTTGACGATTTCCTTTGGATTTCAAAGCCTTGACTAATTTATTCAAGACGAATAATCGTTTTCCTTGTTCGGAAGTCTTATTTTCTTCGACATGAAGGTTTTTATTTTTCGATTTCAATTCCTCAGAAAATAAGGAATTCCGAACTTGGGATTCTTGAAATCGACTTTGGAAATATTCACAACGAATATTGAGCTTTTCCATTCGAGAACTTAAATTGATGTTTTCCAGGTTTTTCTCTTGTAAGAGTTTTAAGGCTTCCGCGAGCTTTTGTTTCGATTTTTGATTGAATTTCTATTAGAAAAAAGGACTTTTACTTCAAGAGATTGGATGGAATTCTCTTCGATATTAGTAGAAAACATAGCGAATAAGGTCTTTAATTGAAGAATTTCGCTTTCACGAATTCCTGTCTTTCTCATAGTTTCCATTGCTGATATTAACTCCAGAAATTGCCCGTTTCTAGCCTGTAAAGTCTTTAAAAAATGAAGATTTTAGACTTTTTCAATAGAAAAAGAGACTTTATAGGTATTTTGGCATTTTTCCACTGCATATTTCATGCTTTGTCTCAATAAAATCAAGGCTTCTTCATGATTTTCAGACCTTATGGCTTGTTTCTCGTTATTGGAAATCTGGGAAATATTGAGCCTTTTCTTCATTTCAGCTTTTAAAGTCTGAAGTTCTTGATTTTTGGCCTGGAGAATCCGTTGATATTCGATTTCCTTATCCTCAGTAAAAATCAAAGATCTTAACCTTGAAACTTCTAATGAAGAAGTCTCAAGACACGGTTTCGAAGAATCGAAACGAGGCAATTGTTTATTAGAGGAGCCATTGTCTTTAGGGTCTAGAAGCCTGATTATAGGTCTTTTGATGGATCGAGGCAAGATTTGAAGAGAAGGACTTTTCATTGAGATCAGAAAAGTCGATTTCCGGCATTTTATCAAAGAAGAAGTGTCAAAAGGATCGTTTTTGATAAAAGATGTATTAAGAAAAGGGTCCATATCGGAATAAGGGTCCATTTTATTAAAATTTAAAAAGGAGTTAGTTTTTAAAGTTTTTAAGTTTTTAAAGAAAAAAGTGAAAAATTTTAATAGGAAAAAAAGCGATTTTTTATTAAGAAAAATTCAAAAAAAAAGAGAGATTTCAAAAGTTCTTGATTTTGAAAAAAATCAGATTTGTTAATATCGAGAATATAATAAATCCTCAAGATTATCAATGAAAAGTGAGACTTTTGCATACTAAAAACATAAAAAAAAAACACCTTCACAACATTAAAAAAAATATTATTAATAAATGTCTTTTATGAACAAAAAAAGCCCAAAAAAATCTTTATTTCCAATCACAAATTGCCAAAAGCCTCAGTCAAATCCAATTTCACAGCCTCAATATCATCGAAATTAATACATCTAAAACAAAGGTCTTTTTCCTGCGGATTTCTAGAATCTTCTCTTAATAAAATCAACCCATTCAAATCCTTTTCATCAATGAAAAGACCTTTTTCCGCTTTATCTTCAGGATCTTCTGAGGAATTCCTTAAAAAACAGTTTAATTTTATTAGAAAACAAGGTTTTTACGTTTTCGAAGACAAATGAATGGCGTTTCTTAAGTTAAAATCCTCGTTTTTTGACATGAAATAAGGCTTCTTCCTATGGAAATCGATGCTTTTTGAGAGGTTCTTCGGCTTATTAGAGAGAAAAATGGGACCATTGCGAATAGGAATTGGAGAAAGCAGCTTTTCAGTCATTTTCGGTTGTGAAATCGGCAGAGATTGCATTTTATAAGAGAAAAGCCTGTTTTTATATAAATTTAATTTCCAACTTAATTTTTCTCAGGTTTTTCAAGGCTTTTTTAGCTATAATACATAATAATTAACGAATTTTATTACCTTTTTTAAATTAATGAACGAAAAGGAACTTTTTTCAGATTCTGAAGAATCGAGAAGCGAAAAGTCCTCAAGAAATTTAAAAGTCCATGATTTTGAGGAAAAAAATGAAAATATGAAGAAAAAGCAGAAAATAGAAGAAATTTTACAGATTTCTGATAGCGATTCTGAAAATCATAGGGATTTGGGACTTTTTGATCTTACTTATGAACAATTTATTGAGAGAAAAAAGGGCTTTTCTAAAGAAAAAAAACACGACTCTTTGAATTTGAATGAAAAGATCCGAAATTTGCAAATAAACAGGTATTTTCAAGAGGAAAAGCCCCAGAAAATAGAGAAAATCGAGGCGAAAAAGGAGAAAATCGAGGCTAAAAACCCAGAAATAGAAAAAATAAGTTCGAATAATGGGAAAATCAAAGAGAAATATCAGGAAATTTCATCGAAAAGCAGTTTTTCTAATAAAAATGAGTTTGGATTCCAGGAATTGGAAGATCTCAAGTCCTTTTTTTTATCCAAAGGATTTCTCTAAGCTTTTTATTAAAATAAAGAGAAATTAATAGGAAATTAAGGGAAAAACTCAGGATTTCGAACAAGGAAAATGAGGAGAAAAAGCCCAAGATATCAAAAACAACAGATAACGACAAAGAGGCTTTTCTTCTTGATAAAATCGAGAATATACGCAATCATTTGAATTTTTTGATTTCACAGAAAACCCAACAAAACCCAAAAAAAATCGAAAATGCGAAAAAGCCTGAATTTGTTAAAAAGTCCGAAAATTCCGAAAAAACACAAAAAATCATTAGAAAACCGATGTTTTTTATTAAAAAGCCTGATTTTACTTAAAAGATCTTATTAGGAACTTTATGAAGGAAAGTCATTGTAGAAATTGCGCGAAATTGCTTTCGAAAGGAATTCCTACTAATTTCTGTGCTTTCCATAATAATAAAACGAGGCTTAAAAGTCCTGAAATTAGGAAAATCTTCTAATTCTAAAGTTTATTAATTTTGCTGACATTTACATTAAATCCTGAGTTTTTTTTATTAATATCGAGATTTATCGAATAAAAGCCGCCTTTTTCCATGGAAGTCCTTTTTTCTTGCAAATTCCTGAGAATCTTCGTTTTTTGTGAATTTCTCGGGTTTCTATATCCTCCTTCTTGATATCGAAAATTATATGAATATGTGTCGATTTTTCTCACAATCTTTTTATTAAGAAACGCTAATATAGATAAAGGCTTTGAAATATTATTAAATCAACATCTGATAAAATAGCAGGAGTTTCTATGATTTTCGGTCTGATGAAAAGTCGCTTTTCGCAATCGAAAAACCCGTCTGTAAGGTCGATTTTCTCTTTTTCGCCTATTAAAAAGCCTTGATTTCTAATAATTTTCTCGATTTTATACATTTTTTCGGACTATTTTGAGGTTTTTTAATGTTTCTGACTTTAGAACTTTGTGGTCTTTTCGGGAATTTCTTCAAAAGGCCTTCTTTGAAATCCACGCTGGTCATAAAATATCCGAAATTCGTTTCTTTTCTATCGAAAGGGTCGATTTTGTTTTGAATATCGATAATCGAGGTTTTCAGGATTTCCGTGTTTTTTGAAGTATTTAACAAATCTCCTTTATTTTCATAATTCTTGAAATTTTGAGGTTTCTTGGAAAGCGAAATTTCTGCTAATAAAGAAGCATTTTGGTCTTTATGAATTATGGTGTTTTCCTCGCTTTTATAATCCAAAAGCTCATGATTGAGGATTTCTTTGAAATCCTGGGTTCTTAATAAATGATGATTCAAAAGGATCTTTTCCCTTTGTGGAGCCGTAAAAGGTCTATAAAAAGCAGCTTTTTCATTACGAGCTCGTTTTATCTCATAAATATGATTTGAGATTCTTTGTAATCCCTTCTGGCCTTTTAAGCCATAACTTGAGTTTGGATAGGATTGGATAGCGCTTTTCAGAAATTTGTCTAAAGAAATAAGAAATGAGTGTTTTTGGAGATTTATTTAAAGAAAATCATGAGAAACCTTGGGAAGAAGTGTATTTTGCAGAGAGATGATGTAAGAAATTATGACGTTTGGAAGAAAGTGGAGTATGATGAAAAGTGGATGGGAGGGAATTATGCATGAAATGAGGTTTGAATAATAAAAAATAAAATATGTTATGTTTTTTCTAACATAAAATTAGCTTTTATATTTTTTTTTTTTCGTAGAAAACTATTTATTAAAAAAAAAAAATTTAACCAAGTTTTCTCCCTATACGATAAAATATTCATAATTATATCCCTGAAAATAAGAAAGGCAATTCAAAAAAGCCCCTGAACATTTGTTTTTTTAAGTAAAATTTTAAAAACAGAATAATGTTAAAATTAAAGACAATATAGATTTTTATCATTGAAAGTTCTTTAAAACATACATTATAATATAAATTTATTGATAGCTGAATTTTAAAGCAAATAAGATCAGAAAACATATGCAAATCTAATTTTATAAACAAATTTTGAGACAATAAAAAAGGCAGAATCATGGCCTTTCAAATTCTCTTTTACTTCTTCACGATAAAGATGCTTCTCAAAAACATCAAAATCTGAACAAAAATGTTATTTTTCAACATTTTTCTCATCATCATAACATTCCAAAATCTTAAAAAATGGTTCATTTTAATCCCTTTTCTAAAAGATTAAAATTAGCTAAAGGTTATAAATTTAGGAAAATACTTCAAAACCCAGCAAATGAAGAAAAAAACAGCTAAAATTGGCATTTTTCTTAACATACTCTTTTTTGGAGTCCCATATAAGATCATTTGGTTTTTGGTTCCATCTAGAAAAATCCAATAAAAAACCAAAAAAACAATGAAAGTCTTACAAAATCCTTGAGATTTGTTCGATCTTGTCTTGCACCATTCATAGATACACTTCTGTAAATTATACAATTCATTATCATCATGCAATTGATGAAACCCCTCTTCAAAAGGTTTATAGTTTTTATCTCTGGAAGCGATTCTTTCTAAGAATTTCACTGAATCTTGTGGGTTGGAAATTACATCCTTGGCTCCATGGATCATGAGAATCGGATAGTTGAATCTAGCAATTTCGTTTTTTAACCTCATATTTATTTAAAGAAAAAATAGTTACTTATGAGCATTTGGCATCAAATAATCTAAAAGATCACCTATGGTTTTGACCATCTTTAAAGTGATCAAAGGAGTCAACAACGGATCATTGAGGTATTTCTTGATATTATAGTTGTTTTTTGATAGGCTCGTAGGGTTCACCTTGGCATTGAAACAATAATCCTTTATAAAAACACTCATTTTTATAAATTTTATTGATAAGTTTGTTACCCCATAATCACTCGCAAAGCCATTCAATAACCATCTAATCACCCCATTATAGCTTTTCAAATGATGGGATTCTATCAAAGCTGCTGTGGTGATAACTCCAGCGATTTTGATCCTATTTCTCATCAAGAAACTTAACAAGACTCCGGCTCCCAAACCTTGTCCCATCATAAACAAAGGTATCTCAATTTCACATTGGAGCAATAGACTCTCGATATCTTGATGCAATTCTTCTAAAGAAGATGAACATTTTGTTCCTCCAGAAAACCCAAAACCGCTCAAATCAATCAAATGGACCAAAAAGCCCTTTTTAGCGAAATAGTCTCCGAACTACAAAAATCAAAAAAAAAATCAAAATTTCATATAAATGAAGGATTTTTTATTACTGTCAAATAGCGACCTGAATGTTCTCCGAATCCATGAATGATAGCGATTTGTGCTTTGATCTTATGATTCGGTTCCATGCGTGTATAATATAACTGAATCTCTGGTCTTTGCACAGATTTGATGAATTTCCGTATGATCTGATAATAATCTGTATGGAAGACTCCCAAGAACTTCTCAGGATCTTCTGAGAAAATGACGTTCAAATCCTCATAAAAATGCATTTTTTCAGGTGTGATCCATTCTCCATTAGAAGAAAAAGTCTTCAGTTTGGTGAAGATTAGAGATTTCTTGGCCTTCTCTAATGAAGAGATATGATGTGAGGGTGAGTTATCACTGCTGGCAGTGGAAGATCTCCGAATTTCAGTGGATGGATGCCTGGAAAGAGCTTTCATGAGGAAAATTCAATAATTCAAGGAAGAAATTTAAGCTAGTTTCTTTCTTTTTGGTTTTGAAGAAAAACTCGGAAGAAGAAGAAGACGTCATGGCAATCATTAGATTTTAAATTAGCATAAGATTCGATTTAAACTTTCTTTTCAGAAGTTTTTTTTTATTGGGGAGGTATTTGACGAATTTGACGAAGTTTTAAGACTTTTATTTAAAATTTAATATAAACTCAAGGAGTTCAGCCCGAATCTTTTAATTCAAAAAGGCAGAAACCTGAGGATGCGAAAAAAAAAGAAATATTAAAGGGTTTCTTGATTTTTAGAAGAATAAATTTCGAATAGTTTCTCTGATAACTCCGAAATCTCTTTGAATTTCCCTGTCAAAACTCGAAAACTTTCATCATTTGTTAAGAATTCCTTGAATTTCCTTCGAAATCTTATCAAATTTATCGCTTCGATCTCTGAAACTTGTGCCTTGCCTCGATAAAACTCATAAAGCTCCTCTGCTGAAAAATGCCTGGGCAGGCTTTGAAAAGAGGGTATTGGGTCTATATAATCTTTTTGGAGCTCTTGCCAACTCATTTTTTGGGTTTTTATTAAGAAAATATTAACAAATTTAATTAAATTTTATGGCTTTTGAAAAAATCTTCTCTCAAAGGCTTTTCTTCTTGTTTTTCTTCGTTTTCCTCGAAAAAATTAGAGGATTTCTTCAAGGATATTATAAGATTTGGGCTTATTGTGATCAATTTCGTAGAAACGAGGTTTTCCAATGTCCGAATTTTTTCAGAGAGGAAATTTTCCTCGAATTCCTCAGTTTTTATCATTTCTTCTAAAAAAAGCTTCAAATGCAAAGAATAATTTTCCTGTGTGTTTTCAAGGAAAAACCCGATTTTTTCAAAATTCAGCTGCATTTTCTCGAAATCAAAGCAACAAATCGTGTTTTTTAATGTGCAAAGTTCCAATCCAATCATTCCGATAGCAAAAACATCGTTTTTCCAGTTTTTTTCTATTTTCTTGATTATCTTCACTCCTAATTGTAATTTCCCTAGGAGTTTGGGTGGTAAATAACAATAATCGAAGTCTTTGGTAAGATATTGTTGCATTTCATAGAATGCCAGGCCTTTTTTTCCTAATAAATGATTAGGCAAAATCTTCAATCCTCCATCAGAAGTGATGGCTATACTATTAAGTTTGATATTATTATGGAAACCCCCATTTTCCTTTAGATAATTCAATGCTTGGATTAAAGAGGATAAAATATACCAGATTTCTTCTTCCTTATAGAAAAGTCCTTTACGGGCTATGGATTCGAGATTATCAAGAAGAGAATAATAATGATAATCAAAAAGAAGACCTAGACCCAAATGATTGGAAATTAGACTTGTTTTATGGATGATTTCATCAAAATTTTGAAGAGTTATGATATTTATATGTGGATTTGATTGATAATGTAAGAGTTTTGGGGAAAGAATAAGGAATTTGGCATGGGATTTGAGAGGAAGGGTCAATAAAGCGAGGGTTTTATGTTCAGAAGGCGATTTATATATGGTTGGTTCGAGATATATGGGGTCTGATGATTTGATGATGATTTGTTGAAAAGCTTCGGATTTGAGGAAGTTGAGGAGTGGGTTTTGGTGATCAATAAAATCAGAACATAAAAACGATCCCATAATTTAATTAGAAAAATTTTTGTATTTTGAGAAAAGTCTAAAAAAATGTTGATTTTTTTAAAAGTTTAAATTTCTTAAAAATTTAAAATAAATTCTCTATCAGGGGAATGTTAAAACATTCTCACTTCCTTAAAATTTTCTCTTTTTTTTTGATTATTCTCTATGAAAATAATAAAAAACAGTTAGTTTTAAAATTCAAAAAAAAACATTTTATAATCCCCAACTCATCATAGAATCTCAATATAACACATATTCCAAAAGGGTTGATTTCGATAAAAACTACAAAGTATTAGGACTTTCTTTT
>Ga0302320_10021226_pt1 | contig 12903 bp, 6 predicted proteins | sample Bog_T0_3_FD_202130 | JGI IMG/M metagenome (GOLD analysis project Ga0302320, IMG submission 202130) | Peat permafrost microbial communities from Stordalen Mire near Abisko, Sweden - Bog_T0_3 | ecosystem: Environmental > Terrestrial > Soil > Wetlands > Peat | place: Sweden: Abisko, Stordalen Mire...
CCAGGTGTGGGGCCCTTTGGTCCATGCGAAGTCATCCCCGACCTCAGGAATGGGTACCCTGCGAGCTTGTGCGTCGGGATTCTGATAAAGGGAAGAGGAGACGCCTTCGCCGTCCGAGTCTGCGCCGTCCGAGAAAGTAAAGAAAGTTGACTTATCCGGATTGAAGTCATTCGGAAAGGAGTACTTTTCGACTGTCTCACCCGCAAAGGCCTGGTTGGATTTGTTGGCGCCGATCGCCCAGGTGTGGCCAACAACGAAGGCGTAGGTGCGATCGACGAACGGGCTTGTAGGCGGGTCGCCGCCAAACTGGTTCGGGGTCTCCACGGAGTTCTCACGGGTAATAGTGACTCGCCCGAAGATTTTCATGTTCTGATTGAGGTTGTAATCGATCTTGCCGACGTAATTCGTCTCGAAGTCGTCGTCCGGGGCGTTGAAGGCGTATCCGCCTGTGTTGACGCCATCTCCGGAGACAGAGTTGTTGGAGTGAGGAAAGCGGGCATTTAAGCCGGCTAGCCAGGCTGCGCTTTCGCCCATCCCTGCCGGATCGAGCGCTTTCACCTGTGCGGGGGTCGCGGAATCAGTCCCACTTGGGGTGTTATAGCCGATAATGCCGTTGCGAAGGCTATCCAGCGGAACGGTCCTTTGCTGAATGGCGCCGCTGATGATGCGGTCGTCGTTGAAGTCAAAGAAGAAGAAGAGCCTGTCGCGCCCATTGAACAACTTCGGCAGAAGGATTGGCCCGCCGATAGCGCCGCCAAATTGATTCTGGATCAGGTGGTTGCGGGGAACTATGGGCGTTGAATTGTTGCCGAACCAGGTGTTGGCGACCAGGGACGGGTCGCGGTGATACTCGTTGAGGTCGCCGTGAAAATGATTGGTGCCGCTCTTCGTTACCAACTGGAACTGTCCGCCGCTGGAGGGGCCGGTGGACGAAAGGTTCCCTGCGACGGTGCCGTGAAACTCCTCCACCGAGTCGACCGGGGCGTGTCCAACGATGGTGCCATTGAATCCTTGAACGACTCCCGTGCCCACGTATTGTTGCTGCGAAGGGCCCCCGGTCGCAAAATCGTTCACGTCCAGGCCATCCAACGTGATGTCGTTCTGGTCGACGCGCGCGCCGGTGACAGAGCCGGTGTCGGTGACTCCGGGCTGCATCGTGAAGAGTGCAGTCGGATCGTTTCTCTGCTGCACGGGAAGGTTGTTGAGAAGCCTTACGTCGAAGGTGTTGCCGATGGTCGCATCGGTGGTGTCGATGGTGACCTCGGAAGCGGAGGCTGTCACCTCAACCTCGAGGTTGGCGCCAGGAGAGAGCTTTGCATCCTGGGTGCGGATGTTGGCGACGGTGAGATAGATGTCATTAACAGTGAGGGGGGTGAAGCTGGGGGCGGAGAAATTCGCCTCATAGCCCTCGCCCGGCGGAATCTGGGTGAAACGATAGACCCCGTCTGCATTGGTGGTCTGGATGAACCTCAATCCTTTGGTCCTGTTTCGCAGCACGACCACGGCATTGGGAACAGCGGCGCCGGACGCATCCGTCACCACGCCGGTCATTCCGGAGGCTTGCTGTGCCTTCGCGGTAGGGCAAAAAGCCACCGATGCTATTAAGAGAAACAGGAAAAATAATTTCTTGCGGGTGGCGCTCGACTGTTTGTTGAGGTTGCCTGCGCACACCCTAATCGGCAGGAATATCGCAATAAAATCTACGGCACTCTTCATAGTCGTTTCTCCTCAAGAAGTTAAAGCATTGGCAAGACCTTCCGGGGCGAACACCAGCTCGAGTGGAGATAGTGGGTACGACGAGAGCACGTCTGATACCAAAGTTGTAGGCGGAGCAGCCCGTTTGACAAGCCAATAGTTTTTCAGGCAGATAACGAAGGGCAAGACGCATCTGCCCGGTTTGCCGATGATAAAATTTCTATGAAAAAATGGAGAAAAACTCGCGGCAGAAGATGAATGCACGGTCATGCCATCACATTCTGTGGTTTAGAAAAATTTTGACTTTGGTCTTTTGTGCCGTAAGGTTATTCGAAGGGGCTGCCTGATGAAACGGTCATTGCTTTATCTCTCCTGGTTCGCGCTTCTTCTTTTGGTAGCCATCCCCCTGCACGCGCAGAACGGGTGCGCGGACTCGCCGGAGAATCCTACTGTTGTTCTTGCGGTTGTCGGCTCAGCCGGCGCTTTGATCTCCAATCTTCGCGCCCGCACTAAGGCGCGCCGCGGTCGCTCCGCGCGATAGGGCTGGCCGCACCCAGTTTGCAGTCCCAGGCTTTGAACCCATGTCCGCTTTCCCGGATTCCGAAATCGCTGTGCCGATAGCGCGTGCCAAGGGTCTCTCGCCGGCGCAGTTCGCAGGGTTCGCGACCGGGTTTGCGCTGCTGGGAGTCGTGGCAATCTGGCCCACGATGCTGACCCTTTGGAATTGGTGGACGACGGATGCAACCAAGTCCCTTGGCATGGTGGTGCCATTGGCGAGCCTGGTTCTCATTCTGCGCGCGTGGCGGGCGATCTGCTGGGAGGCGAAGGGGAGTTGGTGGGGTCTCGTGGTTCTGCTGCCTACCATCGCGGCGGTGTGGATCCAGCAGCGGGCCGTGCTGATTCTGGTTGTTTCGCCCCAATGGTCGACGCCGTTGCCACCGCCCTCGCTGGTTCTGTTGGCCTATGCATTGGGTGTGGTGTTGTTGTTTGGCGGAGCGCGTCTGTGTCGCGCCGCACTGTTCCCCATCCTTCTTCTCTGGTTTGTCAACCCCGTTCCCCGCGTGTTCAGCCGACTGGTGGACCTGCCGCTGCAGACCGTGTCAGCGCATATGGCGCGCGCGTTCGCGGTGCACCTGGGTCAGCATCTGACTCCGGACAATCTCCGCCTTATGTTCACCCCGGAGTTTGGCATGTTCATCGCTCCCGGCTGCAATGGAATTCGCGGCTCGGTTACGATGGGTTTTATCGCGCTGATCGCCGGCTACCTCTATCGATTTCGCTGGTACGCCAACGCTCTGGTGGTCATGGGCTCCATCCTACTGGGATACATCTTCAATCTTGTGCGGCTCTGTCTGCTGGTTCTCTACTACGTGGCTGCGCTCCACTTCACTTCGCTGCAGAACAAGGCGGAGGGCGCGGACTATCTGATCGGTGGTGTACTGTTTCTGGTGGCCACACTTCTTCTCTTTGCGGTCATCCATCGCCTGCGCGATGCACAGCCTCCGGATGCGCAGCAGGCTGCCACTGCTACAGATCCGATCCAGACTCAAAAGGAGCCGCCGCGCATCCGCTACGCGCAGCTTGCGGCGATGGCGGCGATTGCGTTGATTGCCTGCGCAGGGCGAGCGCGAGCCAGTGCGATCCATGCCAACCACGAGAGTCCAGACGCAGTGGAGCAGGCCTTTCCGCCGCGCCTCGGCAACTACACTCTGACTCGCACCTGGAACGAGACAATCCTTAGCGGAACGGTCATCTATAACTGGGGGCAATATGCTCCGGTGGATAGGGGCACAAAAATCGCTATCGGCGTCTCGCCCGTGTTGCTGCACGATCCTCTTACGTGCCATACAGCACGCGGAGACAGCCCAATCTGGCAGGGGCCGCTCACTTTTGCCGACGCCAGAGCCGGGACCATCAGCTACAGCTCAGCCTTATATAGCGATGGGGTCACCGAGTACCTTGAGGCGGCGACGCAGTGCAGCGGGACGTCCTGCGGGGAATACGCCACCCAGCGCAACCACTTCGGCTTCGTCTTCAGCCGTCCCGGCACGGGGTCTGGGCTGGATGGCGATGTGGCGCGGCCGGTCGCTGTGCTGGTGCGCGCCGAGACATTAGACCTGTCCATGTCTCCCGATGTGGCGCGCCGCAAACTGAGTGGGGACTTGCAGGCGTTCCTCGCTTCTGTCAGGCTTGAAGACCTCACCCGGCCCTACAGCCGCTAAGCACCGATGGGACCCTGCATGCGTCTTAGAAACCATGCCTTCGTGGCCCGGCTGGCCCTCTCGATCATCGCGGCGGGCGTATTGGCTGGCTGCGGCTCCGGCGTCGTCGACAACGACGGTAACCCCATTGCCGGAGTCGGTTTCCCCGGAATTGCAATGGCCGGCAAGCTGCCTATTGCCGGTGCGTCGGTGCAGCTGTATACGGCGGGCACCGGGGGCAATGGCTCCAGCGCGAGCGCGCTGCTGACCAGTTCGCTGACGACGGGAGTGAACGGTGCGTTCACCGTCCCGGGCGGCTATACCTGTCCCTCGGCCACGTCGCAACTCTATGTAGTGGCCGTGGGCGGCAAGCCCGGCCTAGGCGCAGCCTCCGCAAATGGCGCGATCACGCTGGTCACGGCGCTCGGGGCCTGCAATCAAATTGCCGGGGCCGGCCAGATTGTGGTCAACGAGGTCACCACGGTCGCGGCTGCCTATGCGCTCGCGCAGTTCTTCTCCGCCGGCGCGAACATCGGAGCGAGCTCCACCAATTCAACCGGCCTCCAGAATGCTTTCGCTATGGCAGACGCCCTCGCAGGCATTGCTACGGGCAGCAGCCCCGGACCCGGCTTCGCGGCCAACGGTACTTCGCCCGCGCTGCGAATCGACTCGCTCGCCAACCTCCTCAACAGCTGCGCGGCTTCCACAGCGAGCGGCAGCGCGTGCAGCGCGCTATTTTCCGCGACGACGCCGCCGGGCGGCGCGTCTGCGCCTACCAACACATTGGACGCGGCCCTCAACCTCGTCCGCCATCCAGCGGCCAACGTCGCCAGCCTCTATACGCTGTCCACCACGAGTTCCGCCTTCGCAGCCGTGCTTGCTGCGGCGCCCGCCGACTGGACCCTCTTTATCAACTACACCGGCGGCGGGATGAGTGCGCCCTCGGGCCTCGGCATCGACAGCGCCGGGGATGTCTGGGTCGCGAGCTACTTCAATGCCGCCTCTCTCTTCTCCCCGCTGGGCAAGCCACTTCTGGATGTCGCGGGCTACGGGCTCAGCGCGTCCTATGGGCTCGCGGTTGATGCAAACAACGATGCATGGATCCCCAACGAGCCGGGCCTGACGGTCCCGGGCAACAGCGTGACGGTTCTCAGCTCCGGTGGGCAGTCGATCGCTGGCAGTGGAGGGTTCACCAGCGGAGGTCTTAACTTTCCCATTGCGGTCGCCATCGACACAGATGACAGCGCGTGGGTGGTGGACTACGGCAACTCGCGGCTGACCCATCTCTCCGGCTCCGGCCAGCCGCTCTCCGGCAGCGCGGGATATTCCTCGGCACAACTCATGTTCCCTGTCGCGGTGGCGGTCGACGGCAGCCACAACGTATGGGTCGCCAACCAAAGCTCGACGACTGTGACCAAAGTTGCGCCGGATGGGTCGCAGTTCACGAGCTACTCCTGCGGCAACGGGCCGTCGGGCCTGGCGATCGACCAGCTGGGCAACGTCTGGGTCGCCAACTACTACGGCAACAGCATCAGCGAAGTGTCGGCCTCCGGCGCTGTCCTCGCCAACGGCCCGTACACCGGCGGAGGCATCGACCATCCGCAGGGCATCGCGATCGATGGCGCGGGCAACGTATGGATCGCGAACTACCGGGGTCCGGCCCTAACCGAACTGGCTGGCGCCGCTTCGGCCACTCCCGGTGCGCTGCTTTCACCCGCAAGCGGATTGGGACCGGATGCGGCTCTGCTTGAGGCGTACGCCATCGCCGTCGATGCGAGCGGTAACCTGTGGATCAGCAACTTTGGCAGTAATACTCTGACCCAGTTCATCGGTCTGGCTGAGCCTGTCCGGACACCCCTGCTCGGGCTGCCAGCGGCTCCCTAAATTTGTGCGGTGATTATAAGAGTGCGAACCCGCTATGCGGACCGACGCCAAAGGATTACAGTGTTAGACGCTCGATTTCGCGATGTCCAGCACTGCGCTGTGCTTGCCGGCCTATGGGTGTCAATGCCGGATACTGAGGACTTCGGGAAGAGCCCAGGAGAAGAAACGTGAACCAGAAACCATACATCCGCCGCATTTTCGCCGCCGCGCTTTGCGTCTCGCTTGTTCCCGCAATCGCCGCGCAGACCCCGGCCGCGTCCTCCTTCGAGGCGCTGCGCAAGCAGTTCCTCAGTCCACCGGATGCGGCCAAGCCGATGGTGCGCTGGTGGTGGTTTGGCGCTGCCGTGGTCAAGCCGGAGATCCTGCGCGAGCTGCAGCAGATGAAGGCCGATGGCATCGGCGGGGCGGAGCTTGCCTTCGAATATCCCATGACGCTCGACGATCCTGCGAAGGATCTAAAGAACCTGCCGTTCCTTTCGCCCGAGATGCTGGACGATGTTGCCTACGCGCAGGCTGAAGGGCGCAAGCTTGGCCTGCGGATCGACCTCACGCTGGGCAGCGGATGGCCATATGGCGGCCCCAACACGCCGCTGTCCGAAGCATCGAGCAGGCTGCGCACCGCTGAAGTTCCGGTGGCTGCGCAGGCGACGACGATTGTGGTCCCCGCACTGGCCGCTGGCGAATCGCTGATCTCCGCCGACATCGTCGACGCAATTACCGTCGCGGCTCCCATTGCACCCGCTGCTCCAGCCGCGCCCGCGGTCATCCCCCCGGCAGGCGCGGCGCCTGGTGGCGCGTTCCCGGGCCGCGGCCGCGGCTTCGGCGCGGCAGCCCCGAGGTGGGATGCTGCGTCGGCCATGCCGCTCGCAGTGACTGGTGCGACCGTCACCATAGCTCCATCGGACAAAGCGCGGGTCGCGCTATTCTTTATCGCCGGCCACACCAGGCAGGAGGTCAAGCGTCCCGCGGTGGGGGCGGAGGGCTGGGTGCTCGACCACTTCAGCCATCAGGCGGTTGCCGACCACCTCCAGAAGGTCGGCGAGCCATTGCTTAAGGCGTTCGGCGCGACTCCGCCTTACGCGATTTTCTCGGACTCGCTTGAGGTGTATGAGGCGGATTGGACGCCGAATCTGCCTGCGGAGTTTGAGAAGCGGCGCGGTTACGATCTCGTCCCTCATCTGCCGGAGCTGGTCGCCGGAGGCACGCCAGCCGCCCAGACCGTCCGCCACGATTGGGGCAAAACGCTCACCGAGCTTATCGACGAGAACTACCTGAAGCAGATCAACGACTGGGCGATCGCGCATGGCACGAAGTTCCGGTCGCAGACCTATGGAGATCCCGATGTCAGCTTCTCCAGCCAGCGTTATGTCTCGCTGCCGGAGGGCGAGGGCCCCAACTGGCGCGGCTTCTCCTCGATGCGCTGGGTCACCTCGGCCAACCATATCTTCGGCAACAACGTCACGTCGGCGGAGACCTTCACGTCGCTGCATGTGCCGGTCTTTCGGGCGACGCCGCTGGACATGAAAGTCGTCGCCGACCTCCACTTCATCATCGGCACCAACCAGATTATCTGCCACGGCTGGCCCTACTCGCCGCCCGATGGAGAGGTCCCCGAGCCGGGCTGGTCGCTCTACACCGGGGGCGCGTTCAACGACCACAATCCCTGGCATCCGGTGATGCCCGAAGTTGCGCGCTACATCCAGCGCGTGAGCTTTCTGATGCGGCAGGGTCAGCCGGCGAACCAAGTTGTGATTCTTTTACCCACCGACGACGCGTGGGCTTCGCTCGCGCCGGGAAGCATCTCCGTCTCGGGCGAGATGGGACGGCTGGTGCCTGCGCAGATCATGTCGGCGGTCCTCTCCGCCGGGTATAACGTCGACTACATCGACGCCGACGCGGTCAACCGGCTCGGCATTCATCACGCCGTTCTGATCGTGCCTCCGACGGACCGCATTCCGGTTGAGACGTTGAAGAAGATTCAGGACTACGCGGCCGGCGGCGGCAAGGTCATCTCCGTCGGGCGCGCGCCCTCCACCGATCCTGAGGGCAAGACTGACCCGGAGATCACCGCCCTCGACAGGCAGCTCTTCGACCCAACGAATTCCACCTCCGTCCCCGACGCAGCCCACCTCACAGACGCGCTGCTGAAGGCCGCCACGCCGGACTTCCAACTGGCCACCAGCGATGAGACCCTGAGGAGCCAGATCGGCTTTATCCGGCGTAAGCTGCCCAACGCCGACATCTACTTCGTCGCCAACACGACCAATCAGCCGATCGACACCAGCGTCCTCGCGTTCGCGACCAAATATTCACACGGGGAGGCATGGGACCCGGACACGGCCGGCACTGCAATCGCGTCACCGACCTCGCAGCCGCTGCACCTGGCGGCCTATGAGTCGCGAGTGTTTGTCTTCTCGGCATCGGCACCGGCGGCAACACATACGGCTGCGATCCCCACGGAGATCAAAGGCGCGCCCATTGCCGATCTCAGCAGCGATTGGAAGGTCACCTTCCCTTCTATCCAGAAGACCGCAACCGAGACCACGCTTACCGACTGGACCGCCGACCCCTCGACCATCCATTACTCCGGCGAGGCAGTTTACTCACGCGACTTCACGCTCGACGCCGCTCCCACGGGACCAATCGCGCTTGAAGTAGAAGGCGGGATGCCCACAGCGGCGGCCCAGGGGTTTGGGTTTGGGGGCGGAGGCGGAGGCGGCGGATCGCAGGCGCACTACGACCCGCCCATCCGCGAGGGCGCGCTGGTGACCATCAATGGACAGGCCGCGGGGGGGCTGTGGCATCCGCCCTACCGGCGGGACGTGTCGCGCCTGCTGAAGGCCGGCCGCAACCACATCGAGATTCGGGTCTACAACACGGCGATGAACGCCTGGGCCGCGCTGCCGCCGCGCGACTTCGCCCCGCTCATCGCAAAATATGGCGACCGCTTCCAGATGAACGACCTGAAAGACGTCAAGCCGATCCCCTCCGGCATCCTCGGTACAATTCACCTCGTCGGAGAAACGGGCAAGCAAGCGAGCAAAGGACACTAATGACTACTCTCTAGGTTCAGGTCCGAAAGAGTGCTGCGCCGAATCATCTTGTTTGGAGGAGTGGAAATGAGATTCAAGTCGATACTGTTGCTTTGCGTTGCGACAGCTGTGTGCGGCGCGAGCGCTGCGGTGGCGCAGGCCCCGCCCAGGCCCGCAGGCGCTCCCAGGCGTGTGAATGACAGCTTCCGTCCGCGGGGCCGGCATTTGATTTATGTAGCGCTGCCGGGTTCGCTGGAGCGTCCGGGCTGGATGAATGGCGTGGGCATCGTGGTGCTCGACGCGGACGACAACTACCGCTTCGTCAAGCGCATTCCGACCTGGGAGTACGCGGGCAGCATGAGCCCGGAACAGGTCTCGGGCATGGCTGCGAGTCCGGTGACCAACCTGATCTATGTCGCGGCGCGTGGCCGGCTGGGCGCGATCGACATGGGCACGGACAAGATGGTGTGGTCGGTGACGCTGGACGGCAAATGCTGCGAACGTCCGCAGGTGACGCCGGACGGCAAGATTGTGGTGGTGGGCAGCGACCTGCAGGACTATTGGTACGAGTTGGACGCTACGACGGGCAAGCTGATCGGCAAGCTGGAAGCGCCGGAGAGCCCAAACTCGCACAATCTGAACCTGAGCGCGGACGGTAAGACGGCGTTCATGTCGCCCAACAATAAGGTGATGACGATCTCCGATGTTGCGTCGCGTCAGGTGATCAAGACGATCCGCTTCCCGGACAACGTTCGTGTCTTTGTGCTGAACAAGGATTCGAGCAAGATCTATGCGAACAATAACAACTTCGATGGCTTCCTGATTGCCGACGTTGCGAGCGGGAAGGTCATCAAGACGGTGGCGGTGACGAGCGAGGACTGGAAGTCGAAGTGGAATGTGACGCCGACTCCGCGGATTCCGCATGGCTGCCCAAGCCACGGCATCGCGCTGACACCGGACGAGAAGGAGGTCTGGCTGGCGGACGGAATCTTCAAGAAGATCCGCATCTATTCGAATACTGACGATCCGAAGGAGATCGATACGATTGACACACCGAATGGGACCTACTGGCTGACCTTCGGTCTGGACGGCAAACTGGCGTATTCCTCGTCGGGCGACGTGATCGATGTGAAGACTCATAAGATCGTCGGCCAGATGAAGGACGAGTACGGGCGGACGATGTTCAGCGAGAAGTTACTGGACATCACGTTTGATAATGGCCACGCGCAGCGGGTGTCGAACCAATTTGCCAATAGCTTCGGCGACTATGTGACGGCGGAGCAGTTGGGCGTGGGGCCGCACGTGACGCCGATGGCGGGCAGCGCGCCGATTACGCTGACGGGCGTTAATACCACCAACGGTCAATGAGGAATTGGATGGCTCCCATGGTCGCGGCGCCACTGATGCTGTTGCTCTTTGCTGTTGCGCGGGCGGTGGATGCGCCGCAAGGGTCAGACCAAAGCTCAGACCTGGCGCGGGAGGAGCAATCGCTGAAGGCGGTTTGCGCGCATTGCCACAATCTGCAGATGGTGACGAGTACGCCGAGGAGCTACGACGCCTGGCACGACACCGTGCAGAAGATGGTGGACCACGGCGCGAAGGGCACTGACGATCAGCTCGACGACATCATGGACTATCTGCACCGCACCGTGACGACGATCGATGTGAACTCGGCCGATGAGGACGAGCTGGAGATCGTTCTGAACGTTTCGGAGACAACGGCGGAGGCGATCGCTGCGCGGCGGAAAGCAAAGAAGTTTGCCGGGCTGGCGGACCTGAAGTCGATTCCGGGTGTCGATGCGGCGACTGTCGATACCAAGGCCCGGATGATCTTCTTCAATTGAATTGCAGCTACCGCGACTGATATGCGATGGCGGAGAGTGGGGGATTCGAACCCCCGGTAGAACTTTTGGTCCTACAACGGTTTAGCAAACCGCCGCCTTCAGCCACTCGGCCAACTCTCCACACCCTTCCCCGCAACTCCGTCGGAGCGCCGGGAGACCATGATTATATCCCGCCGTCCGCGCACGCTCTCGCGCTTCAGGTAAATTCTCCTCTACAGCACAATCGTTCGGAGAAAGTCATCCTGCGCAAAGCCAACAGCAAGCTGCGTCTGCTCCCGCTGATCGGGGCCACCTACTTTATGGTAGCGGGAGGCCCGTACGGCCTCGAAGACATCATCGGCGATGCGGGCTATGGGCGCGCGCTCCTGCTGCTGCTGATGATCCCGTTGGTCTGGAGCCTTCCCACCGCACTAATGGTCGGCGAACTTGCCTCGGCCCTACCCAAAGAGGGCGGCTACTACGTCTGGGTGCGCCGCGCCCTCGGGCCTTTCTGGGGGTTTCAGGAGGCGTGGCTCTCGCTCGCCGCCAGCGTCTTCGACATGGCCATCTACCCGGTGATCTTCGTGCTGTATCTGTCGCGCATCGCACCCGCGCTCACCGCGGGGTCGCGCGGGACACTCTGGGCGCTCGCCGTCGTCCTCCTCTGCACTGCATGGAACCTGCGCGGCGCAAAGTCGGTCGGCCAGGGTGCGGTCGGCATGTTCGTCGCGCTGCTCGCGCCCTTCGCGGTGCTGATCGCCGCAGGATTTTGGCAGGGACTTGCCGGCCACGCGCATGTCCTCACTATGCTGCGCGCCCCGGTCGCCGCGCCCTCCTTGGCCGGCGCAGTCTCAGTTGCGCTATGGAACTACATGGGTTGGGACAATGCGTCGACGGTCGCGCAGGAGGTCGAGTCCCCGCAGCGCAACTACCCGCGAGCGATGCTGATCTCGGCCGCGCTTGTCGCCCTTACCTATATATTGCCGCTCGCCGCGGTCGCCGTCGCCGGGATCCCTGCCGGCCAGTTCTCCACCGGCGCCTGGACCGACGCCGCCCGCAGCATTGGCGGGCCCACCTTCGGCGCCAGCCTTGCCCTCGCCGTGGTCCTCGGCGGTATGCTCAACGGCGCTGGGATGTTCAACGCACTGATGCTCAGCTATGCGCGCGTTCCCTATGCCCTGGCGAAAGATGGGCTGCTCCCGCGCTTCCTGACCCGCACCACTTCAACTCAGGTTCCCTGGGCCAGCGTGCTGGCTTGCGCATTCGCGTGGGCGCTGGCGCTGCGGCTCTCCTTTGAGCGGCTCATCTCGATCGACCTCGTCCTCTACGGAGCGTCTCTCCTGCTTGAATTTGTGGCCCTGGTCGCGTTGCGCGTGCGCGAGCCCGCGCTACCCCGCCCCTTCCGCATCCCCGGAGGCCTTGCCGCCGCCATTGCCGCCGGGGTCGGCCCCACCTTCCTGATTGCCTTCGCCCTCTATGCGGCCCGGGACGAGCGGGTCGGCCCGCTGCACGCCCTCACGTTCGCGGCCATTGCCGCCGCCGCCGGCCCCCTCGTGTGGCTTGTAGTCCGTCTCAACCTGCCCCCTGGCTCCGCCGATAACAGCTCCTCCAACCCATGAGCCCTCCTTGTCTCTGCGCCGGCAGGCGTCGAGACCCAAACGCCCTTTTTCCCTGCAATTTGGCCCCTCCGGCCACGTCCTGAACCCGAACCATTCGCCTCAATAGATACCTCTGGCGCTCCATGACGCCGGGATGATACAGTTCCTGTCTCGATTCATATCGACCCGGTTTCGCTGGGAAAGGTCGCTTCCCGGCCCCTGCGAAAAAGTTCTTTCGTGAACGTGGAAATTTAGATATGCTTCTCTGGTTCCGGATTACAAAGGATTCCGTCCAATGAAACTTTGCTTGAAGATCCTCGCAATCGTCATCGTCGCAGCTGCCGTGGTCTCCCTGATCGGCTGCGCGGCCCCAGCCCATTTCAGCTATTCGAATGTGACGCTGAGTCTTAGCTATACGCCCTGCTATGACAACTGCCCTCCCCTCACTTTTAATCCGGCGAACCCCCAGGCTCTGGTTGTGAGCGGCCCCAACAACAGCGGATGCGTCAACGTCTTCGCGACGGTCACCAATGCTCCGGCGAACATCACATACACCCTCTATCCAACGCCGAGTCTGGTCGGCGTCAAACCGAGCGGCACGAACGAATATGGAACCCCGGTTGGCCCGGTTGGCAACATCAACTACGGGACCGGGACCACCACCTTTTAC